>ENA-OQDT01000019-OQDT01000019.1-human-gut-metagenome-genome-assembly--contig:-NODE-19-length-76995-cov-20.463262_pt1 | contig 76995 bp, 79 predicted proteins | sample MGYA00242786_ERZ504617 | MGnify/ENA primary metagenome ERZ504617 (study PRJEB26092, sample SAMD00036337) | human gut metagenome | host: Homo sapiens | study: EMG produced TPA metagenomics assembly of...
ATTATAAATCATTCACTTTGACATTTCTTATTTCTGAGTTTTCGCAAGTACAATTTTTCGATCAAAATCAACTGTACAATAATACTTCTGTATTTCCTCAAGTTTTTTACAATTAAAGTGCTCAGATAATTTTCGTTCTCGATAAAGAATATAATTCTCTTTTGTTAAACAAAATTCTTGTTGTATTCTTCGAGATTTTTCTAAGTTTTCCGGGAAGCTATCATTTTCATTTTCTTTATATTCTTTATTAAACCATTCGTTTAATTCGAGAGCATTATTATACAGACAATTTGCACAATAAAGTACTTTTTGATATTCGGGACTATTAACATCATTTTCAAGTAAAAGACTTCTTAATAAAGACGTAAAACTATCCTGAATCTTAACATGTTGCTCAATACCATTCTCTGATGTATTAATTACTTGGTGCCGTAATGTTGCACTTTGTTCAAATTCATCTAAGGCTTTTTTTATTTCAAATAATCTATTCTTTTCTGTATCCAATATGGATAAAATCATATTGATTTCATTAGCTTTTTGGGCCATCTTTGCCGATTTAAAATTAGAAAAACATATTGCTATTGTAGCTATAACGTATATAGTTGTTATTATTACCATTACCCACTCTGCCTTCATTCTTCAACCTCCTAAAATATTTGTTATTTCAAATTGGCGCATACTTCATGCAATTCATCGGTCCAAATTTCACACTAAGATATTTTCAATTTATTCCTAATAAAATATATCAAAAGATAACGATATTTTCAATCAAAAACGATCAAAATCTTCCTGAGTGGCAAGTTCTGCATACTTGTAATCATCATTTCTGCTTTCTGCATACATGTCATTAATCAGACCGATGGACAGAAGCTCCAGATCAACCATGGACAAGCCTAACTGGATACATCGAAGTAGGAACAGAGGTGTTGTCATTTCACGCTCTGTTGGGCGAAGTTTTTTTAGCCTCCACATCCGTTTTCACATTCAGTCCCCACAGCTCAATCAACTGTGGCAGAATCTGATAGATGGAAAATGTATTGAACTGATCCAGCCACTCTTCCGGTGTGTCCGGGATAGTCGGATCAGCATGTTTTGCCATGATGAATGCAATGTTCTCAAACATCTCCAAAGAGAACATATCCAAATTGGATGCTTTCGCATCCCCATCACCGATGCTCTTTTCTAACACAGACAGGTCTTTATAGATGTCTCTCTGGAATTTCAGTCTGTAAATTCTTGGAATGGCTGCACTCGCCTTGAATGCAATCATCTTACCGTCAATTTCAATATCCTTTCTGATTCCCATATCGCCCTCCTACTTGCTCACTGCTTTTGTTGTTTTCACAGACTGTGGTTCTGATTCTGAAGCGGCAGTCGGTTCATAGACTTTGTTGTACCAAGCCTTATAAACTGCTTCTGTAGTTGCATCTCCGGTCTTTGCCTTGACATAGCCATTTGCCATTGGTCTGGCTTTAATGGTCAGCGTCTCTGTCTGTACTTCCTTATCCTCCTCATTGGTTTTGGACTCAATGGTCGGACGGGATGCAGAACAGTTGTAAAGCACATGACGAATTTTACGGATATCTCCATCAAACTCAAAGAGCAGAGCAAAGCTGCCTGTTTCGGAATTGGCATTCTCCACCAGTACCTGATTGGCATCCGCTTCCTCTTTCAGGATATCAGTACGGAATCATGGCAAGTTCCAGATTACCATCATATCCTTGGTTGTTGTTGATCACATAATATTCAATGCCATCTGCGTAGAAAGACTCCGGTTCTCCTGTCGGGTCCATGCTGATGGATACCGCACCAGGCATAGCCACCGGAGTAGCAAATGTCACTTCGCCTTCCTCTGTAACTGTGATCTTGGCATAATGCACGTTACAGATATTAAATTTTACTTTGTTTTTCTTATTGGCCATCCTCTAAACCTCCATCTCGTAAAGGACCTCGTACAGCTTCTCACTGTCGATCCATAACTCAGATTTCGCATAAAAAATGGAGGCTGCGTCCAAGGCATCCTCCACTTTCTGTTCTGCATTCAAGTCCTTCTTATCTGTATATAACTCAATATTCACTCTGCTGATCTTGTGGTACACTTTCCCATCAGCAGCAAAATTATCACTTCCCGGAAGCAGGTAGCAGATGAACGGTGGGTCCACCGCTTCCCCCTCTGCAAAATGGTCATACGCAAAAGGGATTCCTGCTGCCTGCAGCACTGCAAGAATTTTATCCATTGCGCAGACTCCTCTCGATTTCCTTCTCCAACTGCTTCACTCCAAGTTCCTCTGCCGGAGCAATGTGTGGCTGTGCTTTCGTCCTGCCGCCTTCCCATTTGGCATGACCATGCTCTAACAGATGGGCAAGCTGATATTTTGTCGGGGAACACACCGTAACCTCCAGTGAATTGGACGTTTCTTTTGTTGTTTTCGCCCTCCAGCTTTTGCGGTATTTCCCTGTATCTGCCGGAGCATTGGCTTCAATCTCTTTTCGAACAGCTCTTCCGGCTGACTTTACAGCTTTTTTCATATCATCTGTTGTAAGGTCCGCATACTCCGTCAGTCCTTTCATCACAGCTTCTGCAAGCTGATTTATCCTCACGTTATCGCTCACTGCTATCTCCTTACCTTCCGGCAGCTATATTTCAGACATTTCTTTTTGTAGTTCTTATGATCTACACCCAAAATGTCATAAATCTCCCCCTGAAATAAAATCCTGAATCCTGTTGAATTTATCCCTGCTGCCTTTTTACAGTAGCGGATGGTAAAGTCTACTTTTCCGTCCTCCACTGTCTGTCCGGCTGTATTCTGCTCTGATCCGTTCTCCCCTCTCACAGTCGCATGGCAGGTATAGTAATCTTTCCATGTATTTGTCCGGTTACCAATCTCGTCTGACTCCACCAATGCCTCCTGAAAGGTAATCTTCACATTAAAAAGTGAAACCTCCATCTTAGAACCCCGGCTTTCTCTCCCCAAAAAGTAAAGCCCGAAGAGTCAGTGTAAGTGCATGGTGGTCTGCTTCTTCCCTGTGTTCATACTGGTAGGCCACTGCATATTGCACAGCGATCTTGGCATTCGGGCTCTGTTCAAACTCCTGCTGATCTTCCATCCGGACGATGTCCATACACAGCCTTTCCAATGCTTTCAGAAGATCAGTAAGCAGGCCATCGTCCTCTTCATGGTCTACCCGGAGATAATTTTTCATTTCTTCAAGTGTCAGAAACACTGCGATCACCCCCAAAAGAAAATCAGACCTGTGCATTTTCACACACAAGTCTGACTCTTCTTAAAATAAACTCAATTGATATTCCACAGTGAAAGTAGAACTCTGATACACCCCTGCAATCTGTTTTCCCTGAAATCTGTCTGCTGCATACACCATAGCCTGACAGATCATGGGATATCTTTCATGCTAACACGGTCCGCATATTTTCTCTACATCCAGAAGATGCTTCACCTCGGATGCCCTTATGACAGTTGTCTTTTTTCCATTTTTCTTCCGCTGTTTCAATATCTTAATTAGTTCTTCTCCCAGTTTTTCATACTTGTACACCATGAAAAAACCTCCTCTCCATACCTTTATTATACAGTTTTTTCCTTGTTTGCCTAGAGTAAACAGGGTTTAGTTTTTTAGGCATAGGAGGAAGGTTTAGGAATCATGGCTTATGATAAAGGAGAACGTTCAGATCACTCCGCACCTTTCAGCTTCATGATCTGAACAGCTTCCGGCAGGATCAGTTTTCCGTCCACACGTTCCTTTGCTACATAACCGATCATACCATTTCCGACAAACAGCTCATTCAACTGTTTGAAAGATCTGGAACCACGATCACCGATATTATAGTATTTGTAGTCACCAAAGGAAATGGCATCCTTCGGAGCATACGCAGAAGTATGTACTTCATAACCAAGCACATGATCCGGCTCCCCTGCCTGATAAGATGGCTGCCAAATGTAGGCACCATTGTTGTCTTTCAGTTTTCTGAGCTGTGCCAGTGTTCCATCATTCATGATGAAGGAAGCACCTTTACGATACGGACGCTTCAGGCCATAGACCAGATCAAGCATATCGTCAGACTTGATGCCTGCAGACAGCGTATTCAGAAGATGTTCACCATGAGTGGCATCGAAGATACCTGTCGGTTTTCCTGTACCATTTCCATTCAGGAATGCATCTTCTTCTGCCTTTGCCATTAGCCTCGCCTCCTCAGCTCTGGATGGTGCAGCAGATATTCTCAAATGCAACACGAAGAATCAGCTTGCGTTCTCCGTAGTATGCCAAGAAATCCACTCCACCCGTATTTTCAATAAATCATAGAATTTTCTTCGGCTCAGAACGAAATAGTCGATTGCCTCAGAAGGATTCAAAATATCCTTTTCTGCTAAACTTGGTCTTGCCATAAAATCACATTCTTTTCTGCCAAAAGTGGCTGTTTTCAAGGGTTTTCGGGGTCATCCTATGTTCGCTCTTATGCCCTGTTTCAAGTGGACTCTAACATTACTATTAGTTTTTAATAATTAGAATTATTTTATCAACTTATAAATTTTTTTCCCAAGTTCATATGCCTTCTTCATTATATCCACATGATCTTCAGCTATATTTGCTGCATCAATTCCACCGCCACCGACCATGCCTTTTAAGGAAGCCTTTTCAAAACAATCTACCCAGCCTTGCAGCCCATTATAGGCTTTCTCAAATTGCACTTTCCTCATTCTCTGCCGCAGTTGCAATCATATAAAATATCTCTGAATAAATATCTGCCGAATATAAAGGATTCACTCTATCAAGAAGTGTTTTCATCTGACCGCACATCTCATAATAATAAATTGGGGTTGCATAGACAATAACTTTTGCATTCTTTACCTTTGCCATAATTAACCAACTCCGTTTTCTTCAAAAAATTTCTGGATTTTATCAAATGGGATCACATCCAGATTATCGTAAAGATCTGTATGAACAGCCCCTGGAATTGTCAGCAGCTCTTTATTGGATGTGTACTTGCTGTCCTTAATCATATTTTCATAAGCATCTTTTCCAAAATAATAGCTGTGTGCTTTTTCTCCGTGAACAATGAGGACTGCACTTCTGATTTCATTACTGTACTTTAATATTGGCTGATTCATAAATGACATACATCCAATACTGTTCCAGCCATCATTGGAATTCAGGCTTCTTTTATGATAACATCTGCCTTTATAGTACTCACTATAATGTTTTACAAAGAAAGCTATTATAAGCACTACAAATACATTTATTCCGGCAATTCCACCGAACAGCACGAGAATATACGGTACTATCTGCAACAGATGATATTCCTGCGATACAGCGCCCGCGATATCTGTCATAAATGACAGAATTGCTATAACAACAAGCGTCATGACTGCCGCCGGAAGTGCAATGAAAAAATTCTCTCTGAATTTGTCCTTCATCTGACACCCCTGTCCGTTACATGCGGCAATGGTCGTATCTGATATAAAGGAAAGGTTGTCTCCGAACATCGCGCCACCCATTACTGAGCCTATACAAAGCGGCAGGCCAAAGCCCGATGCATCCGATACTGCTGCCGCTATCGGCACAATCAGTGTTATGGTTCCAACCGATGTCCCCATCGCAATAGACACAAAGCATGCCACAACAAAAAGCACCATCACCGCGAACCTTGCCGGTATCAGTGACAGCATGAAATATGCCACGCTCTCCGCACTGCTTCGACCTACTACACCCACGAATGCTCCCGCGGTAAGGAAAATGAGCAGCATTGTTATGATATTTTTGTCAGCCAGTCCCTGTGCCATTATCTCTAGCTTTTGGTCGAATTTCACACTACGATTCTGCAGACATGCCACCAGTATTGCCACGAGGAATGCTATTATGATGGGCACATTATAAAACCCCATCGGAATTTTCATTACATATTCAAAAAGTATTCCCAATCCCAGATACAGTACGAGAAATACTGCTATTGGTAACAGGGCTATTGGATTTTGTTTTTTCATGTTTATATGTTTCCTTTACATTTTTTTAGTATATTTCCATTAAACACTTTACCATTTATACCTCAGTATCTCACATTTGTCATACAGATTTCCTCTTACTGACTCCTTAATCGGTAATATATGCTTCTTTTTAACTATATAAGAAATATTTTGTCTGCTACATTCCAGAGTATTGCATACTTCCGTTGTATCCAGCATATTTTTTTGAGTAAATTTCTTGAAATCCTCAAGTGTAAGTGGCAGCGTTTCTTTCGCCCCATATAATGCCCATGCCGGAATGTCGATGGAATTGTTGAATGTAATATAATATCCACCAACCCCTATCTGTCCTGACTCATATAAACCTTTATGTCTGATTACCTTTGCGATATCATCTGCATCGACATTGTCAAGTGTTGCGATATCCACTTTTTTTACACAGCCATCATAAAAAAAGCACAGAAGCCGACCATTTCCTACTATTACACATTCTTTCAGATTTCTCTGTTGTCTTTCCTCAACAAACATTGGTACTTCATCTGTCTTTCTGATATAAAGGCTATCCTGTGAGCACCGTCCATCCGAAATCTCCAGAAACTGCATTTCGTCATATGATTTTAGATGATGTGTATTCAGTATATCACCTATATTCTGTCTTCCGCTGGGAATCACACGCTCCTTTATCCAACAAAAGCTCATATCCCGTGGAATAGTATATATCTTTTTCTTTATATATCCTGTAAAAAGCAATGGTGCATTCCACTCATCAAGATATTCAGGTAATTCTATAATGGCGGTACGTGATTTTTCATAATATAATAGCACCCCTGACAGAAGATCATTTTCCTCATCAATTATCTTAAAGATTTTCATATATTTTGTACCTTTCATATATCATGTTCCAAGCTTTTTCGATAAATTTATCCGAAACAATATCCTGAAGTCCATCAAAAATAAATGTTTTATCTTTCTCCTGCAGTTTTCCTGTAAAAAAGCTCTTTCTTTCCTCCTACAATCTGCAAATTATCATAACACGAATATCCTCCGATAAAGTTCTGACATCTTTTATCTTCCATAATGTCAAATTTGTCTATATCCTGATCTGACATGCATGAATACATAAGCGATAATCCATGATCAAATAATGGAGCAATTCGAAGCGAATGTTCTCTGGTATTTCTCAAAATCTCTATATTAGCACCATGTCGGTCTCTATTTAAAATCAGATAATCAATGACTATCATTTGGTCAATATATCTTTCCCAGCCACATCGCACACAAAAGTCATAATGCGATTCTCCTTTCCGCGCGTTAGCTCTATAATAATCATCCAATGCGATCTTGCTCTCTCCACGCTTTTTGAAATCCTTGGAAGCACATAAAAAAGTATTATATATTCTTCCCTCAATCTCTATATCAGCATGAATCAGCTCATAATTCAAATGCTCAACACCAAGTGTTGTCAGCAATCTGTCGACAATTATTTCATTTATGCACTCATGCCCTATAACTCCATTCACCGGATCAAAATTTGACAGCTTATAATATATTTTCTTATCTCCCATTATTGATTCTGACTTTAAAAAAGTGCCTGCTGTCCCGCTTGAACTTCTGATATGTGACCATTTTAAATAGGTTAAATCCTGTGTCTGTTTAATTATATCCATTTTTCCCCCATATAATTTATATCATCATATTGCTCTCGTTAAATAGTTTACAGTTATTATATATTTTTATTTTACACTCGTCAAATATAATATATGTATTAAAAAAGGTTCATCTTGTTAATCAAGATGAACCAAACATCACGGAGCTTTCTTCATTTTACAATTCTATCTCTGACAAGAAAGAATATCAGACATTTGTCATACTATTTCTTCCTTAACCCATATCGACTATAACCTCTATATATTAAAGGCAACAGTACAATAAATAGTAAAATGTATAAGAACATCAAAAACGAAATCTGACGAAATACAAACGGACCAATCTGAAAAAGAATTGGCGACCTCACTACATTAAGAATATTAGTCAATACAGTCGGCAACAAATTGAAAAAAGCATCAAATGCCGGTAATACTCTTGCGATAAACGGTATCATACAAAGCAGGAAAAACGGGATACAAACCGCCAGATTCGGTGTATGCATCTTAACTGTCACCAGCATTGTCAGTGCAGCACAAAACATCGTTGCGATATATCCGCCCACAAGTATCAGCAAATAATATTCTCCATATGTCATAACATAAATACTATATGGATCATCAATCTGATACGGTGTGAAAAATCCACTCGTTCCCATTACTGCAAATGAGATAATAGACAATATCCCTACTCCGATCCAATAGATAACCGTTGACACGAAGATTCCTGCAATAATCTTGTTTTTTATTGCCTTCGATCTCCCGTACTTTGTAGCAAAAAAAACATCCTCTGTTCCGGGGCGGAACTCTCCGGAAAATATACCGGCTACCAAAAAACCTATGATCACTGCCATTAATAGTACATAAGTTTGTGCGTACATTGTCATCGTAGCCCAGGAACCTTTTGCTTCGAACGTAAAAGGTATTTCTATCTTTTTATAAACGTTTTCCAGATAACTTCTCTTTTCAGGTGTGGTTCCGTACTCTTCTGCCATTTTCTTCATATTATCTTGATAGATTGTATAGATGTCCTGTAATTGTTCATCTGAGAGCTGATACACTGCACCTTCATTCCATTCTGAATCCGGAGTCAATACGCCAATTACAAAACTATAAATATCGTAATATGACTGTACTGTTTTACCATATTCTGTATTAGGTATCTCATCTTGATACTTAGCCGATAATGTCTTGTAATCATTTATCACTTCGGAAATTTTCTCCGTTGTAAGTTTCCCTTTCCATTGATTGACATCTTCAGCCAGAATCCGTCCCGCGTCAATACCTGTGTGGCTCTGTCCGTCTGCATCCGTATAGCTCATACTCCCAATTGCCATACCTGAATAAATAACCGTCATCACAAGTACTGCCGCAAGCAGAACCTTATTCATCCTCTTTGAAAAAATCTTTTTCAGTTCATATTTGAACATCATCTTTATCACCTGCCTTTTCTCCAAAATACAGAAGAAATGCATCCTCTAATGTTGCCTCCACCTGTACTGCATTTCCGGTCGGTGGCATCTTTGAAAGGACTCTCAACTCTACTCCATCAGAAACTGTTCTTACATTTCCAATCAGATATTTTTTCATATAATTGTTCAACTCACTTTTAGGAATAATGCAATTCCACACGAACATATCCATAGACAAAATGATCTCATCTGAAGTCCCTGTATAGAAAAATTTTCCTTCTTTCATTAATATAATCTCATTTGCCACATATTCAACATCTGACACAATATGCGTAGACAACAGTACAAGACGATCTTCCGACAATTCACTGATCAGATTACGGAACCTGATTCTCTCATTCGGATCAAGACCTGCTGTCGGTTCATCCAACACAAGTATCCGCGGATCATTCAACATCGCCTGGGCAATTCCGACCCTCCGGATCATGCCCCCTGATAAAGTCCGCATCCTTCTTTTCCTCTTTTCAGCCATTCCGACCTGCTCCAACAGTTTTAATGCCCTTTTCTTTGCCATGATGGGCCTGATTCCTTTGATAGATGCAATATACAGCATGTAGTCATACACCGAAAGATCAGGATAAAACCCATAACTCTGCGGCAAATAACCGAGTATTTCCCTATAAGATGCCCCCTGACTAAAGATATCCTTTCCATTCCACAAGATTTCTCCGCTTGTTGGGGTTATCGCTGTACATATCATCCGCATTAAAGTGGTTTTTCCCGCTCCATTTACTCCCAATAATCCATATACACCTTTCCCCATAGAATGTGTTACATGTTCTACTGCGTGTACATTCCCATAATCTTTTGTTACATTTTTAAATTGCAGTTCCACTCGACTTCACCTCCCAGTTTATTTCACAGTTACATTGCGATTTGTGAACACAAAAAATAAGATAACCAAACGATATGATCAACAAGCTCCCCCAGATTGGCATCGAAATCCTCTGATAAATAGAATCTGTCGATACAATCAGTGTCCAGATAAGTATACATGCTATACTTAGGAAAACAGCAATATACTCCATATCATTCCATTTGCTGTACAATAACCGGAAGCAGATACAACAGGAAACATTAAACGGCACTAAGAAATCTATGATGAGTCGGTATGCCGAAATCTGTAATGTATAAACTGAAACACCGAAAAAAAAGGTAGTCATAAGTAAATCCACCACTGCAAACAGCAATATCCTTGCAGCACAGATCTGGCGCAGTGAATAGAATGCTGTTTTTTCAATTTCCACTGCTGAAAAGCTCCGATTCTTCCAAATTTCCGGTATGATCATTACCGAAAACATCACTGACATAGCCCCCAGTGTTCTCTCTGTATTTGCTCCCACATCCGAGTCCACAAGCAGTATCCAAAGCAGAACTAAAATTCCTCCTTGCAGAACCCACCATCTCTTTTTGATAAATTTGAACTGCTCAAATAAAAATTCAAAATATGATGCTCGTCTGTTATCCTGTCTGTTCATAATGTCTGAACACCGCTCTTTTACTGTGTCAACAGCCGTTTCCCGTATATATTCCTTCTGTATCAAGGATTTATACTCCTCGATTTTTCTCTGATATTGCTTCATAATTTTTCCACCTCCAACTGTTTTGCCAGCAATTCTTTTGCCTTTGAAACACGATATTTTACAAGCGACAATTTTATATTTAATAAATCAGCAATTTCCTTTTGTTTTAATCCCTGAAAGAAAAACAGGATTACAATCTCTTTTATTTCTTCCGGGAGCTGCTCCAGAGCCCTCTCTATATCAATCCGGATTTCTATGTTTTTCGGATTCTCATCTTCTATATCCGGCAACTGGTCTGTCATTATTTCCTTCTTTTCCTTGTAATTATTCTTTATAATATTCCCTGCTATGCTATACAAATAGCTCTTTGTCTTCTTGATCTCTGCCCCGCTTATTAGTGCTCCGAAGAACCTCTCAAAAGTTTCCTGTACCATATCTTCCGCATATTCCTGATTATGAGTATGTAAATAACAATATTGATAGATAGAAGAATAATACTTTTCAACCAACTGATTGCCTGCTTGATTGTCACCGTTTCTGATTTTCTGAACTAATAAAAAATCAGCAATCATCTCATATCACCTCTCTTGTCCTCTATAATAATAAGACAACTTAAGGTGATAAAAAGTTAGTGGAAAATTAATATTCATTTAATTTTTTTATAATTTTCACCTCAGTGACTCGATATATTCCTCCAGACACAATCCTTTTTCCTGCATTTCTATTGGCAGAATCCACCCAAAAGAAGTATCTGCTTCTCTTCTAAATAGATTGAAACTATTAATCATTGGAATTTCACCCTGAATAGCTATATACGAAACAGCCCGCAAAAGCACTAATCCCAATATAAAAACTAAGCAACCACAACGATATGCTTCAAAAGTCTCTTTCGTCTGGTATACCGTTTATAACTTCTCATGTTTATCACCTTCAATCTGCTTCAAATTAATAATCTATATTTATGACAATTCAGCATATAGAAAAGTTAGTTATTCTAAGAAAATCCTTGCTAAAAAAGCAGCAAAAAGAGTCCCCCCTTTTTGCTGCCTGCAAACAAATTTTGTTTTTCAATTTAATGGTATCAAGCTTGTACTTGACAAAATGAAAAAAACATGAGTTCATTCCGACTAATCGTCTTACAGTAACATAGTCATATAAATTGGTATATACATAATTCCGTCCTGATATTTTAAATCCTTCGTATAAATAATGAATCTGTTCTCACACTTTAACTGATATTTCCTGTTTTCTGTATCGTATTTTACCAGATCCTCTTCGTAAAGGCTCAAAATATTCCGTTTAACAAAATCAATTTGTTCATAACTTTTCCCTGAAACATAAGCATCTACTGCCTGTCGGCATCCCACCTACAACCCTACCATTTTTTCACGAAAAATGCAAAATGTTTACACCTATTTTTTAACGAAAAGCAGAAATGTTTATATCGAGTTTTTAACGAAAACGCAAAATGTTTGTTATTTCATTTCTTAAATGCGTTATTTTCCGGTTTATTCGCTCTTTTGTGTCAGGCACCAATGTATCCATATTTACTTTTCCTTCCTGATACGCTTTCTAACCGGCAAATCCAAATCCTGTAGTTTACGTCCAAGCTCATCATCCATAATATATGTATTAAAAAAGGTTCATCTTGTTAATCAAGATGAACCAAACGTTTAAAAATTCTATTTGTTTATAAACTCCTTGCCTAATACTCAAATGAATCCTCAAGCTGATACTGTCTGTCTCCAATGCGTTCCATTTCATTTTTCATTTTCAGATTGTCCATTTCGCCGGTTTGACACACATATGTAGGATCTATATAATATGTTGAATCATCTACTCTCATAGCAACCCATCCATGTGGTATGAGTGTACCATCTGATTTAATTGTACCAAAAAACAGGATAAGCTGTTATTCCCACTCTGTTACATAGTTCTGATAATATTATTGAGATTCCACCGCATATACCTCTTTTATCCAAAATACATCCTTTGTTTGAGACATCAGCATATACTTCATTTTCATACAATTTGTCATAATATGGTTCAATACTTGATTCATAGACAGAATAATCATATTCCACGTTGTCTTTTATCCAATTTAAGAAATACTGTACAGCCTCTTTTTCATTCATATTCTTGGGCATTTCTCTTATAATCTCATCATAGCAAGCATCTATTTCTTTTGATTTTTCCTGATAATATTCTGTTGAAAAATCAGCGCTTTTACATATTTTTTCAAGCTCATCTATATTGGTAATTATATTCTCATCATTTAAAACAAGCTTAAAATTCTTCAACTCCTTGCGCTTTTTTGAATCATTAACCAGAACATACAATTTCATAATATTACAGTCATCGTTAATTGTGTTTCGATCAATTAGTTTATTATTTTCTCCAACCGGAAAAATTAATGAAATCACCCAGTTCTGATATTCCGGATCAAATGATAATGTTCTTACTATCCTCAGATACCGGTATGTACTTATCGGAGCTGTTAGATCAATTTTTCCACCATTTCCCTGTGCAACTAATGCTGTAATATCGTTACACACCCTTTTTTCGGTTTCGTCAAGCTGGTCATAATAAAATGAATTTGTTTTATTTGAAAAACTCACCTTATTCTGACCACCCCCTATTTCAGACTCTTCTTTACCATTTAAAAAAACACATAAAATACCAACTAATGTTAATATAAACAGAAGGATTATTTTCTTTTTATTCATAGTATTGTTCCTTTCTATTTTTTTACTAACTCCAGTGGCTATGCCGCCTGCAAAGCCAGCTGCAACAAGCGTCCAAAATATAGCATCATCTACATCCGCCAACAGAACTCCGCAGAAGCATGCTCCAATGCTTTCTTTGAAATCCAACTCCAATATACTTGCTGCCAAAATTCCAGTCCATGCTCCTGTTCCCAGAACAGGAATTCCAACAAAAAGAACCAACGCAAGAAACATACCTTTTCCAGACAGAATGTAAAAAACTTCCAATGTATTTTTTATCGTTTCCTTTCGTTTATTATCTTCTTGAGTTCATTAGCTCTAGCCACTTTCTTAATGCTTCAACAGTCAATTGATATGGTGTCTTTCCGCCATCGCATTGCATTAGTTTTTCATCAGTTAATTCAATAAGCATCTTTATTCTCCTTTCAAAATCCAAGCTATCACTAATACTGTGTTTTATCAATAGACATGTGCTATTTGGTAGAGTTTCGGTGCTATTTGACATATTTTTTATAATCTGACTATTTACCTCTTTATTTATTATTAGATTTAGATATAATTATGATATCGGAGGCGAATTATGAATACTAACATCACTAACTTTCTGGATTTTTTATTTCAATTATGTAATGCTTTTTTACTGTTTCGTATAGCAGAGAGTATACTTTGCAAAAATATTGCCTTTTTATTTCAAAGCAATATATATTATTCTCTGTGGTATTTTCTCACTTTCTAATATTTTTTCTCATATCACTGTAATATCATATACTATACCTATCGTATTTCTTGTCATCACTTTTAAAAAATCAATTAAGCTGATGTTTAAATGTTTATTTACATATATTGCTATTCTATTATTTTTGTTCTTACCTATTGCAACTATACAGACCATACTCTTAAATGACATTCAACTTGCTTTAAATTCAAACGAGTATTTAAGTTACAAGACCATTACCGTATCCTTTTTGGTTTTTATAATCTATGTTCTCTATTGTAATACTTATAAAAAGAAAGCATCTGCAAACTTTTATTCATACGTATTTTCCGCTGTTGTTTTAGGGCTCGGTCTTTTACTTAGCTATACCACATTATATATTTTCCTCAATCAACTGGGTTCATATCAGCTTCCAATTATTTTTTCGATCATATTTTTACTAATTATTATGTGTGTATCTTCGTATGATAAATTTCTATCCATCATTGACGAAAATACTAAATACAAAATCCAGCTCGAACTCGACAAAATGCAGGAGGAATACTCTGCACAGCTTGACGAGAAACTAAACGAGCTCCACTCCCTGCGCCATGATATGAAGAATCACCTTATCGTCATTGATGGCTACGCCAAGCAGGAGAACTATACCAAAATACATGACTATATTTTCGTTATTACTGACAACCTCTCCACTACCGATCCAATGGATACCGGTTCGTCTGTTTTATCCTCACTGCTCTACCAGAAGAAACAGCAAGCCGGCAGACTTGGTATTTCCTGCGATATTGATATCCAGATATCCCATGTAGCTATTGATGATTTTTCCATAACCACCATTATCGGAAATCTATTCGATAATGCTATTACTGCTGCTCAAAAATGCAGTTCCCCATGGGTGCGCGCCTCGCTGTCACAGTCCGGCTCATATCTGGAACTTACAATTGATAACTGTCATTGTGAGAAAATAAAAGAGAAAAATGGCGAATTTGCAACTACCAAGAAAGACAAAAATCTGCTCCACGGCATTGGCATAAAAAACGTCCGCAAGGTCGTTTCTGACCTCAACGGACAAATTGATATTTCCTATACTGATGATACTTTTCATGTAGGTATATTGCTTCCTAACTATGAATGATTCTGGCTATGATTTTTTTCTTCTCTCAGCCTGTATATTTTATCCATATGCATCGCCTTTACCGGTTCATAATGCTTCCGGCTTATCGGTATTTCCACGCCGCGCCCGAAGCATACCGCATTTCGCTTTACTTCCTTTATATGATGGAAACTTGCTATAAACCCCTGATGTGTATATATGAAACTGTCATGGTCGAGTCTCTCATATATCTTGCTAAGTGTCTCATAGCATATGTACTCTCCATCTTCAAGATGAAATACGCACTGGTTTCTGCGTTTTTCGATATAGACTACTTTCTCCAGATCGATTGTCACATTGTTGCGGCTTATTTTTATATCCAGATAACGCTTCTTTGCTTTTTGTGCATCTCTGCGATAGTTTATAGAAATCTTTGCCCTGTCTATTGCCCTTTTTACCTCGGTATATTTTATAGGTTTCATAATATATCCGACTGCATCAACCTGATATGAATTCAGTGCGTATGCCCCGTGACTTGTGACAAAACAGATTTCCGCTGTTTCTCCCATTTCACGAAGCGCCATCGCAGCTTCCATTCCGTCAAGCCCCGGCATCTCTATATCGGTAAAAAGAATATCATATCTTTTTCCGCTGTCATGTATCTCTTTTACCATCTGTGAGGCACTTTCATAAGTGTCTATCTCTATTTCTGTATCACTTTCATTTCCATATACACTGACGAATTTTTCCATCTCACTTCGGAATAATTCTTCGTCATCACATATTGCTATTTTTATCATGTTTTCTTCTCTACGATTAGCTTTCACTCTTTAAACCAGCTATTCCTTGGATCACTATGTTTACTGCTACCCCATAACCGTAACATTATAAACTGTAATTTTCAATAAACATGTGCTATTTGGCAGAGTTTCGGTGCTATTTGGCATGATTTTTATATTCCTTATGTTTCTTTATCCCAACAGCCACCGGCAAAGCTCGTATATATATCTATTACAATGTCATATATTTATGTAATTGTCGCGGTCTACCTCTATCACGGTATAGTAATTCTTTCCAAGCTTTTTCCTGACATTTTCCTGTATTGCATTGCATATATCATCATCTGAGGTGATATAACCAAATGGAACTGCAATGTCAAAAACCAGATTCGTATGTGTATCACCTCTGATAATACGGAAATCGTGCATATTTATGTGCGAATCAAGCCCTTTTATCACAGAGAGCACCTCGGCCTTCAGTCCGGCTACCTCCTCATCCTCTATCGCTACCGGATCCATGTGGATGGTCACTATACAGCCCAGTTCCCTTCGTATCCTGCGCTCCAGATTATCGATTATATCGTGCAGCTCGACCATATCTCCGTCCTCCGGCACCTCTGCATGAAACGATACTATCCTGTGTCCCGGTCCATAATCATGCACCATAAGGTCATGCATACCGAGTATGTTTTTGTCAAAGTCCAGTACCATCTCCTTGAGTCTATCGACAAACTCCGGCTCCGGCTTTGCTCCAAGCAGCGGGTCTATCGCCTCCCTGGCTGATGATATCCCTGAATAGAATATAAACAATGACACAAATACACCGCCTATTCCATCCAGATTGAGTCCTGAAAAGTGCGCTATGAGTGTGGCTGCAAGTACTACAGATGTAGCGATACAGTCTGACAGACTGTCCCTGCCTGTCGCTTCGAGTGTTGATGAATCAAGCTTTTTTGAAAAATAGAAATTGTATACCGCCATGACGCATTTTACAGCTATTGACGCCAGTAGTATCGCTACAATAAGCCATGAAAACTCTATATCCTGCGGCTTTATGATTTTGCCAAAGGAATCCCTGAACAGCTCAAAGCCCATGATGAGTATGATTGCCGCAACTGCCAGTGTAGCCACATACTCCATCCTCGCGTGTCCGTATGGATGCTCCTCGTCGGCTCTCTGTGCCGCCATCTTGAAGCCCGCTATCGTGATGATTGAGGAGCCTGCATCTGACAGGTTGTTGAATGCATCCGCAGTGATTGAGATTGCACCGCTAAACATTCCTGCAAAGAGCTTGCCGGCAAAGAGTATGAGGTTTAAAAATATACCGACTATACCGCACAGCATGCCATATTTATTTCGTTTTTCAATGTCTGTTTCTGTCTTTGGCATTTACTTTACCTCTATTTTTATTTTATATCCTGATTTACAGCTTATTTCACCGCTCCGAATCTGTCGAACGGGTAATATCTGAATATCGCTTTTGCAAGTATATCGTCCTTAGACACATATGTGTGCTCCCAGACTCTTGCGTCTGATGAGCCATTTCTGTTGTCACCGAGCAGCAGATATGAGTCCTGTGGCACCTTAAACTCGTAAGGTCCGGCATTTACTGTCCACGGATCCTCACCGCTCTGGTTTGACTTGAGATAATCCTCCTCAAGCGCCTCACCGTCTATATACACCCGGCCGTCCTCTATGGTGACTGTCTCTCCCGGCAGACCTATTACACGCTTGATGTATTTCTCAGAAGGCGAATCCGGTGCATTGAATATGACTATATCCCCTCTCTTTGGGTCAGAAAATGTATATGCGAGCCTGAAGCCAAATATGTCATCTCCAATCTGTATGGTGTTCTCCATCGAGCCTGACGGAATATTTGCATTTATAATGACATAGTTCTTTATGAGTATTGCCGCTACAATGGCGAATGCGATTGTTAACACCCAGCTTAAGATTTCCTTGACAGGTGATGTTTTTTCCTCCGGCTTTTTTGGCTCCATCTCATCGGTTGTTTTTGTGTCTTCTTCGTTGTTTAAGTCTAATATCTCCATTTTCATGTTCTCCTTATTCATGCTTCAATAAGTGTTTGATAATATATGTCATGGCGGTACAACCTATGGTGCCATCCACCACTTTATAAAGTCCTTCCTTGTAAAATAAAGACTTGTAAGCCCGTAATCCGCGATTTCCTTGTCTGTAAAGGTCTTTGCTATATACGCATTGATTTCATCCGGGAAGTCTCTCTCGAGGCACCACTGTGCCTGCAGGCTCATTGGCTTTTCCAGCTCATATCGGTGCACGAGCTCGCCTCCAAAATCTATGATACTGTTCCATCTGGATGCATTGCCCAGTATCCTCTGCTTGATATTTTCTATGATTACAGCTCTCGCAATCCTTACCTTTTTGTACTTTTCGGCGCGCTGCAAAAGCATTGCATTGCGGTTGTGGGTATTTATCACCAGCTCCATCGGGTCTGTCAGCTCATTTGACACCAGACAAAATACAGGGTCCAGATCATAATACTCCGGTCTTAGCACGTAGTCGTTTCGAAACGATGCTGCTGTCTTTGCCACAGTCAGGTCTGCCGATACATCCGTGTATATGATGCCCGGCATGTCACCCATAACATACTCCATCGATGTGATATACGGTGTCATAAACTGCCAGAAGGCTCTGATATTCTGCTCAAATACTATGATATCGTACTTGTCAATAAACTGACCATAATCATAAGGATAGTTCTCCCTATAGTGCGCAAAAAGTGCCCTCTGCATGAAAGCTATCTTTATTTTCCGCCCTATAAAGCCGTTTATTACTGTCCTCACCGGAACCTCTACCTCGCGCTCCTTTATATATACAAGCACCTGTACAGCTCTGCTTACCAGCTCGTTTTCCGCCTCGTATTCACATACCAGCCGTTTTCTGCCATCTGACAGATACTGGCCAAGTGTAAGCGGGCTCTGCCCAAAGGCATCTATGATAATCTGTCCTATATACTGGCGGAGCTCTATGAGCTTTTCATCGAAGGCTGCTCCGTCTCTTGATATGCTTATATTTAAAAACCTCTTTTTGATATTGAGCTGATACGAGAAATTGTCTATCCATGATGGTGCAAGCCCCAGTATGTCTGTAGCATCTGACACAAGGACTCCCTGCTGGTACAGCGTGGACTTATGAAAATACCCCTTGTGCTTTGGATGATATATGGCAACATAGCCCTCAAGCAGGCTGTTATCCACTCGTATGATATTCATGCCAACAAGCTCATTCATCGGATAGTTCCACTTTGCCTTTGGCTGTGACAGGCATACCTCCCTCGTATCACACCTGATATTTACAGGTATAGGCAGTGTAAGCATATAGTGCTTTATGGTTTCTACTATAAAGTCAAGATCTATATACGGCGCATATGATGGTTTTACGGGGATAGAGATGCGTGTGCCCGGTGTCTTTTTCTGCGATATGACATACTCTATCTGTCCGCTCTCCCCAAACCACTTTGCCATGACCGGTGCGGTATCCTGCGGATTGCTTATGTTCCAGGCAGTGTTTATGACCTTATCCTTTTTCGACTCGATGAGCACAGCCTTTGAGACTGTAAAGCACGAGCACAACCCAATGCCATAGTGGGAATACGGCTCATACTTAAGCTGCTGATTGAAGAAATCTGTGCTTGTATAATAGCTTGCCCCTATCTGTGCGATAAAGTGCTCCAGGTCATATTCATTTATGCCTATTCCATTATCCTCTATCGTAAACAGTCTTGTATCACTGCTGTACGTGATGTCTATGCGTGGCTCATATATGGCCCTGACATCGCGCATCTGGCTTGCCTGCTCCATCTCAAGGAACTCCGTGCCCCAGCTCCACTCAAGCGCCTGCCGCACATTGCAGGCATCCATGGCATTGAGCAAAAGCTCCCTGATAAAGACCTTCCACGAAGCATAAAACTGCTGGCTTGCAATAAGCGGCAGCATATTTGATTTTCCTAACTCTACATCGATGCTTTTCATGCTTTATCCGACCGCCCGTAATAGCTGCCGTAGTAATTGCCATAGTACCCACTGACATGGCTGTTTTTCTTGTTGTTTACCTTGTTGAGCACAGCTCCCAGTATCCTCACTCCCGATGCCTCGAGCTGTTTTTTCACACTCTGTATCATCCTGGCGCTCGCCATGCCCTGTCCTATCACTATTATAGCTCCGTCACAATACTTTGCTACAACTGCAGCATCTATGGCAGCTCCTATCGGTGCACAGTCTATAATTATGTAGTTAAAGTGCTCCTTGCCGAAATTAAGAAGCTCCTGAAAGTATTTTTTCTCAAGAATCTCTGTCGGATTCGGCACAGACGGCCCTGCAAATATCATAAAAAGGCCCGGTATTTCCGTGCCATACATCACTTCCTCAAGACGTCTCTGACCGGAAAGATAGTGTGACAATCCGCATATCTCCCCTCCACTTGCCGCTGTGGCACGCAGACGCCCTGCAAGGACTGATTTACGCATATCGGTATCTATGAAAAGCACTCTATTTCCTGACTCTGTAAGCGACCGCGCCAGATCAAGTGCCACGGTGCTTTTGCCTTCATTTGGTACAGAGCTTGTCACAAGAAGCGTGCGTATATCATCCCCGCAAAACTGTATATTTGTCTTCAAAGCTCGAAGTGATTCCTTCATCGTATAGCTTTGTTCTTTTAGCTTGCCAAATTTTACTAATTCCATCTGCCCATCTCCTGATACAGGCTTCCTTATGCTGAAGCCGATTTCTTTTTTGCTTTTCTTTCTGTGGCTGCCTCTGCCATGCTTTCTGCCCTTTCCTTGCTCTCCGTCATCTTCCGATTCATCAAGCGGAAGTGTACCAAGCACGTTCATGCCGAGCTTCTTCTCCACATCCTCTGTATCTATGATTGTATCATTAAACAGATAAGAAACCACTATAACCGCAATCGACAGAGATGCTCCCGCAAAGGCTCCTATCACTGTGTTTTTGCCGATATTAGGGCTTACCGCGCCTCCATCATCATATCCGCTCTGGATGATGGTCGGCGGATCCTGATTCATCTTTTCCGCTATATATGCTGATGCGACCTTTGCTATCTCATCTGCTATGGTCTTTGCCATCTGCGGATCGGGATCCGTTACTGTGATATTGAGTACTCGCGAGTTGGACGGATTGTCCAGCGTCACCCTGCCGCCAAGTGTCTTGTAGCTCTCATTCAGATTCAGATTTTCTATGACCTGATCCAGCACCGGACGTCCCTTTACTACAACTATGTAATCATTTGTCAGGCTGGTGCCTGTCTGGATATCCGCAAGGCTTGTGATTGATGTGCTCTTTGAAAGTACATAGAGCTCAGATGTAGATTCATACATAGGTGTAATCATAAATCTGCTTATCGCAAATGCCACTGCACCTGTCGCTATCGTAACAAGAATTATCCACTGCCAATATGAAATTATCTCAAGAAACAGATCCTTTAAGTCTATCTCTATCTCGTTGTCAAAATCCTGTTCTCTCTCCATTACTTATCCCCGTATTTAAACTTATTATCTTCCGTTTATTATATTTTCCGGTGTGGTCTGCATGATTTCCTGCGCATAGTCATCACCGAACTTCTTTGCCACGTACTCATAGCATTTTTTCATGTTGCAGACGCGCTCCTTTGTGCCATGGCTGTCGCTTGCTATTACATCAACAAGTCCTGCCTTCAAAAGCTTCTTTGTATATCTCTTGAAGTGTCTGCCATCTATGCCAAGCACTGAGTCTGCATTGACCTGTATGAGCGCTCCCAGCTCCTGCAAATCCTCTATACGGCTTATATCACTGAGACACTCATATCTCTCTACATGTGCTATCACCGGTATATATCCTGCAAATATAGCTTCGCGCGTCATCTTGTATACAAACGAGTATTCGCTGGAATGTGAATACTCTGTGAGTATATACTGTGTATCTGCCAGTGTATGGCACAGCCCACCATGAAAGGCATCTATCATATCGGTTGCCACATGATACTCTGTGCCGAGCTTTAATTCTATTCCAAGCTTATTTGCATATGGCATCAGCTTTTTATAATGTCGCTCTATCTTTTCAAGCGGATGCTTAAACATTCCATGGCGCAGGTGCGGTGTGAGGATTATGCCTGTGATGCCCTGCTTTTTGGCTATCTTGAGCATCTCTACCGATTCCTCGAGCGACTTTGAGCCGTCGTCCACTCCGTATAATAAATGGCAATGTATATCTATCAAAATTCATGGTCCTCCGTTTTGTTTTCCTGAACTATCATTATACTATATACAGATTTTTCGTGCAATTCTTTAGATATTAAATTTTTCTTCTTTTTGTGGGAGAGAGGGTGTGTCCATTTTTGAAAATTCCGATTCATTGCGATTTCAAGTTTAACGCTTTATATACCTTTGATTCTTGCTATTAGGCTTATCCGGAATAGTACGTTCCACCGCCCCAATATTTAATGCAGGATCCATATAATTCTTTCTAAATGTCTCACGTGATTTAAGCCCTAGCTGTTTCATTAAAAAAACGGCTGTATATGGCACATCGAATTCCATTACCTCAAGCAAACGTTTTACATATTCTGATTCATCATTAGGGGATTTACGAATTTGTTCATTCACTTCATCAAGAATATCATCTATACGCTCCAACATAAATTCAATAAAAACATTCGAGTTTCCATTTACGTGGCACTCTGAAATTGTATTGTAATAATCATTTTGAAATTTTTCTATCTGGCTTTCTAATGGTATATAGGCAAATACTGGATTCCATTCATTTAATAACATGGTATGCCATAGTCTTGCAGTTCTTCCATTGCCATCTGAAAATGGATGAATAAATACAAATTCATAATGAAAAATCGCTCCCATTATCAATGGATGTACCTCTTTTCTATTTGTACTCATCCAACCGAATAAATCTTGCATTAGTGAAGGTACAAACTGCGGTGGCGGAGCCATAAAAATACAGGTATCACCATTAAAAACACCTTCATCACCATCGCGAAACCTTCCTGCGTCATCTTTTAATAGGTATTCCATAATTCCTTGAACTTTTTTCAGATCATCTAAACTATATGGATTGACCTTTCCAATCATTTCATACGCTTTGTACGCATTTTTAACCTCTTGAATCTCCTGCTCTGGTCCAAGAACCATACGACCATTTATGACATCTTTTGTTTGTCCTATAGTCAACGAATTGGCTTCAATTTTCAATGATGAATGCACCGATTTAATTCGATTATTTCTCCTTAAATGTGGCTTATTATCCAGATTGTGGTATATCTCTATTCTACCTAGCTTAGTCGAAATAGATGAAACCAGATTAAGCATTTTTTCTGTTATAGTATATGGTGGTTTATATTCTTCCATAGAATCGCCTCATCTTGCTTATTATCTTGCTTATTATCTTACCATAATTATATATCTTTATACAATATCCATCTACAAATATCCACAATTTTAATACCTTCATACTGATAATTTTTATTACCATTTTTTGAAAATAATTCTTTTTTTGGTAATAGATTCTTTTTCCCAAAGAATCCTAAAAAGGTGGACTGCCACACATAGCAATCCACCCTCTGCCTTATTACAATTAATTTGTAACTATCCGATTTGTCTGACGAGATTTATCATTTCGATTGCACCGAGTGCACAGTCATATCCTTTATTTCCGGCTTTTGTTCCGGCTCTTTCTATTGCCTGCTCGATGTTTTCGGTGGTAACTACTCCAAACATTACCGGGATTTCTGATTCGAGTGATACTGATGCGATTCCCTTTGATACTTCGTTGCACACATAGTCATAGTGGCTTGTTGCACCTCTGATTACTGCTCCGAGACAGATGATTGCATCATATTTTCCACTTTTTGCCATCTTCTTTGCGATGAGTGGTATCTCGAATGCTCCCGGCACCCATGCTACGTCTATGTTTTCCTCCGGCACGTCATGTCTTACGAGTCCGTCCTTTGCTCCTCCTAAGAGCTTTGATGTGATAAATTCATTGAATCTTGCTACTACGATTCCTACCTTGATTCCATCCTGTGTCATTTTTCCTTCGATTACGTTCATTTTTCGTTCTCCTTTTGTTTTTTATTTTTACTCAGATGAGTTTCTTTGCAATTTTAGTATGAAAGTATATGTCCCATGCGGTTCTGCTTTGTTTTCAGATAAAACAGGTCATGTGCTGTGGCGCTCATCTGGATTGGCACACGCTCGCTGATTTCCATGCCAAACTCTGAGAGCTGGTATACCTTGTCAGGGTTATTTGTGAGAAGGCGCAGGCTGTGTACGCCAAGCTCTCTTAATATCTGGGCTCCGATATAGTACTCGCGCTCATCTCCGGCAAAGCCGAGTGCCAGATTTGCTTCGAGTGTGTCCATTCCCTGCTCCTGAAGCTCATATGCCTTCAGCTTATTTATCAGGCCGATGCCTCTGCCCTCCTGACGCATGTAGAGCAATATTCCTCTACCCTCCTCGTCTATCTGTCTCATGGCCGCCTCAAGCTGCTGGCCGCAGTCGCAACGCTGTGAGCCGAATACATCTCCTGTGAGACACTCTGAATGTACTCGGCAGAGCACATCTCTTCCATCTGCGATTTCGCCCTTTACAAGTGCCACATGATGCTCTCCGTTTAATCTGTTGACGAAGCCATATGCCTTGAATTCGCCGTATTTTGTCGGCAGCTTTACCTCTGTGACACGGTCAACGAGCTTTTCATGTATCTTTCTGTATTCCTGAAGTGCCGCTATTGTGATGAACTTGATGTCCCACTTTTTTGCAAGCTCCATAAGCTCTGTTGTGCGCATCATGGTACCGTCCTCGCGCATTATCTCGCAGCACAGTCCACATTCCTTTAATCCTGCAAGCCTGCATAAATCGACTGTTGCCTCTGTGTGTCCGTTTCTCTCCAGTACGCCGTTTTTCTTTGCAAGAAGCGGAAACATGTGGCCCGGACGTCTGAAATCCTCAGGCTTTGCGTCATCAGAGACACATTTCATTGCTGTGATTGAGCGCTCTGCTGCTGAAATACCTGTTGTTGTTGAGACATGGTCTATTGAGACTGTAAATGCTGTCTCATGATTGTCTGTGTTTTCCTGCACCATCTGCGGAAAACGAAGCTTCTTTACATATTCCTGCGACATCGGCATGCATATCAGCCCCTTACCGTGCATCGCCATAAAGTTGATGTTTTCTGTTGTGGCAAATTCTGCCGCACAGATGAAATCGCCCTCATTCTCTCTGTCCTCATCGTCTGTGACAAGTATTATTTTTCCTGCACGAAGCTCATCAAGTGCTTCTTCTACTGTGTTGAATTTCATTTTTATGTCCTCGCTTTTCTATTGTGATTTTGCAGCTATTCAATTGCGTGTTTTTGTTAAAAGCCGTATTTTGCCAGGAAATCTCTTGTTATTCCAACCGGTTGTTTTTTATTTTCGCCGGATTTATGTGGTGCATTTTCCTTAATTGTCTGTGCTCCTGTCATTTCTTCTGTTATTCCTTCCGACTGCCCTTTAAACAACAGCTTCTCAACATATTTCCCTATGATATCTGTTTCCAGATTTACGACAGCTCCCACCTTTCTGTCCTTTAGCACAGTCTGGCTTACCGTGTGCGGTATCGCTGATATCGAGAAATTATCCTGTGCAACCTTTGCGACGGTGAGACTTATTCCATCGATTGTGACGGAGCCCTTCTCGACTATATAGCGCATGAGCTGTGGTGTGGCCTGTATTGTATACCAGATGGCATTGTCATCCTTTTTGACCTCCACAATCCTGCCTGTTCCGTCAACATGTCCCGACACTATGTGCCCGCCAAATCTGCCATCTGCCGCCATCGCGCGCTCCAAATTGACATGTGCTCCTCTTAGCGCATTTGCAAGCGATGAGCGATTTAGCGTCTCGTGCATGACATCCGCTGTAAACGCATGTGGCATGAGCCTTGTGACCGTGAGGCAGATACCGTTTACCGCTATGCTGTCTCCGACCTTTGTTCCATCGAGCACTTTTTCAGCTCTGATTGTAAGCACTGCTGAGTTTGCTCCACGCGAAATTGTATCTATTGTTCCAACTTCTTCAACTATTCCTGTGAACATTTTGTATTGCCTTTCTTTTTTAAGTATTCACAATATTACTCTCGATGAGGAAATCATCACCAAGCTTTGTTACCTTACTATTTCCAAGCATCACGGCATGTGCCGGTGAGTCGGTTCCCATTCCCTCTATCGGTGTTTTTGCATTCGCTCCGCCAAAAAGCTTTGGTGCAATGTAAGCGTATACCTTATTCACAATCCCACTCTCCAGGGCTGACCAGTTAAGTATGCCGCCTCCCTCAAGTAAAATGCTGTCTATGCTTCTTTCGCCGAGCTTTTGCATGAGGTCATTTAAATCAATGTGACCATTTTTTTCAGCTACATACAGAATTTCTATTCCGTTTTCTTCAAGCCGTGTTATTTTTCTGTTTTTTTGATAATTATTGTTTTCTTCTATACTATCTTTTTCAGTATCAGGTAAGGCTTCTGAATGTGCGGTTTCACGATATCGCTCACTGACTGCAACTATCGTCGGCACTTCCTTTGCAGTATTTACTATCTGCGATTCCAGTGGAAGCTTAAGGTGCGTATCGCATATTATGCGGATTGGATTTACTCCGCCCTCGATTCTGCATGTAAGCAGTGGATCATCTGCAAGCACTGTTCCTATTCCTGCCATTATGGCTTTATATCTGTGGCGCAGGTTTTGCACATGTTCCCTCGCTTTTTCTCCTGTTATCCACTTTGAAAGCCCTGAATATGTGGCTATCTTTCCGTCCATCGTCATGGCATATTTCATAGCGACATATGGACATCTGGTCTGTATAAAGTAAAAGAATACATCGTTCAGCCTGTCGCACTCGTCTTTAAGCACCTGCGTGACAACCTCTATCCCATGCTCTTTAAGGATTTTGATACCACCCCCGGCGACAAGCGGATTCGGGTCATCCGAGCCCACATATACTCTTTTTATACCGGCTTCTATCACTGCCTCCACACATGGCGGCTGCTTGCCATGATGACAGCAGGGCTCGAGAGTCACATACATATCCGCTCCCTGTGGCGATTCCTTGCAATGCTTTAACGCATTTCTTTCCGCGTGCAGCTCTCCGTATCTCTCATGCCAGCCCTCTCCGATTATCCTGCCGCCCTTTACTATCACAGCTCCGACCATCGGGTTTGGCGAGGTATATCCCATGCCGCGCTTTGCAAGCTCAATCGCCCTTCTCATATATTGTTCATCAGTCATTTGAGTTCCTTTCTGCATATTCTTTATATGCCACAACATACATCTCGAATTCGCTTCTTTTTCCACTAAAAAAGCCCCAAACTATTAATGTTCAGGGCCCCATAATTTCAAATATCATGATTTCAAATACCATATTCTCAATTAAATATATGCTAGCTGCATTTTATGATATGAGTGTCAAAAGGTATTTTGAAATAAAAAACTCCGGAATGTATCGAAACACTCCAGAGTAGATATCTGTTATAACTATGTATTCACATCTTCTTTCATCCAGACTTTACTGTCGGCCTCGGAATCTCACCGAATCATGCCTTGCGGCTCGTGGGCTATACCACCGGTAGGGAATTGCACCCTGCCCTGAAGAATAATTATTTAATTAGCTTACGCTAACCATAGTAAACCTTTGTGGCTTGTATGTCAAGATTATTTTCATTTTTGATAAAATTTATGCTATAATCATACATCGATTAAAAAAATCTTAAAATTTTTTGTAACAAAACAATCCTTTCTACGTCTAACCTATGAACAAAGGAGGTGACAGTTCTGGATTATGAGAAATTGTACAATTCCTATTACTTGCAAGTATACTCATATGTAATGACAATTGTAAAAAATCAACATCAGGCTGAGGAAATTACCCAGAATACTTTTTATAAGGCCATGACCGCAAAGAAGGCATATGCCGGCAAATCAAGCGAACAAACCTGGCTTTGCAGCATAGCAAGAAATCTGGCAATGGACGAATGCCGAAAAAACACAAAATTTACAGAGCTTAACGAAGAGCAGCTCGAACAACCCGATAATATGGTAAAAAGCCTGGAAAATAAAGATACAGCTCTTCAGATTCATCTTATACTGCACGAGCTTGATGAGCCCTACAAGGAGGTCTTTCAGCTTAGAATATTTGGTGAATTGCCATTCTCCCAAATAGGCATGATATTTGGAAAAACAGAGAACTGGGCACGGGTAACTTACCATAGGGCCAGACTGAAAATCAAAGAAAGGATGGATAGAAATGAATAATCCAATTACACAATCAACCGATGAAACCTGCAATATAGTTCAGGATTTACTCCCACTATACTATGACGATGTATGCAGTCCCTCAAGCAAAAGGCTTGTTGAAAAACACCTTAAGACTTGTGAAAAATGTCAAAATACATACAATGAGCTAAAAAACGATTCTATTGATTCAATGATAAAAAAAGAGGCCGACAGTGTATTAAAGCAGCATGAGAAAAAGGAAAAATCTGCCGCCTATAAGGCCGGAGTCATAATAGCCGGATTACTGCTTATCCCAATACTCATCACATTCATAGTGTGCCTGTCAAATGGCGGTGGTTTAAATACCTTTGCGGTGGTAACAGCATCTATGCTTCTTGTAGCTGCAATGACAGTTGTTCCACTTATGGCACAGCAGAAAAAACTGACCAAATGCATAATCTGCGGTGTTTTTGCTCTGCTTTTGATATTCTTTTTTGTTGACAGAATGTATAGTTCAAATGAATTTATGCTTTGGTCTGTTCCAACTATATTTGGATTATCAATTGTTCTCTTTCCGTTTGTCATCAGAGGAATTGAGCTTCCACCTGTTTTATCAGACAAAAAAGCTCTTATCACTATGCTGTGGGATACCCTATGGCTTTTCCTCACAATCATTGAGGTGTGTGGTCATACAAACGATGTTGCCGGAATGAAGGCCGGCTGTATTATAGCATTTGTCTTTGTACTTGCAGCCTGGCTCATATTCTTTGATGCACGATATTTAAACGCAAACGGATTTATAAAATCCGCAATTATAGTTTTGATAGCTTCGGTTTGGACAGCTTTTGCCGATGACGTATGCGAGTTTTTAATTTTTGATACCAGACAAATCACTATAAAGTCAGTGAATTTTTCTGACTGGACTTCCAATATCTGCGTGAATGCCAATGTTTACACTATTGTACTTGTGTCCGGTGTTATTATCGCCTCTTTACTTTTTGTAGCAGGTGGTATCAGAGCATTTGCTAATAAAAAATAAATTAGTTTTCTCTTTGAAATATTATTACAAAACCCCTCCCACAGACTTCTATCTGTGGGAGGGGTTTTATATTCATTATTCGATAAGCGCCTACTGATTAGCAAACACCCTGTGCAAGCATAGCGTCAACTACTTTCTCAAAGCCTGCGATATTTGCACCTGCAACATAGTCAGTCTTTCCACCAACTGTTGCATTATATCTCTTAGCAGCATCACTGATGTTAGCGTAGATTGTCTCCATAATGCCCTTGAGCTTTCCGTCAACCTCTTCGAATGTCCATGAAAGTCTCTCAGAGTTCTGGCTCATCTCAAGTGCTGATGTAGCAACACCACCTGCATTGGCAGCTTTACCACCTACGAAGAGTACTCCGTTCTCCTGAAGATATTTTGTAGCCTCAAGAGTTGTAGGCATGTTAGCACCCTCTGTTACAGATGTAACACCGTTAGCAACGAGCATCTTGGCATCCTCAATGTCTAACTCATTCTGAGTCGCACATGGAAGAGCAAGATCTACCTTGTACTGCCATACACCGTGCTCACCGTTCTGCTTTGCATGATACTCAGCAGTTGACTTAGCTGCAGCGTACTCTGTAAGACGTGCACGCTTAACCTCTTTAACCTCTTTAAGAAGTGCAACATCGATTCCCTCCGGATCATAAATCCAGCCTGTAGAATCAGAGCATGTAACAACCTTAACACCAAGCTGCTGTGCCTTCTCGATAGCGTAGATAGCAACATTTCCTGAACCTGAAACTGCTGCTGTCTTTCCGTTTAAGTCAAGTCCGTTGTCTTTCCATAATGCGTTTGTAAGGTATAACAGACCATATCCTGTAGCCTGTGTACGGGCAAGTGATCCACCATATGTAAGTCCCTTACCTGTGAGAACGCCCTCGAATGAACCGCGGATTCTCTTGTACTGACCGAACATGAAGCCGATCTCTCTTGCGCCTGTTCCGATATCACCGGCAGGAACATCAACATCTGCTCCGATATATTTAGAAAGCTCTGTCATGAAGCTCTGGCAGAATGCCATAATCTCTCTGTCTGATTTGCCCTTAGGATCAAAATCAGAACCACCTTTACCACCACCGATTGGAAGTGTTGTAAGAGAGTTCTTGAAGATCTGCTCAAATCCTAAGAATTTGATGATTCCAAGGTTTACTGAAGGGTGAAGTCTGAGACCTCCCTTGTAAGGTCCGATTGCGTTATTGAACTGTACACGGAAACCTCTGTTTACCTGTACCTGACCATTGTCATCTACCCATGGTACTCTGAACATGATCTGACGATCCGGCTCTGTGATTCTCTCGAGGATAGCGTTCTTTCTGTAAAGCTCCTCATTTGCCTCGATTACAGGTCTTAAAGAATCAAGTACCTCTGTTACTGCCTGTAAGAATTCAGGCTGTTCAGCGTTTTTCTTCTGTACTACTGCGAGTACTTCATCAACATAGCTCATTTTTATATCTCCTTTACAAAATTATTTTTCACATCAACAAGTTTATTTTATATAAATCTATTGCTATAATCAAGTAATTTTTGAAGGTTTTATATAAAAAAAATTCATTTTATTTATTATCTTCATTTATATTATCCCAATTTTGGTACTGATTCTCCTCATCATCGGAATATACCACTTTGAAATAATCCGAGAGTTTTGCAAGTGAAGTTATAAGAACTTTCATTTCGTCATCCGAAAGACCGTCCTTTATATGCTCTATCATATGACGGTGAAACTGCTCATGATGATAGTATGCACTCTTTCCCTTGTCGGTGAGTGAGAGCTTTACCACACGCTTATCCTCCTCACTGCGGATACGGTTCACGTATCCCTTGCGGGTGAGACCATCTATTGCCTTTGTCAGCGTGCCCAGAGTGATAGACATAAGCTTGGCTACGGTGCCGGAGCGCTTTGGCTCATCAACTCCTATTGCCTCTATTATATGCATATCGTTGATAGAAATATCAGAAAATTCGTCTGTTATCAGACATCTGCCCTCTATCTCTGTCAAATCCTTGAACAGACACACCAATAATTCATTTAAAGTTTCATCTGCCGTCATAAATACCTCTTTCTATTGCCACTCTATGGCGCAGGCTCCCCATGTAAGTCCTGCTCCAAAGCCTGATAAAATTATTTTTTCCTCATGCTTTATCATACCATCTTTGCGGACTTTATCAAGCAAAATCGGCACACTTGCCGCAGAAATATTTCCACACTGCTGTAAATTGGTCGGAAATTTGTCCATAGGCTGCTTAAGTCTCTTGGCAACCGACTCAATAATACGGATATTGGCCTGATGCAGCACATAGACATCCACATCATCTGCGCTCCAGCCGATTTCATCAAGCAGCTCATTTATAGCCTTTGGCACTGTCTTTACCGCAAACTTGTATACAGCAGGACCATCCATGGTGACATATCCACCGAGTGCAGACTGCTTTCCATTGTCGGTAAACGGATTGACTACTGGACGATTGTCTCCGTCAAGCGCCTCTCCGCCTTTTCCGTCCGAGCCCTGTACAAAGCCCTTTATGGCATCGCCCTCGTCTGTCACAACCGCTGCTCCTGCTCCGTCTCCGAAGAGCACACAGGTGCTTCTGTCATTCCAGTCCATTATTTTTGAAAGAACCTCTGCCCCCACTACAACTGCCTTGTGAAATCTGCCGGTCTTAAAATACGCATCTGCCGTAGCAAGCCCGAATAAAAAACCTGAGCATGCGGCATTTATATCAAATGCCACTGCTCTGCCCGCACCTATCTCAGCCTGAATCTGACATGCGAGTGATGGAACGATTTTGTCTGTGGATACGCTTGCCGCTATTATCAGATCTATCTCGCTTCCATCAATACCCGCATCCTGCAGTGCGCTTTTTACTGCACAACATGCCAGCGAGGTGGTTGTCTCAGTAGTTGCAATGTGTCTGTTTCTTATTCCTGTACGCGAGCTGATCCACTCGTCAGATGTGTCCATTATGGCTGCCAGGTCATCGTTTGAGACCACTCTCTGTGGCAGGCAGCTTCCTGTTCCAACTATCTTCATAGAATTTCCTTTCCGGGACTAGAACTTGCGGAAACGCTTGTATCTTTCCTCCAAGAGCTGGTCCTTTGTCAATTTGCTTTCTTTTTCCAAGAATTTCTTCATGTTGCCCTTCATGTAGTTTCCGATTGATGAAAGGGCATCCTCGTCGGCTCCGCCAAACTCAGGTATTATATCATCCACGACATCAAGCTCCTTTAAGTCGTGTGCTGTAATCTTCATTACCTCTGCGGCTTCCTTTGCACGCTTTCCGTCCTTCCAGAGGATAGATGCAAAGCCTTCTGGCGAGAGGATTGAGTATGTGGCATTTTCCATCATCCACACTTCATTTCCTACAGAAAGAGCTAAAGCTCCGCCACTTCCGCCTTCTCCTATCATGAGACAAAGGATTGGCACCTTGATGTTGCTCATCTCATAAAGGTTTCTTGCGATTGCCTCACCCTGTCCGTTTTCCTCTGCTTCCATTCCGGGATAAGCACCTGATGTATTGACAAAGGTTATGATCGGACGGTTGAATTTCTCTGCCTGTTTCATGAGGCGCAGTGCCTTGCGGTAGCCCTCAGGTGATGGCATACCATAGTTTCTCTTTGCACAATCCTCAAGATTCTTTCCCTTGTGGACACCGATAACTGTGACAGGCTGGCCGTCTAAGTATGCAATTCCGCCTACTATAGCCGGGTCATCGCGGAAATATCTGTCTCCGTGCAGCTCCATAAACTCATCAAAGATATAGTCCATATAGTCAACCGATGCAAGTCTCTTAATCTGTCTTGCGGCGCTGACCTTATCCCATACTTTAAATGGCTTGGCCTTGACCTCGCGCTCCTTCATAAGCTCAGTCGGCTCGTAATTGTCGTCTGAGTGAAGCGGGTCAAAGTTGGCATAGCCTGTTGTAGGTCTGTGAGCACGTAAAATCTTGTAAAGAGTCTTCTTTAAATCCTCACGCTCAACTATCATATCCACAAAGCCATGCTCAAGCTGGAACTCTGCTCTCTGGAAGCCCTCAGGCAGCTTCTGTCCGATGGTCTGCTCGATAACACGAGGACCTGCAAAGCCGATAAGTGCCTTTGGCTCTGCAAGAATAATGTCTCCAAGCATTGCAAAGCTGGCTGTCACACCACCTGTTGTAGGATCTGTGAGTACAGGCACATATAAAAGTCCTGCCTCTGAATGACGCTTTGCTGCGGCTGAGGTCTTTGCCATCTGCATCAGCGAAATGATACCCTCCTGCATTCTGGCACCGCCTGAACAGCAGAATAATATAACCGGAAGTCTTTCCTCTGTGGCACGCTCAAATGCGCTTGTGATTTTCTCACCAACCACATGACCCATGCTTCCCATCATAAATCTTGAATCAATTACACCAAGCACTGTCTCCTCGCCGTAAATCTTTGTCTTACCGATGACAATGCCCTCAGAAAGTCCTGTTTTCTCCTGAGTCTTTGCAATTTTCTCCTCATACTCAGGGAAATTGAGAGGATTTCCTGTTGTAAGCTCTGTAAACCATGGCTCAAATGCTTCCTTGTCTGAAACCATTCTAATTCTGTTTTTAGCACGCACACGGAAATAATAATTACACTCATAGCAGACGTATTTGTGCTGTTTTACAACTGATTTGAGCACAGTCTTGCCACACTTGGGACAAACGATTGTCTCAGGGGCATCCTCTTTTGTTTCCTGTGCTGCACCGACATTTTTGCCATCTGCGGCTGTTTTTGCGCTCTCAGCGTTCTTGGCTAAAGTCTCTTCAGCCTCTATATTTTTATCTTTCTTCTTGAATAACTTCATCATGTCTCCTTATGCAATTAACCTATTGCAAATGTAAGCTCCGCCATACAGGCAACCTTGCCGTTTACCCTGGCAACAGCCTTGCCCACACCGATAGGACCCTTAACCTTTATAATCTCAGTGGTCAGCTCCAGCGTATCTCCCGGAACCACCTTCTGCTTGAACTTGGCATTATTGATGCCTGCAAAATATGCAGTCTTGCCCTTCCACTCATCCTGACAAAGAATGGCAACTGCACCGGTCTGCGCCAAAGCCTCAATAATAAGCACTCCCGGCATCACCGGATTTCCCGGAAAATGTCCCATAAAATGTGGCTCATTCATAGTCACATTCTTCTTAGCCACACACTTTACGCCCGGCTGCAGTTCCTCAACCGTATCAATGAGAAGAAACGGACTGCGGTGCGGCAGAACATCCATGATCTGCTGCGTATTCATAACTGACATATACATCTATCCTTTCTCAATTTACTCCAAACTATCTACATGCTTCGCGCTCAATAACATGTAGCCGGGAAGCGCACAGTGTGTTCTGAATGAAAAATATGAACTGTCACGGCGTTCCATCCGCTCCAATAGCATGAAGTGCTAACACCATATCACAGCCTGTCCGTGCAAAATGCCGTGACTGACTTCATATTTTTCACGAGGAATATACTGTGTGCTCCACCGGACCTCACAGCCTAAATTCGCGAAGCCCCTAAAAAAGCAGAAGCTATTTATTTATAAGCCTTGAGCAGAATACTTGCATTATGTCCACCGAATCCCAGTGAATTGCTAAGTGCATACTCAACAGGCTCCTCATAGCTGTCCTTGCAGTAATTGAGATCAATCTCCTCATCAGGAGTCTCATAGCCGACAGTCTTATGTATAAATCCATCCTGGATTTCCTTCACACATGTTATAAACTCAACAGCTCCTGCTGCTCCGAGCAGATGTCCTATCATAGACTTTGTTGAATTGATTTTAAGATTTGCAGCCTCATCACCGAACGCAAGCTTGATTGCTCTTGTCTCAAAGAGATCATTGTGATGTGTGCCTGTTCCGTGAGCATTGATGTATTTTACATCTGCCGGTGTGACACCTGCATCGCTCATGGCATTGGTCATGGCTCTTGCTGCGCCTGCGCCATCCTCCTGCGGAGATGTGATATGGTATGCATCCGATGAGCAGCCGTATCCGACTACCTCTGCATAAATCTTTGCACCTCTTGCCTTTGCATGCTCAAGCTCCTCAAGGATAACTACTCCTGCGCCCTCGCCCATTACAAAGCCGCTTCTGTTCTTGTCAAACGGAAGTGAGCACTTTGCCGGATCATCTACTGTAGAAAGCGCTGTGAGCGCTGTAAATCCTGCGATTCCGATAGGACATACACTGCCCTCTGTACCACCGGCTACCATCACGTCAGCCTCACCGTACTGGATGCTTCTGTATGCCTCACCGATTGTGTTTGTTCCTGTAGCGCAGGCTGTTACATCATTGATGCTCTTTCCCTTGAGGCCGAACTGGATAGAAACATTTCCTGCTGCCATATTACAGATCATAAGCGGAACAAGCAGAGGATTGACTCTGTTTGGTCCCTTTTCGTATAGCTTTTGTGTCTCGCGCTCCATAGCCTGAAGACTTCCGACACCTGAACCGATGGCGCATCCAACCATGTATGGATCTTCCTTTTCGATATCAAGTCCACTGTCATCAATTGCCTGCTTTGCTGCAGCTACTGCGTACTGTGAGAATGGCTCCATTCTCTTTGCAGCCTTTCTATCCATGAAATCCTGTGGATTAAAATCCTTAAGCTCTGCAGCAATGTGACATTTATAATCTGTTGTGTCAAATTTTGTGATGTGGTCAAATCCGATTTTTCCGGCCTTTACCGATGCCCAGAAATCGTCCACACTATTTCCGATTGGTGTTACTGCTCCAAGTCCTGTTACAACTACTCTTCTACTCATATTGCCATTCCTCCGTCAACAGACAGCACCTGGCCTGTGATGTAGCCTGCTGCATCTGATGCTAAAAATAATACTGCGTTTGCGATATCCTTTGTGTTTCCCGGTCTGCCAAGCGGAATCTGTGATAAAAGATTCTCCTTTGCCGCATCGGCAAGCACATCTGTCATCTCTGTCTCTACAAAGCCGGGTGCCACTGCATTTGCTGTGATTCCTCTGCTGGCAAGCTCTCTGGCTACAGCCTTTGTGAGTCCTATGACTCCTGCCTTGCTGGCGCTGTAGTTGGCCTGTCCTGCATTTCCGAGTATGCCGGAAACTGATGAAATATTGATAATTCTTCCTGATTTCTGCTTTAGGAAATAGCGTGACATGTGACGGATTGTGTTGAACGCACCTTTAAGGTTTGTGTCAAGCACTGCGTCATAGTCTGCCTCGCTCATCTTCATGATGAGACCGTCTCTTGTGATTCCTGCGTTGTTTACGAGGATATCTATGTGCTTGTACTCCTTGATGAGCGCTGTTATCATATTCTGGCACTCGTCAAAATCAGATACATTGCACTGATAAGAAACTGCATCACCGCCTGCTGCCTTTATCTCTGCAACAACGGCATCTGCCTTTTCCTTTGAACCATTATAATTTACTATTACAAAGGCGTGTGCTGCGGCAAGTGTAAGAGCTATCTGTCTTCCAATTCCGCGGCTTGCGCCTGTAACCAGGGCATTTTTACCTGTTAACATACTTTTCAAAATCCTCCAGTTTGTCTATGTTTACGACTTTTACGTCTCTATTTATCTTTCTCATAAATCCGCTGAGTGAGCGTCCCGGTCCGATTTCCACGAACTCATCTGCACCGTCTGCTATAAGGCGCTCGATGGTCTGCTGCCAGCGTACTGACGATGAAACCTGCTGTGTCAGATAATCCTTGACGTCTGCCGGTGACTTCACATAGTCTGCTGTGACATTTGTGATATATGGCACCTTGATATCGTGGATTTCCACACTCTCAAGTGCATGTGCGAGCTTTTCTCCTGCACCCTTAAGCATTGCTGAGTGGAAAGGTCCGCTTACCTTGAGCGGTACGCATCTCTTGGCGCCTGCCTCGCTGCATGCTGCTGCGGCGGCATCTACCGCTGTCTTTTCTCCTGTGATAACAATCTGTCCCGGGCAGTTATAGTTGGCTACCGATACCACTGAATTTGTCTCATCTGCTGTCTTTTTGCAGATATCCTCAATGACCTGCGGATCAAGTCCTAAAACCGCTGTCATGGCTCCACCTGTAGGAACTGCCTCCTGCATGTAGATTCCTCTTTTTCTGACAACTGCGAATGCATCTGCCATAGTCATGGCTCCTGATGCGATAAGAGCACCATATTCCCCAAGGCTTAAGCCGGCTGTCACATCCGGGGTTATTCCCTTGTCGATGATTGCCTGATATATAGCTGCCTCAACTGCAAGCATACATATCTGTGTGTACTCTGTAATATTCAGCTTGTCATTTTCCTCAAAGCATAATGCCGGAATATCCAAGCCTGTCTGTTCACTGGCAAGGTCGATTACTGCCTTTGCATTTGGCATTGTATCGTAAAACTCCTTACCCATTCCTATATACTGTGAGCCCTGTCCGGGAAACATAAATACTCTCTTACCCATTTTCGGTTTCTCCTTATTTCTGACAGGATACCGTAAGCCGCTCTTTCCAGGTGGCCCGGTATCCTTAAATTTGCATGTAAAAGTGAATACTGTCTATTTGTTCAGTCCCACTACATCCTCAATGATTTCTTTGCAGGTTTCCTCTTTTTTTACGAGGCCTGCGCTCTGACCTGCCATGACGCTGCCATATACGGTATCTCCGTCGACAACGGCTTTTCTGAGTGCGCCAAGTGTCATTTTTTCGAGCTCTTCAAATGGAGCTCCTTCCTTTTCCAGCTTGAGATATTGTCTGGTCATCTTGTTTCTGAGCACTCTGATTGGATGGCCTGTGCTCATTCCTGTAACCTCGGAATCTATATCCTTGGCCTTAATGACCTTCTGCTTATAGTTTTCATGTACTATCGATTCTTTTGCGGTGACAAAGCGTGTACCCATCTGGACTGCCTCTGCACCAAGTGCAAATGCTGCATTGAAGCCTCTGTTGTCTGCAATTCCGCCTGCTGCGATAACAGGGATGCTCACTGCATCAACAACCTGTGGCACAAGTGTCATGGTAGTCTGTGCTCCGATATGCCCGCCTGACTCCATTCCCTCTGCGATTACTGCTGAAGCACCGCCTCTTTCCATAAGCTTTGCAAGTGCTACACTTGCAACTACAGGAATTACGATGACGCCTGCTTCTTTCCACATGTCCATGTACTTTGCAGGATTTCCTGCGCCGGTGGTGACTACCTTTACCTTTTCCTCGGCGATGATTTTTGCTATCTCATCTGCCTCCGGATTCATAAGCATGAGGTTGACTCCGAACGGCTTATCCGTCTCCTTCTTTGCAGCGACTATCTGCTCCTTTACCCATGAGGCCGGGGCTCCGCCTGCTCCGATGATGCCAAGTCCGCCTGCATTGGACACAGCGCTGGCAAGCTCATGGGTTGCTACCCATGCCATGCCACCCTGAATAACCGGATATTTGATTCCAAGAAGCTTTGTTATTCTTGTCTCCATGTCTTTTAAGCCTCTACACCTTTGTTCTTAAGATACTCAATGATGTCATTTACTGTTGCGATCTTCTCTAAATCCTCTGAAGGGATTTCTACTCCGTACTCCTCCTCGAGTGCCATTACAAGCTCGAAAAGATCTAATGAATCTGCCTCAAGATCCTCCTTGAAGTTTGACTCTAATTTGATATCATCCTCGTCGATTCCTAACTGATCTGCTACGATTTCCTTGATTTTCTCCAACATATTTCTGTTCTCCTTTTTCTGTGTTTATTTTCGGTTTTGTGTGCTGGTATATTTGCACTAGTTTGCATGTCAAATATTTTCATCATCAAATCATTTGACAGTGAAAGTATATCACATTTTAAATAGTTGTCAAGTCAAAGTATTTTTATTTTTCATTTTTATATGGTACGGGAGCAGGCGGGCAGAAAATTACCCATCCAAAACGTTTCCTACCAGCAGCCAAGAGGCTGTAAGAATTGTAAGTCATGTTTTCTATGCCTGACGCAGCCGGCTTTTACGCGCCGTCCTTGGCGCGGTAACGCCTCGCCCGTGCTTCCATGCACGTGCGCTACTGTGTACCTATTACAATTCCAACAGCCTCTAAGCAGCTTCGTACAAACTCATTGGATGGGTAATTTTCTGCCCGCCTGCTCCCTTACACTGTGACAATAATATACAATAAAAAACAGACTGTAATTATGAGTGGTCAGCTCAATTTTACAGTCTGCTCTATATTAATCTCTCAAACACCCAACCGGCACAACCCGAACTCCTGACTCCGTGGTATATGCCATGGTTGCATTTGCGCAAATCACAATCAGTGCCGATGGTTCTTTATATACATCACGTGGATGTTTTTCTTTTTCCAATGCTTTCTCATTATATTTTAAGATAATATCCTTGAATCGCAGCAAGGATTTTTCCGCTTCCGGAATCTTGTTCACTCCGGTTTTTATTTCAATAAGCGCATAACGGCCGTCCTCCAACTGATAGACTGCATCTGCTTCTACGCCCATATCATCTGTATAATGCATCACTCTGGCATTGTGCTTTTCAGCAAATACAAGTAAATCTCTAAGCACCATATTTTCAAATACATGCCCAAATAGATCCAAATCGTTGATAAAATAGTCCGGATTAACACCAAGCGCAGCCAATCCTATAGAGGGATCAACAAATATATGCTTTTTGGCAGCTCTGATAGCTGTTTTCGAACGCAAATGCGGTGTCCAGGCATCTATATCCTTTACAACATATAATAGCTCCAGAGCATCTATATATGAAGAAAGCGTTACATCTGTAACATTCTGTGTGGCTTTTACATCTGAAAATATATTCTTGCGTTTTGCTGTAGTAGCCATATTTCTGGCATACGACCAAAGCAGTGTCCTTGCCCATTCCGGATTTCTGTTTACTCCATCAATCGCTGATATGTCCTTCTGATAAATCTGCCTATAATAATCCTTAGCTATTTCAAGCTTTGCACTGTCCTTTGAAAGTGCCATGCATCTCGGCCATCCACCTCTACAGACCGCAAAAAACAAATCCTCAAGCTTTATATCTGTGGTAAGTCCATCAATATCATATGCTTCATCTTCTAATAATTTAAACAACGATATGCTTCCGTTTGATCTCCTGTCTCAAACAAAGTCATAGGGTACATCGTAACCTCTGTTATTCGTCCTGTACCTGTATGGGGTGTATTAATCTTCTTACTTGATGAGCCTGTCAGATAAAACTCTCCTACACTCTCCGGATTGTCATCGCACGCTTTTCTTATTGTTCCCCATATCTTTGGGGCATCCTGCCACTCGTCAAACAGTATTGGCTTAGGATTCTTTAAAAAGAGCTTAGGTGCAGTTTCTGCTACTGCAAGATACCCCTCTCTCTTGTCTTCATCCTGAAATTCAATAACAGTTTTACATCGTTCTCTTGCTGTTCTTGTCTTTCCACATCCTTTTGGTCCTGTGATGCTCACTGCATTAAATGCCTCTGTTTTTCTATCTATCACATCATCAACAATTCTGCTTATATATTCCATAAATATCTGCTCCCTTCATGGTTATTATACCATTTAATTCACAGATTATACAAGGTTATTTTATATTTTTCGAGTGTTTTGTTTTGTATTTTTCTAATGTTTTATTTTATATTTTTCGAGTGTTTTATTTTACTTTTTTCGAATACTAAAAAGAGCAGGACAAGTATTTCTACCTATTCTGCTCATTTTTACATAATTTAATTGTTTAGATATAGATTATCTACCGGCTGTTCGCCATCTGTTTCACATAGTCGAGTGCCTTCTTAACCGATGGGATTGATATCACTATGATTGTGATAATTCCTTCTGCAGCAAGGTATGAACCATTGTAGGTCACTGAATATATGAGCGCATCTATCGTCTTGTTTCCTATCGTGACAGGTGCGTATGCTGCAAAAAACACAACTCCCGACAGCACTGCAAAGAAAAATCTACTGGGCTGCTCCGCCTCCGGTGGTACCACCGGTAGCTCCACCTGTGCTGTCCCCGGTGTTTCCACCTGTATTACCACCGGTGTTATCTCCTGTATTTCCACCTGTTGTACCGCCTGTGTTGCCACCGTTATTTTCTCCGGTATTTCCGCCTGTGTTGCCACCTGTCGTATCGCCAGTAGTACCACTCGTATTTCCGCCATTGCCGCCATTTGTTCCCTGACTGTTATTTTCACCCGGTGTGGTCGTGGTGGTTCCTTGAGTATTATTCGTGTCTGTTGTGGTCTTATCCGGTGTTGTAGTTCCTGCATCAGGTGTGGTCACAGTCTGATCTGTAGGATTATTCTGCGTCTGGTCATCGGCAGGCGTATCCTGGCTGTCCTGATAATCATCCGATATTTGGGCATATGGCAGGAAATCTATTGGTGTAAGGTCAGCATGTATCTGATCCATGTAGTTCTTCCATATTTCTGCCGGGTAAGAGCTTCCTGTCAGTTTTTTTACTGTCTCAGGCATATCGCAGCCTACCCATACACATGTGGTGTAGTATCTGGTAAAGCCACAGAACCAGCCGTCCTTCTTATCGTTTGTGGTTCCGGTTTTGCCGGCACAAGGCATGCCATTGTCCAGATTTGCGCTACGTCCGGTTCCGGATTTCATAACATCTGTCATGACATCCGTCATCATACGCGACGCTGTCTCTGTATATATGACAGTGTCCTTCTGTGATGATGTATATATGATATTGTTGTCAGAATCCACAATCGACTTTATACAGGTCGGATTCCTGTACATTCCATCGTTCTCAAGTGTAGCATACGCAGATGCCATCTCCAGTGTGGATACACCTGTTGTAAAGCCTCCAAGTGATGTTGCTGTGACATAGTCGTCCTTTACTATATTGGTAAAATTCATATCCTTGAGATACTGTAAGCCTACCTTTGGCGTGAGCTCATCATATAGCTGCCATGCTACAGTATTCAATGACTTTTGAACGGCAAGCCTGATAGTCACATCACCGTAATATACATCACCCGAGTTAGATGGTCCTCCATCAAACTTATGATCATTTACGATGGTATCCGGTGTCTTTCCACGCTCAAATGATGGTGTATACACAATGAGCGGCTTGATTGAGCTTCCCGGCTGACGATGACTTTGGAAAGCACGGTTTAGCGTATGACTGACTGCATCCTGGCTTCGTCCACCAACTATTGCAACCACCTCACCTGTGTCGTTGTCTATACAGGTTGCAGCACTCTGCAGCTTGAATGTGCCATCATCGGTCGTGTCTGTAAAGTCCAAAAGCGTCAGGTCAATCGAATCCTGAAGCTGCTGCTGCATGGTCAGATCAATTGATGTATAAATCTTGTAACCATCTGAGTAAAGCTTTTTCTGACAATATGAATACATCTCATCATATGAAGCGTCATACTCCTTTTCTTCCTCGTCGGAATCAAAGTAATACTTGAACTTGAAGCCCTCATTCTCCATGAGCGCCCTCGTAGCGCAGTAATATGCATAGGTATCCACATAATTGTACTTGACCGTGTCATCCTTCTCTGGCATGTTGAGGGTTATCTCCTCGTTTATAGCGGCCTCATATTCCTGCTGTGTGATTTTGCCGTCTTCCTTTAGATTTTTCAATATGAGATTGCGACGTGTCAGTGTATGCTCCTTGTTGTTTATCGGGTCATAGTATGTCGGACTGTTCGGAATCGCACACAAAAAGGCAGTCTGCGACAAATCAAGATCCGCCAGCTCACAGTTGAAATAGCCATGGCACGCTGCCTGAATACCATAATATCCGTTCATGAAATAGACATTATTCAGGTAGAACTCCATAATATCGTTCTTGGAATATTTCTTTTCCAGCTCCATCGCTATGAACATTTCCTTGACTTTTCGCTGCCAGTTCTTGTTCGTATCCAGATAAATATTTCGGGCGAGCTGCATCGTGATGGTACTGCCACCCTGGGTAATTCTCTTGTTTTTTATAATTGACTTTGCGGCACGCACTATTGCCTTTAGGTCCACACCATTGTGCTTATAGAACTTCTTGTCCTCGATACTGACCATGCAGTTTACGAAGTTCTGCGGTATATCCTCATACTTCACATAGTCAGCCTTTTTGGTAGTGGCCGTCTCGGATATCTCATCACCGTTTGTATCGTAGAGTGTACTCGTCCGCGCCGGTAAAAATGTGTTTTTGTCAGATTTCTGCACGAGCTCTACCGCCTCTGAGTGAAGCTTCGCCACCTTGTCTGCATAGCCTCCAAAGTAATAAAAGCATAATCCACCGAGAATCAGTACCATCAGAAAAATCTGAAGCTTTATGAAAAACCAGAAAACGCGATGCTGCTTTTTCTTCTTTTCTTTTTCTGTTTTGCCATTTCTAAACGTTACCTCCAAACTATCGGTATACCATTGTATATCGGCATACTTTATAGATAATTGACAACTATATCCAATATGTACTGTCTATTATACTACAATGCCTCTACATCAGATAATTAATAATTGCTTAATTTTCTATTATACCTTTATAGCACAAAAGGAAGCTATTTGCTCCCTTTATCACGCTATTTTACATCTTTATCACTGTTATAGTCAAGTAAATAGTTTTTCACTATGCTTTTTTCAATGCTTTTCGCTGTCTTTAGCCAAGCTGTTCAGCCAGAAATTCTGCTGCTGCACTCACCAGCTTTTCGGCAATCTCAAGCTTATCGCCTTTTTCATCGTAAACACAAAATATAACGGCTCCCGCACTATCACCATCATGCACTATTGCTGCTATTGCCTGCGCTTCACAGTCAGCTTTATCGTCCTTTACCACCGGTATCAGGTTATCGTCCTTTTTACTGTATAATGCACTTTTTCTCTTATCCATAATGTCTTCGAGCTCCTTGGACAAAGCCTTGCCTATATACTTTTTGTGGTTTTTCCCGGCTGCCGCTATTATCCCATCCCTGTCTGCCACACATATCGTGGCACCGGTTACCTTTGACAGGCTCTGTGCATATGCCTGTGATATATTTTTCAGGCTTCCCACCTGCGAATATTTCTTTAGCACTATCGTCTCGTCTGCATCCATATATATTTCCAGCGGACTGCCCTCTTTGATATGGAGCATCCTGCGCAGCTCCTTCGGTATGACTATTCTGCCGAGTGAGTCTACTCTTCTGGTCAATCCTGTGATTTTCACTTTATTGTCCTCCGGTTACTTTTTTGCATTTGCATTCATGCTTTGGAGGTAGTATATGGAAATCTGTATGAAATATACATTCGGTATGCACTGATACAGTGCTCTTTCATAATAGCTTTTATAATGTCACGGTATGTTTTGAATTTGATAAGGTATCTATATCCATCAGCTCACGCTCATCTGCGATATCCACATATACACAGTCATACTTCTTTGCCACACTTCTGCCACCCTTATCCCCCTCCAGTGATAAAAGCTGCGGGATAAGCGATGAATGAAATACACACGGATTGCCTACAGCATCTCCACAGTGAAGTGAAAATACTAATCGCTTATTCCCTTTATTTTCAAGTACTTTGTCTATTAATTTAATCACGCTTTGACTTTTTAAGTATGGCTGGTCAGCTACTGCAAACATGTAGTAGTCCTGCATACTGGTCTTTTTCTGCTCCTGCACCGCCATAATTCCTGCTTTTATGGTGTGGGATATGCCTTTTTCGCTGTCCAGACTTAAGACTGCATGGCAATCGGGGATAGATGAGCAGTAGTCCAGTATTTCCCGGTAGCGTGTAACGACAGTTATATCTATGGCCGGGCTGTCTGATTTCAGTTTATTATATCTATCTTTAATTTCTATCAAACGTTCAAGCAGATGCCTGTACATAGGCTTTCCATCCAGCTCATAAAACAGTTTGTTACTTCCAAAACGGCGGCTGTTTCCAGCCGCCATGTATATGATATGAATCATTTCACTCTTAGGTCCTTTTCGTGCCAGTTTGGGTCTACCATTCCCATAAGAATTTTCTCAGGGGTAAACGGAACTGTCCTGTGCCATACGCCTGTTGCGCGATAAATGGCATGTGCCAGCGCAGGAGCCGGTGTATTGATAACTATCTCGCCGATTGACTTGACTCCGAACGGGCCTGACGGCTCATAGCTTGTCTCAAATTCAACGTTGATATGTCCCACATCCTGCCGTGTCGGTATCTTGTACTGCATGAAATCATTTTCTGCGATTTTTCCACCGGCATTGTAAGTGACATTCTCATAAAGTGCCATGCCTATTCCCTGGCCTATGCCACCCTCTGTCTGTACACGCGCGAGGTTTGGATTGACCGGGATTCCGCAGTCCACAACAGCCTGATAATCAAGTATTTTAACTGCTCCTGTCTCCTTATCAAGCTCTATCTCGACCATTCCTACCATGTATGGAGGAGGCGAAACAGGTGATGAATATGTCGCGGTGACATCTACAGGTATCGTGTTGTTGACCTGTGACTTTGTTGCTATATCGGAAAGACTTACGGAAACTGCCCCATTGTCTGCACCGTCCGGATTTATGATATACACCTCTTTACCGTCGAAATCCACCTCTGATGCAGCACAGCCCAGCATCTGTGCACCGATTTTCTTTATGTTTTCACGAAGCTCAAGTGCTGCATTCTGTGTGGCCATTCCTGTAATGTAGGTGGTTGATGAGGCATATGAACCTGAATCATAAGGAGAAGCATCCGTATCCGCTCCAAACACGGTTATATCATCCGGCTCGCAGTCGAGTACCTCAGCCGCCATCTGCGCAAGTATGGTATCACAGCCGGTTCCCATGTCTGCCGCGCCTATCATCATATTATAGGTGCCACAGTCTGAAAGCTTTAATGTACACGATCCGACATCTACATTTGATATGCAGGAGCCCTGCATTGCAAGTGCCATGCCTGCCGCACGAACCTTGCCATTTCCCATATCACGGACAGGATACTTTTCTGCCCAATGGAAATTATCCGCACAGTGCATTATGCATCTGTCAAGTGCACATGCATTGGCTGTCTCGCCAAAATAAGCCGGCATAAACATGCCCTCACGGACGATATTTTTCAAACGAAGCTCAACCGGGTCTATATGCAGCTTTTCAGCGAGCTCATTGACAGTTGATTCAAGTGCAAAGATACCCTGTGTGGCACCATAGCCTCTATATGCACCTGCCGCCTGCACGTTTGTGTACACAACATCGCACGAGAATCTGGTTGCCTCGCAGCCTCCTGTATAAAGAGGAAGTGATTTATGACCTGAGAGTCCTACTGTTGTAGTACTATGCTCTCCGTATGCTCCACCATTTGACAGCGTATAAAGATCGATTGCCCTTATATGACCATCCTTCATCGCTCCGAGACGCACGGTAACCTCCATCTCATGACGCGGTGACGCGATAGTCTGACACTCTTTTCTGCTGTAGATTATCTTGCTCGGACGCTTTGTCTTCCAGGTAACAAATGCCGGATATACCTCACAGACCGCTGTCTGCTTGGCACCAAAGCCTCCTCCGATACGCGGCTTTTCAGCACGCACCATGGACTTTGGAATATCGAGTGCATTGGACAGTATTCGGCGCAGGTGGAAAACAATCTGTGTCGAGCTGATGCAGTGCAGCCTGCCGTATCTGTCTATCTCACAGTATGCCCTGCAGGTCTCCATATATGCCTGCTGCGCTGCCTTTATGCGATATGTGTGCTCAATAATCTCATCGCACTCTGACAGAATTTTCTCTACATTTCCATGCTCATCCTCCTCGTGATGAATGAGATTGCGCTTTACATCGCCTGTACCTATGCTGGATGACCAGTCATCCTCAGGATGCACGAGTACCTTGTTATCCAGCGATTTTCTGAAGTCAAGCACCGGCTCAAGCACCGTGTACTTTACTTTTATCATGTTAAGAGCCTTGTCCACCGCCTTTTCAGATTCTCCGACCACTATAGCGACGGCGTCACCTACGCTTCTCACATGGCGGTCAAGGATTAGTCTGTCGTACGGTGACGGCTCCGGAAAGGTCTGGCCTGCGATAGAAAAACGCTTTTTCGGAACATCCTCCCAGGTGTATACTGCGACCATACCCGGCACCTTAAGAGCGATATCTGTCTTTACATCCTCGACAATTGCATTTGCATACGGGCTTCTAAGAAGCTTTATGACAAGCGCATCACGCGGTGTGATATCATCGGTAAATACCGGCTTTCCGAGTAAAAGCTGGCTCGAATCCTTTTTAGGTATACATTTTCCAACTGCGTGGTAATCCCTTCTGGCGCGGTTGAAGCTGTTTTCATTAGTTTGATTTGTGCTCATCCTGCCACTCCTTTCCGATATCCTCTCCATAGACGCCTGCCTCAAGATTAAGAGGTGCGCCCTCCTTCTTACTGTTTAAGAAATTTCTGATTGAGCGCAGCTGACTCTGATATCCTGTACAACGGCACAGATTTCCTGAAAGATATTCAAGAATTTCCTCGTCAGTCGGGTCAGGATTTTCTCTCAGAAGCGCCACAATATTTACAATATAACCCGGATTACAGAAGCCGCACTGATCCGCTCCCTGTGCAGCAAAAAATCCTGTAAACTGCTTAGCTTCCTCCTCAAGTCCCTCGAGGGTGTCCACCGCTCTGCCGTCTGCCCTGCCTATCGGCGTGCTGCATGACAGCACAGGCTTTCCATCCAGAAGCACTGTACAAAGACCGCAGTTGCCTGACTCACAGCCTCTCTTCACCGAAAAGCAATTGTGCTTGCGGCAAAAGTCTAAAAGGACCATATCCTGGTCTACCGAGTCGGTTATTAACTTTCCATTTAATTTTATTTTAACATCCATATATATGAATTCCTTCCTGCTTAATGCTCGTGCCTAATATTCGTTCTTAATGCTAATGCATTGACGCCATCGCACTAATAGAGCTGCCAAAATTCTGTTTACCTTATATGTGACTGGCGACAATTACATTACATCATCGCAGATGTCAAGTGACTGTGTGACAGCGCGGCGTGTAAGCACCCTGCAGATTATCTCTCTGTACTTGGCCCCTGCCCTTATATTGCTTCCAAAACGGATATGCTCTGCAACATATTCGGCAAATTTATCTATTTTGGCATTGGTTTCGGAGTTATCTGTCAAAGCTGCATTACCATCTGTCTTTGCATCTGCTAAACAATCGAGTATGCCATCCTCATCCCACACAGGCTCTGCCATACATGGTGATGCTCCGATAACCGCCACATACCTGCCGCTTCTATTTGCCACTGCACATGTGAGCACCGGAAAGTCTGTTGACTGATTTCTCTGGCTTAAGTATACTACGCCCTTTGCATTTTTCGGTACTATTACTGACACAAGCACATCGCGCGTTGTTCTTGGAAGTGCCGCAAACTCGTCCAAATCCATAATTCCCGCCTTGTGAAGCTGCACCTTTGCTCCCAGTGCCCTGAAAATCGTCATGACATCCGAAAATCCGAATCTGCCCCAGATGCTTCCTCCAACAGTTGCCACATTTCTAAACTGCACTCCGACAATATGTCTGACTGACTCTGCGATTGCGCCGTGTGTATATGCATTCAGGGCTTCATGTGTCTCTATCTGCCTGAGTGTTGCATATGCACCGATTCTAAACTCGTTCTCATCCTCATCAATTTGGTCAAGCCCGAGATCGCACAGGTCAATTGCCGTGCCAAGCGTCTTATTTTTCATTTTGAGCCAGAGCATGCCGCCCAGCACAAAATTCGGTTTTTTCTGATAAAGCTCATAGGCTTCATCAAGGCTTTGCGCCCTCACATACTGATTGTAATAAAACATATTTTTCTCCTGTTATATATAGGTAACTATCAGTTACCTCATTTCGATTTCGTACATCGCTTCCCACCTGATGTCCTGCTCCTTCATAAAGGCTATGAGGCACTCTCTGTCAGAAAGCTCTGCACGCCACGCCAGCCCACAGCCTGCCGATATAACAGACGGAAGAGGAATCGTGCGCCCCGGAATACCACATGCCTTGCCCTTGATATCCATCTTTAACGGTGCTGTGGTAGTCTCGAAGGTGATGATTAGCCGTTTTTTCTTTTCTCTTGCCAAATTTTTATCCATTACCTCACACCTTGTATAACTCTACGGACTTACAATAAGAGATGCCCCAGCCATCTTTTCTGCGATATCATACATGTTGGTCACCTCTCCCACTGCAAGCTTATCTGACAGCTCATAGTAGTTCAGGCATGTTCCGCAGGTAAAAATTTTCACCCCACGGCTCTTAAGCTCCTTTAAATCCTCAAGTGACTCTGAGCCCTCACAGGTCAGCTTCGCTCCTCCATTATAGAAAAGCATGGTTTCAGGCGGGTTGTCCTGCTGCGAAAGTGCATAGATGAAGCCCTTTATGAGTACACTTCCAAGCTCCTCGCTGCCCTCTCCCATATATGAAGAGCGGATTACAACAACTCTGTTATCTGCAGCCGGCCTGCATGTATACTGTGAAGCCTCGTCTGTATCTGAAAGTGATCCGGTGTCAAGAGACTCAATTGTCAGCTTTACACTGTAGCTTCCGTCGTCGAGCTTACTGCTGTCGCAGCTATATCCCTTCTGTGCAGCCATCTTTTTTAAATTTTCCACTGCAATTTCATTGTCCACAAGTGTCTCCACCGTATCCGGCTGGGTGAGAGCCTCAATTGCCTTCTTTGTCTTTACTACTGGGATTGGACATGTATCCCCTATTGCATTTACTGTTATCATATTTATAATCCTCCCTATGTTATGATTAATCAGTTCACATATATCGGCACATCGCGCCGTTCAACAAATCGTCCCACCTTTGCGGCCGGAAGCCCTGCGGCTTTAAGCTCATGCAAAAAGTTATCTGCCTCAGAGGCTTTTACTGCAAACAGCAGTCCTCCGGAGGTCTGTGGATCGAAGAGCACCTCCTCCATTGAGAAAGGTATATTTTTCGCAAAACACACCTTATCACCTACGTGGTTTCTGTTGCGCTGCGCTGCTGCCGTGAGGAAAAACTCATCTGCGCATCGCAGTGCTCCGGTAATGACCGGGATAGAAATCGAGTCGATAAGTGCTGTTATATCATCATTTAACATCTCACTCAGATGCCCTAAAAAACCAAAGCCCGTGACATCTGTGCATGCATGTATATCGAAAGCATGACTGATTTCGGATGCTGCCTTATTCAGTGTAGTCATAGAGTTTACCGCATCCTCAATTGCACCTAGCGGAGCTTCACCGACACGGTTTGCGTTGCATACAAGCCCCACTCCGAGCTTCTTAGTCAGTATAAGCACATCTGACGGCTGCCCTGTATTGTTGCTGTAGATGTGCTCCGGATGAACTGTTCCCATGACAGAAAGTCCGTATTTCACATCGCTGTCTGCTATAGAATGCCCGCCTGCAAGTGTACCTCCTGCCTCTATCACTTTATCGGCGCCTCCCTGCATTATTTTACCGAGTATATTCAAATCCATTTTCTCAGGGAAACAGACGATGTTCAATGCAGTCTTTACTGTGCCGCCCATCGCATAGATATCACTGAGCGCATTTGCGGCCGCTATCTGTCCAAACGTATACGGATCATCAACCATCGGCGGAAAAAAATCAAGCGTCTGGACTACCGCCGTGTCATCTGAAATTTTGTACACTGCCGCATCATCACAGCTATCATATCCGATGAGCAGATTGCTGTCTTTCTCACCCCTTGGCAGCTTTGCTAAAACATTACTTAACAAATCCGGACCAAGCTTTGCAGTACAGCCACCGCCCTTGCAAAACACTATTTCCTGTGGCATTTTTGCTCCTTTCAATTATTTAATACTATTTATCGCAATGCCGCAATCTGCATAAGCGCTTCAGCGGCCTCATTTATCTCATCAACTGTATTATAATATGAAAATGAGAATCTCACCATACCCTGATTTTGTGTTCCAAAGAATTTATGCATCAGTGGTGCGCAGTGTATGCCACTTCTTGTTGCAATGCCATACTCATTCATAAGTATATCCGATACCTCAGCAGAATCCATATCAGCTATATTTACTGAAACAATCGCACAGTGCCTGCCATTATCCGGCAGCATGTCGAAATCCCCATATATCCTGATGCCCGGGATTGTTTTTATTTTCTTTAGAAAAGCCTTCATCAGCATATGTTCTTTGGCATATATGTTATCCACACCAATTTCTTCAATCGCCTTTACTCCTGCCAAAAGCCCTGCAATTCCCGGGCCATTTAAGGTACCGGCCTCAAGTCTTGTCGGAAGCTCCGTAGGCTGGCTCTCAAGAAAGCTGAGCACTCCGGTGCCACCGCTTTTAACCGGCTTTATATCTGCTCTTTCTCCCACATAAAGCCCTCCTGTTCCCTGTGGACCCATCAGCCCCTTGTGCCCTGTGAAGCAGAGCACATCAATATTCATGTCTTTTACATTTATTGGAAGCGCACCGGCTGTCTGCGACGCATCAACTATAAATAAAAGGTCATGCTTTCGTGCGATTTGCCCTATCGACTTAATGTCCACCACATTGCCTGTGAGGTTTGAAGCATGTGTGCAGACGATGGCTTTTGTGTCCGGACGGATTGCAGCCTCTATATCCCGCGAGCAAATTACCCCTTTTTTTATTCCTTCATCACTGCATGGCACAATATCCACACACACGCCCCTCTCCCTTTGCATGTAAAGAGGTCTGAGCACCGAATTGTGCTCGAGCTGTGTCGTAATCACATGCTCCCCCGGCTCAAACAGTCCGTGGATTGCAATGTTAAGCGCCTCAGTGGAATTTGCCGTAAAAACAAGTCTATCCGCATCCTCCCCACCAAAAAATTCTGTAAGGCACATTCTGGCCTCATATATTTTCCTTGACGCATCAAGCGATGCATCCGACGTTCCGCGACCTGAATTGCCGCAGTGCTTCATTGCATCAAGCACTGCATCATACACCGCATCCGGCTTTTTAATTGTTGTGGCAGCGTTGTCCATATAAATCATAGTATGTCCTCATTTACTTCTCATCCAAGCAGATAAAAATTCTTTATATAAAGCTCATCATTTATATTTTTGCTAAGCATATTTGCTTCTGTATGCTTTGGAAGGTTTGCATAAATTATTGAATCGTTACTTAATTTGCACGATACCTCCCAGTTTTTCAGCTCTTCAACTATTTTATATTCTTTAATCCTGATTATATTTTTATCATTATATATAAGTGCTGATTTTGCTTTGCCTGCAGATATTATTATATCCTGAGGGAAAACACCTATGTGTGATATGTCGTCCATATCCATTGCAGTCTGTTCAAGCTGCTCATCCGTTACCTCAAATACGCTATCCCATTTCACGGCAAGCAAATGATGCTTATCCTGCCATTTTACCTCTGATATATTGTTGCAGCCCACAAGCAGTGCCTGCTCGACAGACATAGGCCGCATGAAGAAATCTTTTTTGTCGCGGACTGTACTCAGCACACCGCTCTCAATACTGCCGATACGCCCGGCCAGACGATACACCTCATCGCGATTGTGTGACACAAAGACAACAGGATTGTGATAGTCAGTGAGCATCTCCATAAGCTCTGATTCCATACTTCTTTTCACATGCTCATCCAACGCTGAAAAAGGCTCATCGAGCAGTATGCACTCCGGTTTAGCCGCAAGCATGCGAAGCATTGCCACGCGCTGTCTCTGTCCACACGAGAGATGGTCCGGATATGTGTCTGCCATGCCATCAAGTCCATAGCGCCTCAGCCAGACCTTCACCTTTTCCTCATCGCGATGTCCCATTGCTATGCATATATTTTCCATCACGGTCATTGTAGGAAAAAGTGCATAGTCCTGAAACAGATAGCCTACCCTGCGCTTACCGGGGTGCAGATTTATGCGATTATCTGAGTCATACAGCACTCGGCCGTTTAATGATATAAAACCTGAATCAGGAGTCTCTATCCCCGCTATGCACTTGAGTGTCATACTCTTTCCTGAGCCCGACATACCGATTACGGACACAATCTCGTCCGCAAGCTCCATGTCAACCGAAAGCATGAAATTATCCAACTGTTTTTTTATTTTTACTATGAGCGACATTATTTTTTCTCTTTCTCTTTATGCCCTTGCTTTTGCCACATATCATATTTATCGATACAAGGCATGCAAACGAAATCGCTATGATTACTATACACCAGAATCCCGCTGCGGCATAGTCACCGCTTTGGATGACCATTGCTATCTGCTGTGATATGGTCGAGGTCTTTCCTGCTATATTTCCGGCAAGCATCGATGTGGCACCGTACTCACCGATAGCTCTGGCAAAGGCCAGCGTGACACCCGATATGATGCCGGGCTTTGCCATCGGCAGACGTATCTTCCAGAAAATCTTCCACTCACTTATGCCGAGAGTGCGCGCCGCATATATGACATTTTCATCTATCTGCTCAAATGCCGCTCTCGCATTTCTGTACATGAGAGGGAGGGCAATGATGGTTGCTGCCACCACACAGCCAAGCCACGTGTGTACTACCTGTATCCCCATGCTTTTGCCTAAAAAGCCTCCAAAAGGACGTCTTGTACTGAAAATCCTTAAAAGAATGTATCCGGCCACGGTAGGCGGCAATACCATCGGAAGTGTCAGCAGTCCATCCCAGAATGCCCTCACTCTGCCCTTTGTGTTTATGACAAGCTCAGCAAAAGCTATTCCTATAAAAAAAGAAAAAACTGACGCTACTATTCCTGTTTTTAATGTTACCCAAAGCGGTGAAAAATCAATCTGTCCCATTATGCATTTACCGAAAAATGATATTTCTCAAATACTGACATTGCCTCATCTGTCTGAAGGTATGCGATAAATTCCTTTGCTGCTTCAAGCTCATCTGATGTGGTGCTGTCTCCCTTTAAGGCTGCTATCGGATAGATGACATCGCCTGTTAAGCTGTTTGGAAGCTTTTCTATAATATCAAGCTGGTTCTCGTATCCGAATGTATCTGAGTAATAAACTGTTCCTATCTCATTTGCGCCCTCAGCTACGGCAGATGCAACCGCACCTACATTGGCACAGCTGTTTATTTCCAGACCTTCAAGTGCCTTTGAGATATCAGAATCTGAAATAGCCTGTGGATTTGAAGCATCACCTTCAACCATTTTTGAATTTACTAACGCTGCTCTGGTGTACTGTCCTACAGGAACTGTTCCGTCAGCAAGCGCCATATTTTTAGCCTTTGAGATGTCTGCAAAGCCTGTAACTGCCGTGCCACTATTCTTATATGTAACAAGGCACACCTGATTATTTAAAAGATCAACACGGGTATCGTCCACCACGCTTCCTCCATCATAGCCATTCTTAAGCTCATCCATCTGTGCCACTCCTGCAGAGAAAAAGATGTTGCACTTCGCACCCTCTTTAATCTGTGCCATCAAGGTTCCCGAGCTGTCGTAGTTGTTCCGGAAGTTTACATTTGGATGCGCCTTGGCATAGGCTGCACAAATTTCATCCATAACACCATTTAAGCTCTTTGCCGCGAAAATCGATAAATCCACATCTGCAGTATCCTTCTTTCCGCAGCCTGCGAAAAGTCCAGCTGTAAGAATAAGTCCAAACGCAAGTCCTGCATATGCTGCAAATTTTCTCTTTAAGCCCTTACGCTCCTTTACTGATCCGTCAGTACCTGTTTTTCTTCTTAAACTCATGCTTTTAATCTCTCTTTTCGTAACTGTTCAGTACCTTCACTGTTGCAAGCCGCATTCGCATTAGAATCAGCTGCGCTGATGGGCGCTTGCTCCAGCAGCACTGAAATACTGCCTCCGCACACCATGCCCTCCTTCTCGGCATCGTCAGTGTTCATGCTGATATCAATCAGCTCACATTTGAACTCCTGCTTGCGAAACAGCCTCCTGCAGTGGCTTATAACCTCAGCCTCCGCACATCCTCCGCCTATTGTTCCAACAATACGGTTGTCTGAGCTCACAAGCATCTGTGTGCCAACACCGCGCGGTGCACTGCCGTTCTTTTTTATGATGGTACACAGTATATACTTCTCATTCTGGTAGTGTGTATCTGCTTTCTGCGCATCTGATACATGCTGCTTAGCTGCCTCAATAAGTGCGTCAAGCACTTCGTTATCCATCTGAGTGCAGCTTGTACGCTCATTTTTGCACTTTACTATCTCGCTTATCACCGAAAGAGCAATTTCCTCCGGTGTCTGTCCCCCTATTGCAAGGCCTATCGGAGAATGTAATCCGGATATAATTTCCTGTGAAAACCCTGATTCTTCAAGGTCTTTTTTCACTATCACAGCTCTTTTCTTTGAGCCCATCATACCCACATAGGCATAGGGCTTTCTGAATATCTCCGTGAGGCATTCCATATCGAAGCGATGGCCTCTTGTCATGCATACATAGTAATCATCCGCCTGCGGCTTTAGCGTGGCGAGAATTTTTTTATAATCGCCGCAAATTACATGGTCTGCTCCCTGGCGCTTTGCATTATCGGCAAACAGAGGTCTGTCCTCTATCACCCATATGTCAAAGGCCAAAAGTGATGCCATACGTACAAGTGCCGCCGATACATGCCCTCCTCCGCAGATTATGAGGCGTGGTCTGCTGCCTATCTGCTGTTTAAACATCACAATGGAATTATCATTGTCATTTATTTCATCTGCCCATGCACTGCCTGATGCCACTCTTATTCTGCCATCTATATAAAGCGCCTTTTCACCGGCATGTGCTCCTTCTATGACTGTCAACAGCTCACAGCGGCTGTCCGCCGGTCTGTCCTTTATCGAAGCATATATGTTGGCAGGAATCAACTTCACCTCGTCACCGGCATGTATCTGACCACCTCTTACAACTACTGCAAACACGCCCTCCTTTGGCATTATGCACTCGCCCATCCTCTTGTATATAGCACAATGCGAATGGCACTGCTTGCCTATCTGCGTCATCTCAAGGATGGCATCTCCTATGCAAAAGCGTGTTCCAAGCGGTAAATTCTTGAAATCAAATCCTGATATAATTAAATTTTCGCCAAATGCGCCGTTGTCTATCTGCGCTCCTCTTGCCCTGAAGGCATCTATTTTTTCTGCGGAAAGCAGGCTGACCTGCCTGTGCCACTTTCCGGCATGCGCATCTCCCATGATGCCATAGTCTGCAACAAGCTCCGCCTGTGGCACCTCTCTCTTTTCAGTTCCTCTCTCTTTACTTATATTGATTGCAAGAAGCTTTCCCATTATTTTCTATCAGCCTCCTATCCGGCTCATATTTCTTGCTGCATTTACTTCCGCAGCTTTTGTTTCTGTAGCTTTTGTATATGCCACTGTATTATCATTAAAATTGTGACACCTTGGCTTTGCCTCTATGGCAGCCCCTAGTGCCTGAGCTATTACCAAATCATTTTCCACATCATCTGTATTATCACATGAATCAGGTACTAAATCCATCGCCACGCTGCTTCCCAGACATGGCATAAGCCTGCCGTCTGCCGTAACACGTATGCGGTTGCAGGTGTCGCAGAACTTCCCATGAATTGCCTGAATCAGACCTACTCTGATACCAAGCTCCGGAAAAATGTAATACTCTGCCGGACCGTTATCCTGATTCTTACGTCCCTCATATGCCTGCATGCTTTCCTGTGTCTGCCGTTCCTCCTTATATTTATTATATCCCGAATTAATTTCTTTTATTTCTTTAGTATTTACACGGCAAGGCTCTCCATACAGTCCTGAAAGCGTACCAATAACCTTATTATACGGCAAGGCTCCGTTGGTATGTCCCGCACCTACCGGCATCATCTCTATAAAACGGATATCTGTGCCTTTTTTTTCAGCATATCGTGTGAGCTCTACCACATCTGTCTGCGGTGTGAGCACCACATTTATTTTCACTCTTATTCCACACTCTATGGCAGCATCGATTCCATGCTCCACTTCTTCAAGCAGCGGTTTTTTTGTGATATGTTCATATTCTGACGCATCTATCGTGTCCAGGCTCACATTTATACTGTCTATGCCGGCTTCCTTAAGCTGCTTTGCATGCTGCGCAAGCAGTACTGCGTTTGTGGTGAGCGATACACTCCTGACACCGGGTATCTTTTTGATTTGTGAAACCATCTCATCAATCTGCGGATGCAGAAGCGGCTCACCGCCTGTCAGACGAAAATGCGTGATTCCAAGCCTTGTGGCTGCGCGGACTATGCAAAGCACCTTTTTTACGCTAAGTGTATTTATTGCCTGACATTTTTTATTATTGTCCTGTGGGTTGCAATAATAACAGTTCAGATTACAGCTATCTATCACCGATATGCGCATGTAGTCAATCTCTCTGCCAAATCTATCGCGCATATTAAAAGCCCTTCCCGAAACCGCAGTTAGGAAACGTGCAGACATCACAATTCAGGCAGAGTCCGCCTTCTCCAAGTCCGGCAAGCTCATCTGCCAAAATCATATCACACGCCATAAGCCTCGGCAATACAATATCAAATATCGTGCGCTTGTTGTACATGGCACAGCCGGGCAGTCCACATATCGGCACCAGCCTGTCACCTGCATCATAGTACGACAGCAAAAACATGGCTCCCGGCAGCACCGGTGAACCGTACGACACAATCCGCGCGCCTGTATTTTTTATGGCAAGCGGTGTTTTATCATCAGGATCCACGCTCATTCCTCCTGTGCAGAATACAATCTCCGCTCCTGCCTCTATTGCGCGTAAGCATCCGTCTGTTATTTTTTGGTCATCATCATCAAACACCTCATGAAACATCATCTGTGCACCAAACTCTGCTATTTTTTTCTCGATGACAGGGGTAAACGCATCCTGTATCCTGCCATGGTACACTTCGTTTCCGGTTGTGATTATTGCTGCTTTTCTGACCACAAACGGCTTTATATCAAGAATCGGTCCGTCATCGCATATGTGCGAAGCCGCCTCTATCTTATCCTTTTTTATGACAAGCGGTATGATTCTTGTTCCGGCGAGCTTATCCCCCTTTTTCACAGTGGTATTGCCGTGCCTTGTGGCTATCATCATTTCACCAAAGGAGTTGACCTTTTTCAGCTTTTCGCTGTCCACCTTAAGCAGTCCGTCACAGTCAGCAATCACCTCTATCTTGCCTTCCTTTACAGGGGATGGATGCATTTTACTTGTGGTGCCACCAAAAACGCCGGATTCTGCGGCTTCACAATGACGTTCGATGTCGGTCTCATTGCTATTTGTGCCACATGCGCTCATACGATAAAGCACCTCTGCTGCCTCATTTTCGTGCATCATGGTCTCATCATTTTCCCATATATATATGGTGTCTTTTCCGACGCTAAGCAGCACCGGTATATCCTCTTTTGTTATAATATGCCCCTTGCGAAAAACCGCATCCTTTTTCACACCGGCGATAATCTGTGTGATATCGTGGCAGAGCACCTGTCCGACTGCCTCCGTTGTCTTCATAAGCTTCATATAATCCCACACTCCAAATATTATTTTTGTAAATAGTTACTGTCCTAAACCATCCCCCGTGCATTTCCATCACCGGCCGCACTCACTGTCATACTGCAGTAAAATATCAAGCCCATGCTCTATATTTCCCATCAGGAAATCCATGTTCTCCGACACTGCCTTAACACTGCCAGGCAGATTGACTATCAGTGTGTTTTTCCTGATTACTGAAGCTCCTCTGCCAAGCATGGCTCGAGGTGTAAGACTCATGCTGTACGCTCTCAGTGCCTCAGCGATACCCGGTGCATTACGCTCTGCAATATCCATTGTAGCTTCCGGTGTGATATCTCTCGGTGAAAAACCGGTACCTCCGGTTGTAAGCACCAGATTGCATTTCACATCATCACACAGCCTGACAAGCTCGTCTGCAATCTGTTCCCTCTCATCCGGTATGATTTTATATGAAACCACATCATACTTATCTTTGGGAAGCAGTTCCTTTATTTTCGGACCGCTTTTATCCTCTCTCTGGCCCGCTGCTCCTTTATCGCTTATCGTTATAATCCCTACAGTATACATTACATCTCCCTGTTATCCTTGATTAATTGTGTATTTTTAAATTCTCAGCATTTTAAATGGGCTGTAATCGTTGCCGGTCACATTGTTAATTGTGAACAGCAACGTAATGTCCGCTCTTGCCACCGGATTTTTCCAGCAGATGTATCTGCCCGATTTCCATACCACGGTCCAGTGCCTTACACATATCATATATGGTAAGAAGCGCCACACTGACCCCTGTCATGGCCTCCATCTCTACACCGGTTTTGCCCACACAGGCTGTCGTGCAGATTGCCGTGATACTGCTGTTTTTTTCATCCAGCTCAAACTCAACATCGCACTTCGTCATGGCAATAGCATGACAGAGCGGAATAAGCATGGAATTGTTCTTTGCGCCCATGATTCCCGCAATTCTCGCCACTGCCAGCACATCGCCCTTTTTAGCTGTGCCCGTAGATACCGCCCTGTATACGGCGCCATTTACCTTTATCGTGCCACAGGCCTTCGCCACGCGGTATGTGTCATCCTTTGCATGCACATCCACCATGTGAGCTTCCCCTGCCTCATTAAAATGTGTGAGCTTTCCTTTATTTTGTTCCTGATTATTGATATCTAATTCGTTTTCCTGCGTCAATCTATTTATCCTCACTGTAACTATTCAGAACTACTGAAAACACCTTAATAGTTACCCTCATTTATTATTTAATAAATCTTTACGCCGTGCTCAAATGCCGATACCGCCTCAAGCACACTGCCTGCTATACTTCTTGCCTTGTCAGAGATTGTAAAGCAGTTTGTTAGCTCACTCTCGCGCGGGTCGATATCCGCTATCTTGAAGCCTTCCCTGAAATAATATCCCTCACGGATAAGGCCTCGTATGATGCCTGTAATTGTAGCATTTACAGGGACATATTCAGACAATGCATTGTCATAGCTTTCTTTATCCGGATATATCCGTGCTATCTCATCGCCCTTTTGCACTATATCTCCGATTTTTCTGACGTCATGAATATATCCTGCCGCCGGAGCGTGAATCACACGCTCACTTGTGAAGCCAGCGATATTTCCCGGAACACCTGTGTTGGGCTGTGCCATGCCATCGGTAATGATGCGCGCCAGATTGTGCCCACGCATGGACTCAATCACCAGATGCACGTCTTGCCCTGCCGTAAAGCCCGGGCCTACTCCTATCACAAGCGGTGCCATATCGATTGTGGTGCCCAGATTTTTCTTTGCTATTATGGCATCTACCACAACATCCGGCTTTAAAAGTGCAATTGACTCACCCTTTGGGTCTATAAGAAGCGGGACCTCTCCGGCTTCAAGCACAGCTTCGATGGCTGAACTATCCCACTTTTCTGATACAATATGAGCTGCCGGTGTGTCATTTATCCCTGAATATGTCTCTGTATCAGTCTCTGCATCAGTCAAGGCAGGAACAAGTCTGGCTGTCACACCCTCTACAGCTGCGCTCCCATCATACACTGCTTCGCAAAAGGACACCTGGCGCCGTATGGCAGCCGGATAGTCTGTCTCAAGTGCTATCACCCTATGTCCTGCCCGGTGCAGTCTGTGAATGATGCCGGTCGCAAGGTCTCCTGCACCGCGGCATATGATTAACAAATTTTTCTTTATTATCCGATTATTGCTCTGATTCATGCTCATCTGATTAATTACCCTGTTACCTTATTATTTCCATATTTGCAACTATTCAGAACCACCCACGCTCATTCGCAAAAACGCACGATACCCGTCCTTCAAACCCGCTATCGCGCAGCTTTCTGACATAGACCTGCCGCAGCGTATCTATAATCGAATCATCAACCACTGCATCCTCTGCCGTTCCAAGCTCTTTTTGCATGAGCTCATACCTAAATACCACATCCTTACACGGCCTGCCCTTTTCCCACGTGCCAAGCACTATGATAACATCTGTGGTGAGCGGATATATGACAGGCTCATCCGCTGCCGGATATTTGAGAGAATGGTGCTTTGCCCCATCTGCTTCGATTATAACATAATCTAACGCCTGTGGCATGTCTTTAATCAGTTTATCAAGCAAATCATACGGCAGTCCGCACATCTTTGGCTTTGACTGTTCTGATATTTTCTTCCCCGCCATACAATATCCATCTTTTATTATTTTATCCCTTAACGCAAAAAAATCGCAGGATAGGTCAGTGTCAGCTTCGACATACATGTGCGTTGTCGTTGTAACAAGCACACCTTTTCCACTCCTGTGATATTCCCTTGCAAGCTTATGGACGAGTGTGGTCTTGCCACCAGCGCCCACTATTGAAATCACTTTTTCCATATATTTCCATACTTTCCCACAAACAATAAAGCCGCCGGTGTACTTAATGCACCGGACGGCTTCATAATCCTAAGCGTTAGTCATCCACACGCTTCACATCGTCTTTCTCGTCCATATCCCACATATATGGCGCGTTCTTTGACTTCTTCGGCAAAATAATATTGAGAAGAATAGCGCAAAGTGAGCAAGGCACAATACCTGAACCTCCAAATATAAGCTGTACATAGTATGGCAGATGTGATGTAGCACCGGTTGTAGCGCCAAGTCCGTAGCCTAAACCGATTGCAACTGAGATAATTGTAATCTCACGGCTGCCGATTGGCTCCTTTGTGATGAGCTCAATTCCCGAAATCAGGATAGAGGCAAACATCATAACAGCAGCTCCGCCGAGCACTGACTGAGGCATGATTGACATGAGAGCTCCAATCTTTGGGCAGAAGCCGCAAATAACGAGGAATATAGCTCCCATTGAAATAGCAAATCTATTGACAACCTTTGTCATTGAAACAAGACCTACATTCTGTGAGAATGAGGTATTTGGCAGTACTCCGAAAAGCGCTGCAAATGATGAACCAAGACCATCACAGATAACACCGCCTGAAAGCTCTGAATCTGTAGCCTCTCTGTCCATTCCACCCTCCACACAGGCTGAGATATCACCAACTGTCTCGATTGCAGTAACGATAAACATGATGCCGATTGGGATGATTGCATTGGCATGGAAGGAAATTCCCACATCTGACAGCTTTCCAAGGCCTATAAAGCTTGGAACTGCTATCCATGCCGCATTTTTAACCTCATCAAAGTTTACAACCCATGAGTATGTGTATTTAACACCGTCAGCGGTCACACCTGTGTGTGACATGGTAAGTGTCATAATGATTGCTACTACATATCCTGCCAGGATACCAAAAAGGATGGCAGATGATGAAAAAATACTGCGCGATGGTGCAAAATGCTTAAGAAGCACGATTACTATAAGTACAACCATTCCAATAAAAAGGTTTGGCAGTGAGCCGTAATCATTTTTGCCTGTTCCACCACAGAAGTAGTTGATTCCCACTCCAAGGAGTGAAAGTCCGATTGCTATAACAACTGAGCCTGTAACGATTGCCGGGAAAAACTTGCGCAAAGGCTTTAAGAAGGCTCCGAGTATGCCCTCGAAGATACCTCCTACAAGGCAGGCTCCCATAATAGCTCCATATGCTATAACTCCGCCGCCACACGCTGCAACTGTATTGTTTAATACTCCAAGAAAGCCCGAAGAGGTTCCCATAACGATAGGTACCTTTCCGCCGACAGGTCCGATGGAAAACATCTGTACTAATGTTACAATACCTGCGATAATCATTGCATTCTGTAAGAGAGCTGTTCTAAGCTCCGCAAAACCAGCGTCCGCTGTGAGCCCGCATGCTCCCATAACAATGATAAGAGGTGTAAGATTTCCGATGAACATAGCCATAACATGCTGCAGTCCAAGCGGAATAGCCTGAGACAGAGGTATTCTGCCCTCAAACTGATAAGGTGAAGAGTTCGTTGTCTTTTTCATTGGTTCCTCCAAATATTTATACTCTCATTTAATAAAAATTTTACAAAATTATTTTACGAGCATAAGGCTATGCGGTCAATTTAGTATTACTTATAATATAATGCTCATTTACTTATAAATAAATGCTATTGAAATTAGTTTCTGACAACAACAGGGCACACCACAACCGGTATGCCCTATCTATTACAAACGATATAGCTATTCAGAATAATCTAAATTTATTCAACCCTAAGCAGCTCGCAGTTTCCCTGCATATCCTTCCAGAAATCCTTTATAGGTGTGCCGCGAAACTGATTGACTATGCTGCAGTTCATTGCACCGTGTCCCACGACAAGCACATTTTTGCCTGCCTCAAGCTGCGGTCTCAGCACCTGCTCTATAAACTCGCCTGTTCTGTGATATAGCTCCTCAAAGCTCTCTGCGCCGTCCTTTGCCACATATTTTTCCGGCTCCTCAAAGAGCAGGTAAACAGGGCATTCGGGCTTTTGCCTGATGTTCTTCACTCCCTCATAATCACCGAAGCACATCTCGTGAAGCCTGTTGTCAGTGATAATCTCTACTGCAGGGTTTCTGTCTGCAAGAAAAATCCTTGCCGTCTCCTGTGCTCTCTTAAGTGGGGAGCAGTAGCATATATCAAAATCTATATCCTTATATTTTTCTGCGGCATCGTAAGCCATCTGCCTGCCGGTTTCGTTGAGTGGGATATCCACCTCCCCCTGCAGTCTGTGCTCCTCATTCCAATCTGTTCTTCCATGTCGCAAAATATAAAACATAATTAATCCTCGATTTCTCCATTTCTATGTCGCTCGAAGAAATGCTTTGTCTCCTTAACAACAACACCGCTAAGAGCAAACAGCGCTATCATATTTGGCAGAGCCATGAGACCGTTGAAGATATCTGCGATGGTCCACACCGCACTTACAGTCATATAAGGTCCAATGAAAACAGCAAGGATATATATCCAGCGGTATACCTTTACATATTTCATCCTTCCGCCGCTCAAATACTCTAAGCACCGCTCACTATAATAATCCCAACCGAGTATAGTTGTAAAGGCAAAAAATACAAGACACAGCATAAGTACAAATGCTGACAGCTCTTTCGGGAAAGGAAGACCATTCTGGAATGCATATGTAGTGACCTGCACGCCCTCGAGTCCATCAACCTGCCATGCGCCTGTGAGCACGATGGAAAGTCCTGTAAGTGTACATATAACAATTGTATCAATGAAGGTTCCTGTCATGCTGACAAGTCCCTGACGTACAGGCTCCTTTGTCTGGGCTGCTGCCGCTGCAATCGGAGCACTACCAAGTCCTGCCTCGTTTGAAAAGATTCCTCTGGCAACACCCTTTTGCATTGCAACAAGAAAGCTTCCCACGGCACCGCCTGTTATGGCCTTCGGTGAAAACGCTGCCTTTACTATTGTAGCAAACGCTGCCGGAACCGCTGTGATATTGCATACCACAAGCACGAGCACAAATACAATATATATAACAGCCATGAAAGGAACTATTATCTGGCTGACACTTGCAATACGCTTTACTCCGCCGATAAGCACTGCTGCCACGCAGAATGCCAGTACAAGTGAAGCAATGATAACTGACCATGAATACTCACCAAGGAACGGTAAAACCTTTACTGTATGCTGATTTTTAGGGTCAAAAAAGTTGTTTACAGCACTTGATATTCCGTTTACCTGGCTGAATGTTCCTATTCCGAAAAGTCCAACGCATACGCCGAAAAATGCAAATATCTTTGCAAGCCATTTCCATTTTATGCCCATTCCCTGCTCTATGTAGTAGAATGGTCCGCCGAGACTATGTCCGTCCTTGCCGATGACACGATATTTTACAGCCAAAAGTCCCTCTGAATACTTTGTTGCCATGCCAAAGAAGGCTGCAAGCACCATCCAGAAAAGTGCTCCCGGTCCTCCTGCACCGACTGCAGTTGCTACACCGACTATGTTGCCGGTTCCGATTGTTGCGCTAAGCGCGGTACAGAGTGCGCCAAAGCTCGTAATCTCGCCATCGCCGCCCTCTTCATTTTTGACCATCCACTTTAGTGCCAGAGGAAGCTTTCTCATCTGAAGAAGCCCCAGACGAACTGTGAGCATTATACCTCCTGCCATGATGAGCACCATGAGCGGCACTCCCCAGACGAAATCGTCCACTGCACTAAGAAAATTGTTGATTGTGTTCCACATTGAAATACTCCTGCCTCTCTTTTTTATCTAAACACAAGGTCTTTGTGTTTTGAGCAAATACTATTGATATAAATAATTTCATCCGGAAACAATTGAAAAAGCAGGCTTAGCAGCACTTACGTGAATTGAAATAAAAAACCCCATATACGCTGCATATACAGTCTGATACATGGGATTAAGAAGATTATCTTAAGAATATCTGTCCAATATCTTCTCCGTCCTGTTGCCTGAGAGATTCGTACGAGAAGCAGCCTGTGCCATGATATATTCACAGTCACTGCACTCCTACTGCTTCCTGTTCGTACGTTGCACCTTCGGCCCCCGCCAAGCGGGTGTCTCCAGAGAGTCGATCCATTTACAGTTGCACCGCCTGCTGCGGCACCTGAGAGTTTTACTCCTTCGGTAGGCTTTGATAAGGTAAAATCGCTGCCGTTTTCCTGCAAACTTCATCTCGAAATTGTTTATTTTAAATTTATTGTTTTTATTAACCGTTAAGAATTATATGACATATATATGATTTAATCAATAGTACAAATGTACTAAACTGTCTCAACCTTAATCACATTGGTGTTGCCTGTCTTACCGTTGATAAGGCCTCCTGTGAGCACTATATGATCACCCTTTTTGAGCTTCATGACACTCTTTGCCTCGTTCATCGCATTATAGAACATAACCTCCATTGAGTTGTATTCCTCGCACAGAACCGGCTTTACACCCCAGCTCAGGTTCAGCTTGCGCCATGCTTTTTCAGAGGTTGTCATGCCTATTATATCAACAGGGCAGCGGAAACGGCTGACCATGCGCACTGTACGGCCTGTCAGCGAGCTGACTACGATACATTTCGCATCCACATCTATTGCCATGGCACATGTAGCATGTGAAATGGCATCGACTATGCTTTTTGTCTGGAAATCCGCATTGGCAAATCTCTTGCCGTAGTTTATCTGTTTTTCTGTATACTCTGCTGTCTCTGCCATATTTTTTACAGCCTCTACAGGGTATTTACCTGCTGCAGACTCTCCCGAAAGCATGATAGCTGATGAACCGTCGTATACCGCATTGGCTACATCCGAAAGCTCAGCTCTTGTAGGACGCGGATTGTGAATCATAGACTCAAGCATCTCTGTCGCTGTGATTACGCGTGTACCAAGCATACGGCACTTGTTGATAAGATACTTCTGTATTGCCGGTACCTCAACTCCCGGAATCTCAACACCGAGATCTCCTCTGGCTATCATGATTCCGTTTGCTATCTCGCAGATTTCCTCCACATGATCTACACCTGAACGGTTCTCAATCTTTGCGATGATTTCTATATCCTCTCCACCGTTTTCATCCAGGAAGTTTCTCAGATCAGCAACATCCTGCTTTGTAGAAACGAATGATGCCGCAACATAATCCACCTCGTTTTTTATACCAAAAAGCAGATCATCCTTGTCCTGCTTGCTTAAATATGCATGCTTCATGACCTTATTCGGGAAGTTCATGCTCTTTCTGTCTGAAAGTGTACCGCCTGCGATAACATCACAGATTGCATCGTTTCCTTTAAGCTCTCTGACCTGCAGAATGATGATTCCGTTCGCAACAAGCACACGGTCACCAACCTTTAAATCCTTGATCAGATTCTCATAGTTTACTGATACTCTCTCCTGATTACCTACAATATCGTCAGTGGTAAGTGTGAAGGTATCTCCATCCTTGAGCTCTATTTTGCCATTCTCAAAGGTCTTGATACGATACTCAGGGCCCTTTGTGTCAAGCATGATTGCGATTGGCATATGAAGCTTCTGTCTTACCTTCTTGATTAAATCTATTTTGCCTTGATGCTCCTCATGTGAACCATGAGAAAAGTTTAATCTGGCAACATCCATACCTGCCTTTATCATCCTGGTGAGGACATCCTCATGTTCACTGGCCGGTCCAATAGTACAGATAATTTTTGTTTTACGCATTGATATTCCTCCTGATGCTGATTACCCTATCAGCTTTTCTTTTAAAATATAATCTCACCCGAAGTCATTATATGACAATTTTCTTCAACAATAAAGTAAAAATATATATTTTTCAATTATTTAAAAATTCATATGCTCCACATACATTTCATTGAAATGCGGATACGATGCCAACTCGATGTAACGCATGTTCCCGCTTATCTCCAGTGCTCTTTCCCAGGCGTCCTGCGATAAAGCTGCCGAAACAGCTCCGTTTCCTGCCGCATTTCCCACTTCTTTTGCCTTGTCCAAAAGCTCCTGTGGAAACAATCCTATTGCCGCCGCACTTGCTTTGTCAATGTAGTTTCCAAAGCCTCCTGCAAATGTGAGAACATCAATATTACAAGGCGTACAGCCATATTCCTTAAACAATACTTCTATTCCGGCGGCTATTGCGCCCTTCGCAAGCTGCAGCTTCCTGATATCCTCCTGCGTAATGTAGACTCCCGGTGCAATATGAACGGCGAGAAAGGGCTCTGTGCTCTGTGCAGTCTCCTCCGCTTCCACCTCAAACACATACGACCTAAACAGTATAGGAAGCTCCTGTCCGCTTAAAATCGTGCCGTTTTCATCTATGATTCCGGCTTTCAGAAGAACGGCAAGCGCATCGATAAGCCCCGAACCGCACAGTCCAACAGGTCTGTCATTTCCGATAACCGAATACTTAATTCTGCGCCCTTCCAGCCATACCTTATCCACGGCTCCCTTAGACGCCGGCATGCCCAGCTCAATCTGCGCACCCTCAAAAGCCGGTCCTGCCGCCGTGGCACAGCACACATATCTGTCGCCTTTTCCAAGCGCCATCTCACCGTTTGTTCCGATATCCAGATATAGCGTCAGCTCGTTGCAGTTCACCGTCTCCATCATACCCGCTGTAATATCTCCGCCTACAAAGCCTGATACAGCCGGAAATATAATCATGGCTTGACAATTCTCAAGTCCTATATCCAAAGGATTAAATACTCTTCCAAAATATTCATCCGGCATAAACGGTGCCTTGCCAAGCTTTTCCGGTGAAATTCCCATAAGCAGATGGCACATAACCGTGTTTCCGGCAACTGAAAACCGGCTTACTTTAGTTCTGCCACATTCCATGAGCATTTCTGATATCCAGCCGTTAAGCAGGGACACTATCTGTGTCTGCATCATCTGCAGGCCGCCATTCGCTTTATCGTTATCATCCGCCCTCGCTGCCGCATCAATTCTGGAAAGTACATCTGCTCCAAAGCTGCGCTGTGGATTGGCACCACTTCTGGTTGAGATAATCTGCCCGGTCTCTTTATCAATCAGATAACAGACTACTGTTGTGGTTCCGATATCACAGGCCGCCAGAGTGTCTTCAACATTCCTATTCACATGCTCATTAAATTTTTCCGATACATTTTCTCCATTTGTCAGAACAACCATGCTGTCTTCTTTGGTTCCGGTGCTTTCTTTTCTCCCAACAATAATTTCCATACCGTCACAAATCTTCGTCTGACAGGCCAGCACGTCCTTATAGTATGGTTTTGTCACCGTCACCTTGCACTTACCGCAGGTGCCTTTTCCCCCACACGGTGTTTCTATCCCTGCAATGCCGTGACTGCGGCAGTATTCAAGAATAGTGGTTTTGTCGGTTGTTTTGCTATCTGTGTTAAAATTTATGGTAATTCGCTGCTGCATATAGTTTACCTCATTTGACATTGTACTATTATGGCTTTTTGTCTTTGATTGTATGATATGATACCTTTTGACCCTTTAATCATAATATCACATTTATATATACTTTAATACAACCACATTAATACAAAAACCCGGACAAACGTCCGGGTCTTCATTAATCCATAATTCTATCTGGTAAGTGCTGCAACAAGCTCATCCATCTGCTTTTCAGATGCCTCATTGAGAGTAGATTTAATTGTAACAACCGGCTCAACACACTCGATATTCTTGAAGCCCTCAACAATAGCCTTCATCTGGCGTGCTGCTGTAGGAGCCCATGAACCGTTTTCCACGAAGGCAATCTTACGGTTCTGATAAGCCTTTGCCTTGAGATGATGTAAGAAATCCTCCATTGGTAGGAAAATACCGCCATCATAGGTGCATGCGCAGAGCACAAGTCTGTCGTATCTGAATGCATCCTCAACAGCCTCTGCCAGATCATCCCTGCAAAGGTCTGTAAATGCAACCTTTACGCCTGTAGCCTTGAGCTTTTCTGCTAAAAGCTCTGCCGCTTTCTTTGTATTGCCGTGAATAGAAGCACATGCCACAAGGATTCCCTCATCCTCAGGCTGATAGCTGCTCCATGTATTGTATTTATCTATGTAGAAGCCAAGGTTCTCTGTGAGAATCGGTCCGTGAAGAGGACAAATCTTTTCAATGTCAAGCCCTGCTGCCTTTTTGAGAACTGCCTGCACCTGAGCACCATACTTTCCAACAATATTGAAGTAATAACGTCTTGCCTCACATGTCCAGTCCTCATCAGTATCGAGCGCACCAAACTTACCAAAGCCGTCTGCCGAGAAAAGCACCTTGTCTGTTGACTCGTACTCCATCATAACCTCCGGCCAGTGAACCATAGGAGCCATGACGAATGTAAGCTCATGCTTTCCAAGAGAAAGCTTATCTCCCTCTGCCACTACAACCTTTCTGTCCGTTAAGTCTATATCGAAAAACTGTCCCATCATGTTAAAGGTCTTTGCATTACCTACAATCTGCATATCAGGATATGTCTCTGCAACCTTCTGGATATTGGAAGCATGATCCGGCTCCAAATGGGAAACAACGAGATAATCCGGCTTTCTGTCGCCGAGCGCCTCTCTCAAATTGGCAAACCACTTATCCGTAACTCTTGCATCTGCTGTATCCATGATTGCAATTTTGTCATCCATAATCACATATGAGTTGTATGAAACACCGTTTGGAACAACATACTGGCTCTCAAATAAATCAATGTCCTTGTCGTCCACACCGATGTAAATAATGCTGTCTGTAATCTTCTTGTCCATGATAGGTACCTCCTGCTAATAATCTCCAGTTAAATTAGTAATTATTACTATTTTTGATTAGATTATATGACAAAAGTATCATTTGGTCAACCGAATAAATTGTATTTTTTTCGTATTTTTTGGATATTCTCGCCTAAAGGTTACACTGAAACGCTCATCCACTTTTAGTTGCAAAAGTATATTTTCAACAAATCTGTTGTTGCTTTGTCATTTATGACAGCCCGTCCTATTGTTATGCCATTGTTGATGATAATATATTCTCCGTTTTCATATCTGACATTTACAAAATCATCTTCCCTTTTTAAGTCTATACATATACTTGATATAATTCCGCAAATCTCCTCTTGTGAGCTTCCGCTTTTTATCTCATAAGCATAATCCGCATCTCCTATCTCATTCAGATCAGTTACCAAACAATACTCCGCTCCATTCATCAGCATTTCTTCATTCAAAGTGGGTAATTGAGCCGTCTTATACTCATTAAATAAAAAGATAACTACAAGCGCAATGAATGTCGGAAAAAAGATACCGCCAAACCGCTGTGCATAATTTTGTTCTTCCCACCGCTTGCTATGACGACCAAACAGCGGTATTTTCATCTGCACCAAACCTGCTCCTATACTTACAAGCAAAAAATAAAATATAACTTTTATCAAAGACTCATCCCCATTTAATCATTAATAAAAATATCGTTCCTAAAACGACGCCTACTAACCATATAAAGCGAAACACCTTGTTATATCTCGAACTATTAGAACACGGAACAAGCCAATATTCCTGTGGAAACCCCAAAAGGTATTCTTTTAATTCCTGCTTCAATTCCATGACTATACTCCACATTAATCCAGACAGCACAATGCACACCGTTCCATAATATGTAATTGGTGCATTTGTAACCACAGCAAAGAAATAATGTGCCATCTTAAGAAGGAAGATACACCACGCAATACAGCATGGAATTGTAAACGCCCTTTTCATTTTCCACTTCAAACCCAATATAACCTCTGGAACGAATACAGTCAATGCCCCCATCGGCAATCCTCCTGTTCGTCCATGTGTGAAATCGCTCTCCGACTCCAAAGACCAAATTCCTGTCAATACTATTACTGCTGGTATTAGTATGGTGCAGAACAAGTTATATGCAATAATCAACACATTTTCATTGTCGTCGTTCATAACTTAGCCCCCAATCAGTTCATCAAGCCTGATAGCCACTCTTCCTGACAATGAATAATGCAATGCTGTTAGCTTTGCCTTATCGTACAAATTTGCATACACGTTATAATAACATAGCGATATTGACATACCAAAGCCAAATAATGTTGTTCCTGCCAATACTCCTAAAAATCCCGTAACACATGCATCAATATACTGTTGGCTGACATCCTCCGGCTCCAAATCTACATACATTGCATTTAATAATTCATTTACAGAAGCCGTACTCTCATAGTGGTCCTTAAATGAAGTGACAATTAACTTTGCTCTTGATGCGGTTTTTTCCGGATCAAACGTAGATAAACCATATATCGCATTTGCGGTATTTATGGATATAACTTTTCCCTCATCCACCGCGGTTAGAATGTCTGACGAATTATTTACCGCAGACTTGAACTCATCCATAAAATTAACCAGATTTGTAGAGAACATAGAAAACTTACTTTGTGCTATAAAATTCTCATATGCTGTAATATCATCTGAAGTAATAACATAAGCATATATATTATCAAATCCTGGACTTTCTTTAGTATAATTAGGATTGTCTATATAATGGGACATATAAAGATAAAGTACATATTTGTTAAAATCTGCTGTGTTATATGTATTACCATATCTCTCTAATGCTACTTGTGTAACATATTGCATCCTTTCATTCTGTTCTTGTGGGGTTGCTGGCGGATTACCGTTCTGTGCATAAGATTGAATATACCCTTGCCCTGCTATTGCGTTTTCTAATGCCTTTGTTTCTACTGTTTCTACTGATAATCTAGCTATGTCCGTGTTCAACGACGCATAATATGAGTCATCTTTCCTTTGCATCTGCATTATATTGGCAATATCCTCCGAATCAAAACCAATATTCTCCCATGACTGTCCCGCTACTGTTATATCGTTCAGCACTGTCAACATATCATCCGGATTAATCCGAGCCGATGATGCTGCATATATCGGCTGAATAGAACTTCCAATGGTTGAAATAAACATCAAACATATTGCAATTACCACGCTAATGACTTTCTTAATCATATTGACCCCTCCTGTTTTTTTTCCTATCACTCTAATTACCATATACCAAACATGTATGCTCCAAAAAATAAGTATTATATAGTTACTGGAAAATATTCTTACTTGACAGAGAAACTTAAAGTGCTGGAATAGTTGGCATCTTTCTCCAAAGCTCATTTCAATATAAACCCTATTTTTTCCGCGACCGAGTTAAATTCGCCCATACTGCAATCTTTTTACACTGATTACTAAAGTGAATCCAAAAAGCATATCAAAATATGCCTTTTAAGATACTATCGGGCAATATAAACATGTTCAAGGCATTTCTTCAACGCCTAAAAATAACTTCGGATCGCATTGATCCGAAGTTATAAGTATCATATAGCTATCGGAAAGCATTCTTACATTTCCTGCAATTTTAATTTATTTTGCCTCATAAGAAGAAGTAAACCTAGTCCGTCCAGAATCGACTTGATTATTATACGCATCTACAATGTCGCTATATTCCGTTGAATCGCTAAAAGGAGCAATATCGCTTGTATTGTCAGATACACTCATGTTAGAAACAGGACCGGAAATTAACAATGACCCGTCCGGCTGGGCATAAGCAAAAAAGATATATTCATTTCCTACAACCGGAAGCTCATCACCCTCATAAACAAAATATTGTGAGCCATCTTCCGAAAGTCCGCCAGATTTTTGAATCGGGATAGCCGTGTCAGTAACTAAATTGCCTTTGATATTTTTTGTGACGTTCACAGTATAATTTGTGTATGGGCCGGAAACTTCACGAGTCTTTCCATCGTCTGTTTCAACCGTAACAGCATCTTTATAAACAGTACCTTCTTCACTTGCGACCGTACCAACGAATACATAATCAGCATCGCCTACAACTGCATTCAGATCGCTATAATCAATCGAAAAAGTACCTCTCAAATATGATGTCTTAATTTCGTCAGAAGTTGAAGGTTTCGCAATGCAAAAAAACAGCACACCAATAACCAGCAAAATCACAACAGCTCCGATAAAAATACCAATTTTGGTTTTAGACTGAAATTTCATAGATATTCCTCCCTTCTTTAATATCTTTTATAACTTGCGTCATAGGAAGCCTTGTCGTTGGCAGAAAGACTTGTTACTGAGCTTACATACGCATACATAACATCGCCTTTCGCATTATGAGCTAATCCTAAGGCATGACCCAACTCATGTGTGCATACATTCCGTTTCTGAGCAGATGTAAAATTATCCATCTGATGACTTTTCCTCTCTATTTACTAAGATTGATAGTGCCTTGTTTCAATGTTAAATAATCGGAAGTTGCGCTAATAATATATAAATTGTATTCTCCCCCTCTCTAACTTTTAATTCGTAACTTCCGCTTAGACTTCCAAAACTTTCTCCGTCATACATAACCCCATCTTTAATATATCCTATAACCAGCGCCTGATTAGAAACCGCATCTGACTCATATTTTTCAAACGAAAAGGTTAATATATCCCCTGCTTTACAATTCCAACCTGCATAATCCTCCAGATAAAATACTGCCATACTTCCGTTAGTCATAATAATTTCAGGTGTCGTATCATTCTCCACCTTAAACTCAGAAACAGATAATGGCAGCACAATATTATCATCTGCGACACTCTTTATAATATGGCTTTCAGTTATAGCTCTTCCCTCAGCATTCCCTATATCGCTTTCTTCACCATGCGTAACCTCCGGTTCCGAATTATCTATGACTTCTTTTCCGATCAATCCTTCGTTTTCATCTGTAACTAATTCCGCACCAAACAGCCCATTAATCCATTGAACCAGTTTCTCTCCTGTCACTGCATTGGCAATTCCTCCTGTTGTAAAAAGAATGATACTTACCGCCATTGCAGTTGCAACGCGAGCCAACCATTTACGGCTATGTGCGTTACTTTCATGAAATAGTTTACTATTCTTTTGTAAGGAAATATCGTTTTCATTTTTTTGCTCTAAACATTGTGCAGCCTCTAGGATATATTTATCGTTTATTTCATTCATTGCATAAAAAATATCTGATTTCAAAGTTTTCATAAATACTTCCTTTCCGCTAATTGTTCTCTCAGCTTTTTTCTTGTTCTAAATAAGATTGTTTCGACCTTGCTTTTGCTCATATTACAACATTTCATAATCTCTTTTACCGACATAAAGTACCAATATCTTAATACAAAAACTTGTCGATGAGGTTTTTGCAACGATTCCAAAAAATCCTCAACAATATCTTTCAATTCATTATTTTCCCAATCTTCTTCTCCCGCTTTCGCCAGATAATTACTCAATTCCTCATATGGCAAACACATATCTATATCTCTTTTTGCCGCATGAATATGTTCATACTTTTTTAGCGCCTGATTCCTTGCAATTTTTAAAATATAAGCTTTCAAGTTATCTGGTGTTTTTGGGGGAATCGTAAACCAGACACCTAAATATGTATCATTTGTACATTCTTCAACATCTAACTGATTCTTTATCAGCCTGCCAATTATAAATGATACAAGTTTCCCATATTTCTTCTCTGTTTCTAGCAATGCATCCTCGGATCGGCAATTATATAGTTTAATTATTTCTCTATCGTCCATTACAACCCTCTCTTATTTGTTAAGTACGGATTCGATCCCTTTTGCTTGCAAGTTTTAAAACTTTTTGCTTTATTTTTTTTCATTTGTCATTTCAGCTACACAGAATATAGCTTTTGATGTTAACAGTGCCTAACCCTTTCCATGCTGGTGTTTTAATAAAAAATGCCAGAGGTCAGTGTCTCTGGCAAAATGTATATTATATTAAGTTTGCTAAGTTCGTCCAATTTGCATCATAACCCATTATGGACATGATATCTGTGGCTGAAATGGTATGTAACTGTTTTTGAAGTTTGCCAAAAGCAGTTCTCATAGATGAAATAAAGTCCTTTAAGTCGGATTTGCTTAGTAATAGCGCAAACATTATAGCTATGGCGTATGCATCATTAGTTCCATAAGTATAGGCGCCATCTTTGGCACGTACAATCCCTAAAACGGAGAAATTTTTAATACTTTTTGTATGATTTATCTGCCATGGTACCTCCTATATATAAAAAGCCCCCGGGTCCGAAGGACACCGGAGGACAAACTGGCAATCTCTTGTATAAGTATTATACTACACATTGGCAAAATGTCAATGACACTATGCTGATTTGGTGTGGATCCAAATTTTTCAATTTCACTTTATTAACCTGCTATTCCAAAAACAATTCAAACCCATAACAGCTCTACAAAGAAACAAGGACATTGATATTTACTATCAACATCCTTGTTCTAATTATTACACCATCTCAGGAAGTTTGTAGCCTAATTTTTACATTGCGTCTGCGAAGTCATCTAATGACATACTTACTCTACTTGCGCCTACCTCAGGTTCTAATATACCATCCTGAACAAGTGAATATATTTCAAGGCATCTGCCTTGTTGTATTCCTTCCTGTATGCCAAGCTTTTTATGATCATCCTATGCCTTACACATATTTACCACATCTTCCTTTTCATCATACTTAATATCAGTTCTTGTCTCAATATAACCTATCACCTACAATAATTGCCCATAAAGCAGTATCGATATACTCACCATTTTTATAATATTTTTGTCTGGCAATGCCTTCTAACACCATGCCGCATTTCTTTAATACCGCAGAGGAAGCATCATTTCCATAGAATACTTCTGCCTGAACTCTGTTAAATCCAACTCTATCAAAGGCATAATCTAAGACAGCCTCCAATACTTCTGTCATAATGCCTTTATTCCAAAATCCGGGAGACAGCATATAGCATGTATCACACATATGACATGCTTCTTCCACATTTCCCAAATTAATTGTTCCTATCAATTCTCCCGTTTCTTTCCACTCAATTACCCAATGAAAATATGAATCCGACTCATAATTAGATATCCAATGCTTTACCTTGTCCCTATATATTTCTATGTCATCAACAGGATTAAATGGATAGTATCTGCAAACTTCATCATACTTAGCCCAATTTTCATACATCATAGTATAATCGGATAGTTTGATTCTTCGTAAAAAGCATCGTTTTGTTTCAAAATTCTGTGTGCCTATATAATTCATAAATTATTCCTTTTCATATTCAAAATAAATTCCTGCAAATATCTATTAATCACCTGCATGGCAAAATATACAGATACAAGATACATCTACTGCCCCTGTCATATAAAAATCATGCCCCAACACAAATCAGTTGGAGCAATTTCTATACTTTTAAGCTATTATACTACACCATCTCAGGAAGTTTGTAGCCTGCTTTTTGCATTGCGTCTGCGAAGTCATCTAATGACATACTTACTCTACTTGCCCCTACCTCAGGGTCTAATATACCATCCTGAACAAGCGAATATACTTCAAGACATCTTCCTTGTTGTATTCCTTGCTTCATACCCTCCTGAATGCCAAGTTTTTTATGATCATCCCATGCCTTACACATATTTACCACCTCTTCCTTTTCATCATACTTAATGTCAGTTCCTACAAATAGATTGATAGCTGCTACTGTCTCAACGTCAACCCTTGTAAAGGTTTCGT
>ENA-OQDT01000020-OQDT01000020.1-human-gut-metagenome-genome-assembly--contig:-NODE-20-length-76928-cov-5.949688_pt1 | contig 76928 bp, 74 predicted proteins | sample MGYA00242786_ERZ504617 | MGnify/ENA primary metagenome ERZ504617 (study PRJEB26092, sample SAMD00036337) | human gut metagenome | host: Homo sapiens | study: EMG produced TPA metagenomics assembly of...
AGAGGTGTTTCTGGAACTGACCGACGGTGAACCGGAAGAAGCAACCGGAGAGGAGGACGCAGAATGACAGCTATTTTCAAGCGGGAATTCCGCAGCTTCTTTCACGGGATGCTGGGGTACGTCCTTACGGCGTTTCTGGTGGCGAGTTCCGGCCTGTATTTTCTGGCCCGGTGCCTGATCTACGGCCTGACGGATTTCAGTTACTACACCCTCTACCAGACCATTTTCATGCTTCTGCTCTATATCCCGGTGCTGGCGATGCGCTCACTGGCCGAGGAGCGCCACAGCCGCACCGACCAGCTGCTGCTCACCAGCCCGGTCTCAGTGTGGGGCATCGTGCTGGGCAAGTTCTTTGCCATGGCAGCTGTGTTCGCACTGCCCTGCGCTGTGGATGCAGTGATGATCTTCATCCTCTGGGCGCTGGGCGGCACCGTATCTGCTCTGCTCGCAAACCTTGCGGGGCTGCTCTGCTACTTTTTTGCTGGGCTGTGCGGCCATTGCATTGTGTGAGTTTCTCTCCGGCCTGACCGAGAACCAGATCATTGCCGCCGTGGCGGGCTTTTCAGCCCTGCTGCTGGCCTACCTGATGCCCAGCCTGCGCAGTATGTTCAATGCGGGCAGCGCTGTGGCGCTGGCAGTGTTCACCGGGATCGCAGGCGCGGCTTCTCTGGCGGCCGGTCTGCGCACCCGCAGCTTTGTGCTGGGGTGCCTGACCTTTGCGGCACTCTGCCTGGGCCTGACGGGGCTGTTTCTGCTCCGCAGTGCATGGCTTACCGAGGCTTTCAGCGCCGCGCTGAGTGCCTTGTGCCTGTTTACGCCCTTTGAGGATTTTGTCAACAACAGCTTCTCCATCCCTGCCGTGGTCTATTATCTGACCGTGACGGCGGTGTTCCTGTTCTTTACGGCGCAGGACATTGAGAAGCGCCGCTGGAACTGAGAGGAGGGAACACAGATGAAGCTTTTTGCAAAGCAGAGCTCCTCGGGTGACGGGCGGGTGTTCCGCAGCGGGGTGTGGTCGGCAGCCATTGCCGCAGCTGTGATCGTGCTGGCCGTGCTGGTCAATCTCATCGTCCGGGCCATCCCCTCCAGATATACCGAGTTCGATCTCTCCGAGGCTGGGCTCTACACCCTGAGCGAGAGCTCCAGACAGGTGGCCGACGACCTGACGCAGGATGTAACCATTTACTATCTGGCCCAGACCGGCAATGAGGACCAGATCATCTCCAAGCTGCTGGACAAATACGCCGCCCAGAGCAGCCATATCACCTGGGAGCTGAAAGATCCGGCAGTCTACCCGACCTTTGCGGCCCAGTACGGCGCACAGGAGCTGACCTCCGGCGGGCTGATCCTGGTCTGCGGGGAACAGAGCAAGGTGCTGGATGCCGCAGAGCTTTACGACTACGATTACAGCGATTATGCCGCCACCGGCGCGGCCAACGTGACCTTTGACGGTGAAAGCAGGATCACCTCTGCCATCTACCAGCTGACCAGCGGAGAGAGCCGCCATGTGTACTACACCACCAACCACGGCGAGCAGGCGCTGACTTCCACCCTGAACGATGCGCTGGAAAGCCAGAACCTGACCGTCTCGGCACTTGACCTGCTCTCCCAGACCATCCCCGAGGACTGTGACCTGCTTGTCATCAACGATCCGGCGCAGGACTTTTCCGGCGCAGGCAGTCTGGTGGATGAGCTGGGCCAGCTGCGCAGCTATCTGAGCAACGGAGGCCGCGTGCTGCTGCTGACGGATTCCTATTATAGTACCCCCAATCTGGATGCTGTGATGGCCGAGTTCGGCCTGACCCGCACCGTGGGCCTTGTGGTGGAGGGCGACACCAACCACTACCTCAATGGCTACCCGGCCCTTTACCTGCTGCCGGATTATGCCAGCACGGAGGAATCCACCGCGCTGGACGGTGTGAACACCAGCCGCAGAGTTCTGCTGCAGATGGCACAGGGCATCACCCTGACCGAGACAGAGCATGTGGTCTCGGATGCCCTTCTGGTCAGCTCGGACAGTGCTTACAGCAAACCGGAAGGCTACGAGATGACCACCACCGAGAAGGCGGACGGCGACATTGCCGGTCCCTTCACGCTGGCAGCATACGCCCGCAATGAGGACACGGGTGCCCAGGTCATCTGGGTCAACTGCGGCAATATGGACAATGAGGGCATCTATCAGGTCATCCCGGGCAATGTGACCTTTCTGCAGGGGTGTGCGGCTTCGCTGGCCGGGCAGGAGAACGCTGTCCTCATCGACAGCAAGGCACTGGAAGCAGCTCCGTTGGAGGTGCCCGGCATTGCCGCTTCCACTCTGGGTCTGCTCTTTGTCATCGTTCTGCCTGCGGCCCTGCTGGCTGTGGGTGCCGTGGTGGTCGTGCTGCGGCGCAGAAAGTGAGGGCCTGCCCATGAAAGCAAAACGGCGTACCCTCGGGGTGCTGCTTTTCCTCATCCTGCTGGCAGGCGGCGTGTTTGCCCTGCTGACGCTGCGGAATGCCCGGGAAGAACAGGCTGCCAGTGTGGCCGCAGATGGAACCATTCCGCTGGCGGCAGTTTCGGGCAATGACCTGACGCAGATCGTGCTCCACTATCAGGGCGAGACGAACACCCTGCTCTATACCGCCGATGGCTGGACGCTGGCTGAAGATCCAGCTTACCATCTGGACACCTCTGCCTGCAACACGATGCTCACCGCGCTTTCCTCTTTGAACGCAAAGCGGGAGCTGAGCCCGCAGGCAGGGGAGGACTACGGCTTTGCGGAGCCTGCACTGACCATAGAGGTGACGGCAGTGGGCGAAACGGACACCTATACCTTCGGGGCCAGCAATACCATGACAGGAGATCTCTATGTCCGCAAGAATAACAGCGATGTCATTTATACGGTATCGGGGACCAAAGCCGCCTGCTTTGAGTTGACCAGGGCGGAGCTGTTCGGTGCCTTCAACCCGGCGGGGCTGACGGCCTCGGAGATCGAAGCCGTCTCCTATACGCTGGCCGATGGTGAGACCGTGACCCTGAAAGCAAACTCGGAGCCTGCAGCAGAGAGCGGCAGCAACGCCTACCAGACTGTCTGGCGGCTGGCAGGGGACACCGCCGCAGACCTCGACGAGACAAAGGTGGATGCCATCCTCTCGGCTCTCTGCACCTATGTCTCGGCACAGGCAGCAGATGCCGACCCGGCGGCGTATGGTTTTGAGGCCCCGCTGGTCACAGCAGAGGTCACCACAGCCGATGGCACAATAAATCTGACCTATGCCATGGGGACAGACGGCTGTTACCTGATGGTGGAAGGCGACAGCTCCGTTTATACGGTGGATGCCAGTGTGGTGAGTGCGCTTTTGTACCCCGCGGATCAGCTGAAAGCAGAATAAAACGTTTCACTCCCGCGCTGTGCGAATTCTTGGTACAGCGCGGGATTTTTTTGCGCCGGATGTAAAGTTTCGGCAAACCTCGACAGAGTGATTGACATTTCAGTTTGGATTGTTTATGATAGGCGATGACAGGGCAGAATAACTGCACAATATTACGGATGTCATGGATGTTGTGCGGGGCTGGGTCGCCCTGGTACGAAGGATGGGGTGGATGCCCTGTCTTTTTTTCGTATCTGAGTTTAAGGAGGAAAAGTAAAAAATGGACAACTCGGTGATCGTTTCACTGCGCGATATCGTGGTGGAATTTGACGGTCAGCGCATTCTGGATGGGCTGAACCTGGACATCCATGACAAAGAGTTCGTAACGCTGCTGGGTTCCTCCGGCTGCGGCAAGACCACCACCCTGCGCCTGATCGCAGGCTTCCTGGAACCCAACGCGGGTCAGGTGCTGCTGAAGGGCCAGGATATTACCGGTGTGCCCCCCTATAAGCGTCCGGTGAATACCGTGTTCCAGAAGTACGCGCTGTTCCCGCACCTGAACGTGTTTGAGAATGTGGCCTTTGGCCTGCGCCTGAAGAAGATGGACGAAGAGACCATCCGCCGCAAGGTGCGCGATATGCTGGAGGTGGTCGGCCTGAAAGGCTTTGAGCGCCGCAGCATCGGCCAGATGTCCGGCGGCCAGCAGCAGCGTGTTGCCATTGCCCGCAGTCTGGTCAATGAGCCTGAGATCCTGCTGCTGGACGAGCCTCTGGGTGCACTGGACCTTAAGCTCCGCAAGGAGATGCAGCTGGAGCTCAAGCGCCTGCAGCGTGAGATGAACATTACCTTTATTTATGTCACCCACGATCAGGAGGAAGCCCTGACCATGTCTGATACCGTTGTTGTGATGAACGGCGGCAAAGTGCAGCAGATCGGCACTCCCGAGGATATCTACAACGAGCCTAAAAATGCCTTTGTGGCGGACTTTATCGGCGATTCCAACATTGTGGACGGCGTGATGCACCGCGACTTCCTGGTCTCCTTCTCGGGTGTGCAGTTCCCCTGCGTGGACCGCGGCTTTGCCCGGGAACAGAGCGTACAGGTGGTGGTCCGCCCCGAGGACATTGAAGTGGTCAGCCCAGTGGAGGGTCAGCTGGTGGGCGTGGTCAATGATGTCATCTTCAAGGGCGTTCACTTTGAGATGCACGTTGAGTGCGAGGGCCGTGAGTGGCTGATCCACTCCACCCGCGCCTGCACCCCCGGTGAAACCATTGGTATGCGCATCGGCCCCAACGAGATCCATATCATGGCACGTTCGGAGGGCTGAATGGGAAATGATGAAAATTTACGATAAGAAGCTGGCCTATCCTTATTTTATCTGGATGGTGCTGTTCACGGTGGTTCCGCTGATCATCGTGGTCTATTACGCCCTGACCGACGGCAGCGGCAATTTCACCATTGCCAACCTGACCAGCGTCAGCGGCTACGGCTCCGTGTTTGCCCGCAGCCTGCTGCTGGCCCTTGTGGCTACCGTGATCTGCCTGATCATTGCATTTCCGGTGGGCTATTTCCTGTCCCGCCTGCGGGTGAACAAGCAGCATATCATGCTGATGCTGGTCATGCTGCCCATGTGGATGAACTTCCTGCTCCGCACCTATGCCTGGATGGGCCTGCTGAGCATCAACGGCCCTGTGAACGCGGTGCTGGGCTTTTTGGGCCTGGGCCCCTATACCATGCTGAACACCTCCGGCGCGGTGGTGCTGGGCATGGTGTATAACTATGTGCCCTACATGATCCTGCCCCTCTACACCAGTATGACCAAGATCGATCAGAGCCTGGTGGAAGCGGCACAGGATCTGGGGGCCTCCACCACCCAGACCCTTTTCCGGGTGCTCATCCCCATGAGCGTGCCCGGCATCAGCACCGGCATCACCATGGTGTTCGTTCCGGCGGTGTCTACCTTTGTCATCAGCCGTATGCTGGGCGGCGGCTCCAACCTGATGATCGGCGACCTGATCGAGATGCAGTTCCTGGGCAACAGCTACAACCTGAACGTCGGTTCGGCCATGAGCCTTGTGCTGATGATCATCGTCCTGCTCTGCATGAGCTTCACATCCAGCTTTGATGAAGATGAAATGGAGGGCGTGTCCTGATGAAAACGAAACATCTGCGCCTGATGCAGCGGGCCTACGTCATCCTCTTCTTCTGCTTCATGTACCTGCCCATTGCCTATATGATCGTGTTCAGCTTCAACCAAAGCAAGGGCTACGCACTGTTCACAGGCTTTACCCTCAAGTGGTACACCAGCCTGCTCCATAACTCTGCCATCCTGAGCGCTTTGCGCGTCTCACTGGAGGTAGCCCTCATCTCTGCGGTCATTGCAACGGTTCTGGGCACGGCGGCCTCGCTGGGCATTGCGTCCATGAGCCGCAAGAGCCGCCTGGTGATCACCAACATCACCTATATCCCGGTGGTCAACCCGGAGATCATCACCGGCATCTCCCTGATGCTGCTGTTCGTGGCTTACCAGCGCTTTGCGGATGGGATCTCCTGGCTGCCCGATACCATCATGGGAATGCCCACGCTGCTGATCGCGCACATCGCCTTCAATGTGCCCTATGTCATCTTCAACGTGACCCCCAAGCTCAGGCAGCTGGACATCAAACTGTATGAGGCAGCTTTGGATCTGGGCTGCGACCCCAGGCAGGCGTTCTTCAAAGTCATCCTGCCTGAGATCAGCCCAGCCATCCTGTCGGCCTTCCTCATCTGCTTAACCTACTCTATCGATGATTTTATGATCTCCTATTTCAACTGCGGCACGGTGGAGACCCTGCCCATTGCCATCTATTCCATGACCCGAAAAAAGGTCAGCCCGGAGATCTACGCTCTGTCCACCATCATGTTTGTGGTGATCCTGACCATCATCCTCATCTCCAATGCCATGGAGAGCCGGGAGTACCGCCGGGATCAGAAGGCGCTGAGAGGGGAGGACGTAAAATGAAACGTTTTGCTGTTCTGCTGCTGACGCTGGCCATGGCATTCTGCTGTGCTGTGCCCGCCTTTGCCGCCGGAACCATTGAGGTGACCGAGGACGTTTCGGTCTCGGACGATTACGACTGGACCCGCTTTCAGGGCCAGAATCTCACCCTGAACGTTTACAACTGGGGCGAATACATCTCCAACGGCTCCGATGACAGCGTGGATGTGGTGGCCGCCTTCGAGAAGCTTACCGGCATCAAGGTCAACTACACCACCTTTGATTCCAACGAGTCCATGTACGCCAAACTGAAATCCGGTGCGGCCAACTACGATGTGGTCATCCCTTCGGATTACATGGTGGCAAAGATGATCGCCGAGGGAATGCTTGCACCGCTGGATTACAGCAACATCCCCAACTCCCAGAACATCGATGCGGTCTACCGTGATCCGGATTATGACCCCACCAACGCCTATACCGTGCCCTATATGCTCTGTACCACCGGTATCATCTACAACACCACCATGGTGGAGAATGCCCCCACCAAATGGGCTGACCTGTGGGATGAGCAGTACGCGGGCAATATCCTGATGTTCAACAACAGCCGTGATGCTTACGCTATTGCGGCGTTCAAGAACGGTACCAGCATCAACCCCGAGACCCCGGAAGAGGTGGACGAGGTGGTGGAGACCCTGAAAGCGCAAAAACCGCTGGTGCAGGCCTACGTCATGGATGAGATCTTTGATAAGATGATCGGCGGCGAGGCGGCCATCGGCGTGTACTACTCCGGCGATGCCATTACCATGATCGATGATAACCCGGATCTGGCCTGGGTGTTCCCGGAGGAGGGCAGTGTGCTGTCGGTGGACTGCATGGCGGTGCCTGCCACCAGTGAGCACAAGGAAGCTGCGGAGATGTTCATCAACTTCATGTGCGAGCCGGACATCGGAAAAGCCAATGCGGAGTATATCGGCTACACCACCCCCATGCAGAAGGTGTGGGATATCCTGGACGAGGACCTGAAGTACAGTGAGATCGCATACCCCTCTGAGGAAGTGGAAGCCAGGGAAAAAGTGTTCACCGCCCTGAGCGATGAGGTCAACAACGAGCTCGATGTAAAGTGGAGCGAGATGAAAAGCTACAATGAGGGCGGCAGCGGCGTTGTGTTCCTGCTGCTGCTGCTTGCCATGGTAGCGCTGGCCTGCTTCAACATCTGGCGCAAGCTGCGCAAAAAGACCCGGAATCAGTATTGAGAAGAAAGGGCCCTCTCCGTCAAAGCCTCTGGCAATGCGAAGCAATGACGGAGAGGGTCCTCTTTTGGAAAGGAAACGTATGAATCAATATACCTATCATACAACCGTGCTGAACGCAGACGGCGATTTTCGCCGGATGATCAAGCCCAGCGCCCTGTTCCGCTATGTGGAGCAGGCTGCGGCAGACCATGCCCGCGCCTACGGCATGGATGATGCTTTTTTCAAAGCGCACCACACGGCGTTTCTGGTGGGCAAGCAGGCGGCGCAGATCACCCGGATGCCCCTGCGTGCCGAAAAGCTGACCTTTCTTACCGCCTGTGAGCCGTGCAAGAAAGGTTCGATGAAGCGGCTGACCCGCATTCTGGACGAAGCAGGGAAGGAGTGTGCTCTGATCGACAGCCGGTGGATCGTGGTGGATACCGATCGCGAGTGCATCCTACGCCAGCCCTCCTGGTATACGCCCGGTTACTGGAACGAGAATCTGGACGGGGAGCTGCCCCAGCTGGTGCACAAAGCAAAGGAACTGACCTGTGCAGGCAGCCGGACAGCCAGCTACTCCCTGTGCGACCTGAACGGCCATGTGAATAACGCCTGCTATCTGGACATCGCCTGTGATGCCCTGCCGCTGGAGGTAGTCAAGGGCGGGCCGTTGAAATTCGTCTCCGTCAAGTACCACCGGGAGATCCCGCTGGGCAGTCAGGTCGAGGTGTTTTATGCGCCCTCGGCCGATGGCTGGTATGTGGTGGGCCGCCGCGAAGAGCACGCCGCGTTTGAATGCTACTTGGAATTTACAAAATAAATCCTGGAAAAATTACAAAAATGTTACAAAATCTGCGAAAAAGGTCTTGCAAAACGGAAACAAAAGAGTTACAATATGGTTACAGAAAGCGATGAGCGCTTTTTGAGACTGAGATCTTTTTCTTCTTGTTGAATAAGAGATATCGGGTGCAGGGCCTTCTCCTCCTCCGGCTGTTCTCCTTCACAGCTGTCGGCCACTGTATCGCACAGGCGGTATCTCGCTTCGTGTGCAAAAAAGTCCGTCCGGTTTTCCGGTACGGACTTTTTTGCATTCCACTTTGTGCCAGAAAATCGGCCTGTCAGGCGGAAAAGTATGACCTTGCACGTTTTTGGTGGTCAATTTTACTGTTTTTCCGCAAAGGACAGTTCTAAAGTTTGTTGCCACTGGGGTTTGTATTCTGACGGGGTTTGTGGTAAAGTATAGTCAATCAATTTATAAGCAGCAAACATGAATTATTTTGATGCTGGCCCGTTGTTGATGCGTTAAGAAAAAAGGAGTTTAGAGTATGGCTTATTTCTATGAAGAACCTTCCCGCACCTTTGGCGAGTACCTGCTGGTTCCGGGTTATTCCTCTGCAGAGAATGTCCCCACGGCAGTCAGCCTGAAGACCCCGCTGGTCAAGTACCGCAAGGGGGAAGAGGTCTGCCCGCTGGAAATGAACATCCCCATGATCAGTGCCATCATGCAGTCGGTCTCCGGCGATAAGCTGGCCATTGCACTGGCACGGGAGGGCGGCGTGTCCTTCATCTACGGCTCCCAGAGCATTGAGAACGAGGCTGCCATGGTGCGCCGCGTCAAGAGCTATAAGGCCGGTTATGTGGTCTCCGATTCCAACCTGGCTCCTACCGCCACCCTGCACGATGTGCTGGAGCTCAAGGCCCGCACCGGCCACTCCACCATTGCTGTCACTGCCGATGGCACTCCTCACGGCAAGTTGATGGGCATTGTGGCCTCCCGTGATTACCGTGTCAACCACACCCCCGATGATGCTTCCGTTACCACTTTTATGACTCCCATCGAGAAGCTGGTCACCGCACCGGAGAATACCTCCCTGCACGACTGCAACAATATCATCTGGGACAACAAGATCAACACGCTGCCGCTGGTGGATGCTGAGGGCAACCTGAAATACTTCGTGTTCCGCAAGGACTACGATTCCCACAAGAAGAATGTCAACGAGCTGCTGGATGCCAACAAGAGCTATGTGGTCGGTGCCGGCATCAACACCCGCGATTATGCCCAGCGCGTTCCCGCACTGGTCGAGGCTGGCGTGGATGTGCTCTGCATCGACTCCTCCGAGGGCTACTCCGAGTGGCAGAGCCGTACCATCGCCTGGATCCGTGAGCACTACGGCGATACCGTGAAAGTGGGCGCAGGCAACGTTGTGGATGCCGAGGGCTTCCGTTTCTTGGCAAAGGCCGGTGCAGACTTCGTCAAGATCGGCATTGGCGGCGGTTCCATCTGCATTACCCGTGAGACCAAGGGCATCGGCCGTGGTCAGGCCACCGCAGTCATCGAGGTCGCAAAGGCCCGTGACGAGTACTACAAGGAGACCGGCATCTATGTGCCCATCTGCTCCGACGGCGGCATCGTCCACGATTATCATATCACTCTGGCTCTGGCCATGGGTGCTGACTTTGTCATGCTGGGCCGCTACTTCGCACGTTTTGACGAGAGCCCCACGAACAAGGTGCGCATCAACGGCCAGTATATGAAGGAGTACTGGGGCGAAGGTTCCAACCGTGCCCGCAACTGGCAGCGCTACGATCTGGGCGGCTCCACCAAGCTGAGCTTTGAGGAAGGCGTGGACAGCTATGTCCCTTACGCCGGTCCTCTGGCCGATGGTGTCCAGACCACTCTGTACAAGGTCAAGAGCACCATGTGCAACTGCGGTGCACTCTCCATCCCCGAGCTGCAGCAGAAGGCCAAGCTGACCGTTGTTTCCTCCACCTCCATCGTGGAGGGCGGCAGCCATGACGTTGTGCTGAAAAATGCGACCCCCAATATTATAAACGGCTGAGCCTGAACAGGCTTGCAGGGCCGCTCCCGGAGCTTTCGGGGGCGGCCCTTTTGGCAGTACCGAAAAAAGATTTTTCTTTCTGCACGCAGGAAATTTACAAAAGCCCTTGCACCCGGGCGGCAAAGATGCTATCATGGTACAAACGTCCTGTCAAGACAGGGTGCAGGCCCACGCACTGCCGGAACAAAGGCAGGGGGAGAAGGGGCTGTTTTTTTCAGCAGCGGCAAGGCTTTTTCGCTGCTGCGAAGTACAAGGAGAGGAAACTTTTCATGGACGAGTCAAAGTTGTTCCGTACATTCCGGACGAAGATTATGATAACCCTGCCATGGTGGTGGATTTCTACGAATTCACGATGGCAAACTGCCTGTTCCTGCACGGCTTTAAGAACACCACCCTTGTGTTCGATATGTTCTTCCGTAAGAACCCGGACAACATGGGTTACTCCATCAGCGCAGGCCAACGCAAGCTGACCCGGTTCCTGCTGAATTATCACTTCAACGAGCAGGATATCCGCTGGCTGCGCACCAAGGGTATGAGCGAGGAATTCTGCGAGTATCTGCGCACCTATAAGTGGAAGGGCGATATGTACGCTCTGCCCGAGGGCACGGTTTGCTACCCCCATGTGCAGATGGTCCGCATTGAGTGCGACCTGGTGGGTGCGATCCTGATCGAGACCTACCTGCTGCAGACGATGAACTTCCACAGCCTGATCACCACCAAGGCGACCCGTGTGACCGGCCTGAACACCCATACGCCCCGCAGCGTTATGGAGTTTGGCACCCGCCGCGCACAGGGCGAGAGCGCAGGCAATGATGGCGCGTATGCCGCTGTTCTGGGCGGCTGCATCGGCACTGCCAACTGCCTGGCTGAGATGAAGTATGGCTCTGAGGTCAAGGCGGTTGGCACCGTGGCACACAGCTTCATCGAGTTCTTCCCGACGGAGTTTGATGCCTTCAAGGCCTTTGCCGATACCTACCCGGATTCGGTCAGCCTGCTGCTGGATACCTACAACATCATGGAGAGCGGCCTGCCCAACCTCATCAAGCTGGACGACTACCTGATCGACGAAATACCCCAATGACCCCAACCAGCCCGCGTCAAGAGTCGCCCGTATCGATTCCGGCGATCTGGCCCGTGGCTCCAAGCGCCTGCGCAAGGCACTGGATGCCGCAGGCAAGCCCTATATCAAGCTGGTGGCCTCCAATGGCCTGGACGAGCGGAAGATCGCCAACATGGAGCTCTATGAGCACGCTCATTTTGATTCCTACGGCGTGGGGCGAAAAATCTCATCACCTCCGCTTCTGACCCTGTGTTCGGCGGCGTGTATAAACTGGTGGCGGTCAAGCTGCCGGATGGCACCTATCAGCCCAAGATGAAGTGCTCGGATTCTGCCAGCAAGGCCATCATCCCGGGCAAGAAAATGCCTTGGCGGCTCTACGATGAAAATGGTCAGGCCCAGTGCGATCTGATCGCCATGGATGGCGAGGTCATCGAAGCGGGCAAACCGGTAAAGATGGTCAACCTTGACCCGGATGCCATCGAGCGCACCATTACCATCACCCCCACCAAGGTCAAGCGGCTGCTGGTGCCCCATATCCTGAACGGTGAGCTGGCCATCGAACTGCCCGGGATTGCCGAGAAAAAGGCCTATATCGCAAAGCAGCTGACCGAAGAGACCTGGGAGACCGAGCTGCGCATCGAGATGCCGCATAAGCACTATGTCAATATGACCCCCGCTGTGGCCGAGTGCCGTGCCAAGATGTATTCGGAACTGCATGGCGGAAAGGTGTAACTTGACAAAGCAGGGTTTCTATTGTATTATAATAGCCGTTGTGTGAATCTTACATGTTTTGATACATGTTTGCAACTCCGTAACGACGGACTTGTGATAAATGTTTACCTCATCACCTGTTATTCCCGGCTCTCTGTGAATGTCCAGAGCAGCAGGGCTTTGTAAGCCGGGTTTCTATGCGCCACTGTGGTGAAATTGGCAGACACGAGGGACTTAAAATCCCTTTCTGGAGACAGAGTGCGGGTTCAAGCCCCGCCGGTGGCATGAAAAATCCCCTTCAGCGTAAGCTGAGGGGGATTTTTTACTGTTGTATCGCGTACAAAGCGTGATTCGGCGCAGGCAGAAATGCGGATGCAGCTCAGTGGTTTTCCATAGCATTGAATCGTTCCAGGAAGCTGTGATCCACACCCTCGGATCGATAGCCCGGCATGGTATCAATGGCAACATTGTGGATGCTGCGGAAGATGCTGTTTTCGATATTGGGATTGTCGCGCTTCAGGCGGCGAAGCAGGATCTTGATCTCCTGCCGCTTGGAACCACCGCCGCCGTTGTCGCACATGGTGCAGTTTTCGGTAAAGCGGCAGGCGCACTGGATGAATTCCAGATCATTGTAGCGTTTCCAGGCCAGGATGTCCTCTTCCCGGATGCAGTACATGGGGCGGATCAGGGTCATGCCGGGGAAGCTGGTGCTGTGGAGCTTGGGCGGCATGGCCTGCATCTGGGAGCCGTAGAACATGCTCATCACGGTCGTCTCAATCACATCGTTGAAGTGGTGGCCCAGCGCGATCTTGTTGCATCCCAGCTCCTTGGCCTTGCTGTACAGGTGGCCGCGCCGCATCCGGGCACAGAGGTAGCATGGGTTCTTTTCGGTGTTGTTGGCAACGGAAAAGATGTTGCTCTCGAAGATGGTCACCGGGATGTGCAGCAGCTCGGCATTGGACTCGATCTTCTGGCGGTTGATCTCGTTGTAGCCGGGGTCCATCACCAGAAAGACCAGCTCAAAGGGAACATCGCTGTGCTTCTGCAGCTCCTGCATCAGCTTTGCCATCAGCATGGAGTCTTTGCCGCCCGAGATGCAGACGGCGATCTTATCGCCCTCCTGTACCAGCTCGTAGCGCTTTACCGCCACGATAAAGGGGGTCCACAGCTCCTTGCGGTATTTCTTGATGATACTGCGTTCGATCATCTGATAAGGTTCAAGCTCACGTTTCATGTTGGTTCCTCTTTTTATTTAATGTACGGCGGTCAGCTCACGGTAGCAGACATCGAACGCCTGCAAAAAGGCTTTGATCTCGTCCTCGGTGGTCAGGTGGCTCAGGCTGATGCGCCAGGAGGACAGTGCGTTGCGGCGGTCGCGGCTGACCGCAAACACCGCACGCGAAGGCAGACCATCCGAAGAGCAGGCTGACTTGACCGAGACGCAGACCCCTTTGGCATCCAGCTCCCGCTGGAACACGGTGCCCTTGACATTACGGACGCTCAGATTCAGCACATGGGGGATGGCGTGGTCCGGGCTGTTGATGCACACCAGCGGATATGTGCTGAGGGCGGCGCGGAGCTCTGCATTCAGTTTTGCCACATGGCCAACGCGTCCGGGCAGGTCAGTGACGGCGAGATCAAGCGCACAAGCCAATGAGGAGGCCAGCGCCACAGTGGGGGTGCCGCTGCGGTAGATGGTGGTACTCTCGCCGCCATGGATGAGAGGCTCCAGCGCCAGATTCCGCCGTTTGACCAGAAGGCCGATGCCGTTCAGCCCATAGAATTTGTGGGCCGTCAGGCTCATGGTGTCCACGCCCTCAAAAGAAACGGGGATCTTGCCCACAGCCTGGGTCGCATCCACGTGCAGGTGACAGTGAGGGTATGCTTTCAGGATGGCGGCGATCTCCTGTACAGGCTGCACCACACCCAGCTCACTGTCCACCAGCGTTATGGCAACGCAGATGGTATCCGGGCGAAGCAGATCCTTCAGGTGCTCAAGATCTACAGTACCGTCCTGCTTCACGTCCAGCAGGTCGATCTCATACCCCTGCTCCTGTAATGCCGTCAGGGTGCCGCTGACCGAAGAATGTTCCAGCGGAGTGGAGATGATGTGCCTGCCCGCATGGCGGGAGAGACGGGCCAGACCCTTTAAAGCGAAGTTGTTGGCCTCGCTGGCACCGGAGGTATAGATGACCTCGGCTGGCTGAACGCCCAGCAGGGAGGCGATTTTGATGGTGGCGGCATCGATCTCTGCCTTGGCGGCAGAGCCTGCCTGGTGGTGAGAGTTGGCGTTGCCGATGCAGCGGCGCTCCACGGCACAGAACTGCTCCAACACCCGCGCATCCACCGGGGTGTTTGCAGAATAATCCAGATAGATCATAACATTCCTCTTGAAATACAAATCAATTTAATAGGTTATATTATAGTGCGGACAGGGGCATATTTCAAGATGTCCGGCCAAAAAGCTGAGGGAAACTGCGGCAAACGGATTGCATCCGGGCAGGGTTTCTGGTATACTTTATAAAGTCAGACAGGGAAGGGGAGAGCAAAATGTTTCGTTCGACTTTGCGGAGCGCGTGTTTTGCCTTCCGGTCCCGTTTTTTGAATCTGCTCCAGAAGGATTGAGGCACTGCCGTTGCTGCGGCAATGCCTCTTTTTTTGGGCAGCGATGAAAGGAGAATTTCTCTATGAGTGAAAAGATCGATTACTCCAAGGGCATTTACGATGCCCGGCAGCTCGGCACCGGACGGATGCTGATCCTGGGCTTGCAGCACATGTTTGCCATGTTCGGCGCAACTGTGCTGGTGCCCCTGCTCACCGGCCTGAGCGTTTCCACCACTCTGCTCTGTGCCGGTCTGGGCACCCTGCTGTTCCACCTTGTCACCAAGGGCAAGGTCCCGGCCTTCCTTGGCTCCTCGTTTGCCTACCTTGGCGGTTTTTCCATTGTAGCCCCCATGCTGGCTGACGCAGACGGCAACCTGACCGTTGCCAATACCAAAATGCTGCCCTACGCCTGCGCGGGCGTGGCACTGTCCGGCGTTCTGTACCTGCTGGTCAGCCTGCTCATTTCCACCTTTGGCATCCGCCGCATTATGAAATTCTTCCCGCCGGTGGTCACAGGCCCCATCATCATCTCTATTGGTTTGATCCTGGCCCCCTCCGCCATCACCAACTGCGAGTCCAACTGGCTGCTGGCTTTTGTGGCCCTGGGCACCGTTATTGTCTGCAACATCTGGGGCAAGGGCATGGTCAAGATCCTGCCCATCCTGATCGGTGTGCTGGTCTCCTATGCTGTGGCTCTGGTCACTGGTGCAGTCAACTTTGAGGCCATTGCCGCTGCCGACTGGTTCGGCATCCCCCTGCACAAGAGTGCCATGGGTCTGTTTGCCATCGACGGCAGCCCTGAGTTCATCAGCGCAATGTTCACCATCATCCCCATTGCGCTGGCAACCATGATGGAGCATGTGGGCGATATCGCTGCCATCAGCGCTACGGTCGGCCACAACTATATCAATGATCCCGGCCTGAACCGCACCCTGATGGGCGACGGCCTTGCCACTGCCATGGCCGGTCTGCTGGGCGGCCCCGCCAATACTACCTACGGTGAGAACACCGGTGTTCTGGCTCTGAGCCGCATCTACGATCCGCTCGTCATCCGCATTGCCGCTGTGATGGCTGTGATCCTGAGCTTCAGCCCCAAGTTTGAGGCCGTCATCAACACCATCCCCACCGGCATCATTGGCGGCATCAGCTTTGTGCTGTACGGAATGATCTCCGCGATCGGTGTCCGCAATGTGGTCGAGAACCGTGTGGACTTTACCAACAGCCGCAACCTGATCGTTGCCGCTGTCATCCTGGTCTGCGCACTGGGCTTCAACTCTGTGGGCGGTCTGACCTTCGCTGTGGGCGGTGTCGCCATCAACCTGTCCGGCCTGGCCATTGCTGCTATCGTGGGCATCCTGCTCAACGCCATCCTCCCCGGCAATGATTACGAGTTTGATGCTGCCAACGGTTCCGATGCTCCGAGCAGCGGCAACCTGCAGGTCTAAAAAATAAATAGGAATAATTCTTAAAATTAGCCTTGACTAATCTGGGAATCATTGCTATAATAGGCTCAGAAGCAAGGCCCCCTGTACCAGAGGAGAGGCCAAGATCATAATAAAAAACAATGGAGGATATTCCTATGAAAAAGTATGTCTGCACCGTCTGTGGTTATATCGCTGAGGGCTCTATCCCTGAGCAGTGCCCTGTCTGCAAGGCTCCTGCATCCGCATTTGTCGAAAAGACCGGCAACACCTATGTGACCGAGCATGTGGTCGGCATCGGCAAGGCTGAGGGTGTGCCTCAGGAGATCGTTGACGGTCTGCGCGCAAACTTTGAGGGTGAGTGCAGCGAAGTCGGTATGTACCTGGCCATGGCCCGTGTGGCAGAGCGCGAGGGCTACCCCGAGATCGCTGAGGCTTACAAGCGCTATGCCTACGAGGAGGCTGACCACGCATCCCGTTTCGCCGAGCTGCTGGGTGAGGTCGTGACCGACAGCACCAAGAAGAACCTGATGATGCGTGCTGAGGCTGAGTGCGGCGCATGCTCCGGCAAGATGGACCTGGCCAAGAAGGCAAAGGCCCTGAACCTGGATGCAATCCACGATACCGTCCACGAGATGGCAAAGGACGAGGCTCGCCATGGCCGCGGCTTTGAGGGCCTGCTGAAGCGCTACTTCAACGTGGAGCTGTAACTCCTGCATTTTTCTGAACCTGTTATCATAAAGCTGCCGTGCGGTTCTAAAGCTGCACGGCAGCTTTTTTTGCTTGACGGGATCCATGGCAGGGCGTACAATGGAAAAAACATTCCGAAAGGGGAAGTCTTATGAAATCAACTTCCACTCGCTGCGCGCTGCTGGACGAGCTGCGCGGGCTGGACCTGATCAGCATGATGCTTTACCATGGCATGTGGGACCTGGTCTATCTGTTTGGTGTGAGTGCACCGTGGTATGGCAGCTGGCAGGGAGAACTGTGGCAGCAATCCATCTGCTGGGTGTTCCTCCTGCTGTCCGGCTTCTGCCTGCCGCTGGGCCGCCACCCGGTCAAACGGGGCGCAATGGTGTTCGGGTGCGGCGCGCTTGTCACGGCGGTCACGCTGATCTTCATGCCTGCGGATGTCGTTTGGTTCGGCGTGCTGACGCTTCTGGGTTCGGCTATGATCATCACGGGTCTGCTGGAAAAGTGGCTGGAAAAGGTGCCGCCGGTGGTAGGCCTTGCAGGGAGCTTTTTTCTGTTTTACTTCACCCGCCATGCAGCCGATGGCTATCTGCAGCTGGGCCATTGGCTCATCACACCGCCGGGCTTTCTCTACGCCAACTACTTCACGGCTTATCTGGGCTTTTACCCCTTTGGTTTCTTCTCTGCCGATTACTTCCCGCTGATCCCGTGGCTGTTTCTGTTCTGGACCGGTTTCTATCTGTACCATCTGGTCGGGAAGGAACGGCTGGAACCGCTTCATCGTTCTGTCTGCCCGCCGCTGGGGTGGCTGGGGCGGAACTCGCTGATGCTATATCTGCTCCACCAGCCGGTGATCTACGGCGTGCTGACGGTGGTGTTCCTGTTGCTGCGCAGGGGTGGAGGAGCGCTCTGAAAAAATCTGCAAAAGGTTCTTGACAAGGAGCCCGCCATGTGGTATTCTTTTGATGGTTAGAAAAGCCTAACCAAATTGCTCTGTCTTATGTCAGGCAGAGCAATTTCTTGAAGATGAAAGTTAGAATATACTAACCATTACTGAAAGAGAGGTTCTTCATTATGAGCAAAGTAGCAGTTGTATTCTGGAGCGCAACCGGCAACACGGAGACCATGGCAAACTGCGTGGCAGAGGGTGCAAACGGCACCATCGTTCCCTGCAGCGAAATGAACGCCGCGAAGCTGGCAGAGTTTGATGCAGTTGCATTTGGCTGCCCCGCAATGGGCGCAGAGCAACTGGAAGAGAGCGAGTTTGAACCGATGTTCTCCGATCTGGAGGGCTCTCTGAACGGCAAGAAGATCGCTCTGTTTGGCTCTTATGGCTGGGGCGACGGCCAGTGGATGCGCGACTGGGTCGAGCGTGCACAGGGTGACGGCGCACAGGTGCTCAACGGCGAGGGCTTGATTTGCAACGAGGCACCGGATGAGGATGTTCAGGCTGCCTGCCGCAAGCTGGGTGCAGACCTGGCAGCATGGTAAGATCATAACTTGACAAAAGAAGTTTGTTCTGATAGACTAACCGGCAGAGTGTAAGAATTCCGGCTCTCTGCCGGTTTTTGTTTTGTCAGGAGGAAAAGAATGTCAAAGACCACCCCGAAAGACCTTGCCAAAAAGAGAAACGATGAAAAACTGCTGATCAGCGAGATGATCGCGCTCTACTGCCGCAAGCAGCATCACACCCTCAGAGGCAGTCTCTGCCCGGAGTGCCAGCAGCTCCATGATTATGCGCTGGCCCGCATTGAGCACTGCCCCTTTATGGAGACCAAGACCTTTTGCTCGGCCTGCAAGGTGCATTGCTATCAGCCGGAGATGCGGGAAAAGATCCGCACTGTCATGCGCTGGGCCGGGCCCAGAATGCTGCCGGTGCATCCCGTTCTCTCCATCAAGCATGTGATCGTGACAATGAAGGCAAGGCGTGAAGCAAACGCAGAAAAATAAGCACCCATGTATAATCGCCTGAAGCCGGGGCAACCTAGAGCCAAGGAGGCGATAGAAATGGAAAACACAGGTGTGACCTGCGATGTCTGCGAGTGCCGCCACAATGTGCAGAACTGCAAGTGTGATCTGCCCCAGATCAAGGTGACAGAGCACTGCTCCTGCACCACCCAGCAGGTGGAGACCCCGCACTACTGCCAGAATTACGAAAAGAAATAATCTGTAATGGCAGAAAACTCCCCGCCCAGCGCCCCAGACAGGGCATTGAGCGGGGAGTTTTTGTGTGTTGTTCAGTGGATTGCCACACTGCAGGTAGCAAGGCTGCGCACCAGTGTGCCGACGCTGTCCTTCATCTGGATGCCGGCAAAGCCCAGACGGAAAGCGGCCTGTACATTCTCCAGCCGGTCGTCAATGAAAATACTTTCCCCGGCCTTGAGCTGGTATTTGTCCAGCAGGGCCTTATAGATGCGCGGGTCAGGCTTGTTGATGTGCACCTCGCAGGAGGCCACGCCGCCGTCGAACAAGCCCTTGAGGTCGCGCTCGGTCAGAAAATCCAGCACATCCTCGGGGATATTGCTCAGGTAATAGACGCAGTAGCCACGGCTCTTGAGTTTCCGCACCAGCTCCTGCATCCGGCGGCGGGGGCGGAGGATATGCATCCAATCGTCCAGCACGCCCTGCACCTCAAACGCGCGGCCATATTCCTTTGCGCGGGCCAGCATCCGCAGGTTGGCCTCGGAGCGGGTGATAAGCCCTGCATCCAGCAGCTTCCACTCCTCGCTTTCAAAAGTCAGCTGGGAGACCTGCTCCTCTATCTCGGCATTGCAGAAGCGGTCTACCAGGTAGGTCTTGGGGTCGAAATCCACCATGACACCGCCCAGATCAAAGATGATATTTTTATACATCGCTGTTTCCTCAATTCTGTATGGATGTTTCTGCCAGAAAGATTCTGCCCACAGTATAGCACAACTGCCCGCCCTGCATCAAGCACTGTGCCGCCGCATAGGATGAAACAGGCAAACTGCGGGGAGGGGATCACGATGAAATTCCGGGAGCTGTGCGCAAAGGAGATCGTTCAGCTGAGCAACGGGGCCTGCCTTGGCCGCGCCGATGATCTGGAGCTCGATCCGGCAACGGCGCAGGTCAAAAGCCTGCTGCTGCTCGGGCAGCCTCATCTGTTTGGGCTGCTGGGCCGGGACGAGACTCTGGTCATCCCCTGGACGGACATCGAAACACTGGGAGTGGACGCGATCCTGGTCCGCACGGAGCTGCCGGAGCCGGAAGCCAAAAAGCAGGGTTTCTGGCAAAAACTGCGGCACTGGCTGGACGGCTGAAATTTTTCGTGAATTTTTCCAGCATCAGGGTTTGATTTTACAAAAAATCGGATTATAATAGAGAACCGTGAGCGGCAGAGCCTTGCCGCTCCGGCTTGAAATCTGATTTCCGGAAGTGAAAGGAACTTCTCTCTATGAACGCAAAAAAACATACGCCGCTTTCCCTGCATGGACTGCGGCTGCTCTTCCCTCCACTGGCAACGCTGGGCATCCTGTTTCTGACGGAGTGGATCGCCCGCGGCAGCCTGACAGGGGAGACCTTTACCCAATACATTTTCCCCCATGCCGAAGCCTATCTGCTGGCGTGGGCCATGCTGTTTCTCAGCTGGCTGGCAGTGGACTGGCTGACCCGGTTTGCACCGTTGGCGACCCTGCTGGCGGCGGTGCTGGGCTGTGCCCCGGCGGCAGTCAATTTCTACACACTGCAGCTGCGCGGCGAGCCCTTCCTGCCCTGGGATCTGATGCAGGTGTCAGAGGCTGCGGGCGTGGCAGCTGCGGCCGGGATCCACATCCAGACCAGCATGGTGGTATCCATTGTTATTATCGTGCTGCTGGTCGTGGTGTCTTTCTTCCTTTATAGAGGGCGGCAGAAGCTGAGCTGGAAGCCCCGGGTGGCAGGCTTTCTTGCCAGTGCGGCAGCTACCTGCGGCCTGCTCTTTGGCGTGTTCCTGCAGCCTGCCGTGACACAGGCCGTTGGCATTGTGCCGGATGCCTGGATGCAGGATCGCTACTACCGCTATTATGGTGTCATCACCAGCTTTCTGACCAACCTGACCAATCTGGAGATCTCCAAGCCGGAGGGGTATTCAGAGGAGGCTGTCAACGAGATCCTGGATGATACTGAAGCTGTACAGAAATATTCCACCGCTCCGCTCTACCCGGGATCTTATGGTGCCACCACCTCTGCGGACGAGACCGTGAAAAAGCCCACCATCATCTACGTGATGGACGAGTCCTACTGGGATGTATCGGAACTGGAGCAGTATGGTTTCCAGTTTGATACCGATGTCTCCGCCAACCTCCACGCCCTGCAGCAGACCAGTGCTTCTGGCCGGGCGTACAGCCCCAGTTTCGGCGGCGGAACCTGCGATGTGGAGTTTGAAGCATTGACCGGCTATTCGGCTTCCTTCCTGCCCAACGGCAGCAAGCCCTACCAGCAGCATGTGACCAAGCCCATGTTCTCGCTGCCCAATTACCTCAAGCTGACGCAGGGATATCAGACGGCGGCAGTTCATTGCTTCTGGGCCAAGTATTGGAGCCGGGACACGGCATACCCCAACCTGGGCTTTGACACCTTCCTGAGCCTGGAACAGATGACCCATGTCAACAAGGTGCGCAGGCACTACTGGACCAGCGGTCTGGTCACGGATGACTCCATGGCGGACCAGATCATTCAGCAGTACGAGAAGATGAAGACATCCTCGGATGCACCGGTTTTTCTGCACGCGGTCACAATGCAGAACCATACCAATTATAATAAAGACAACTACCCGGACGATGTGCGGGTGAAGGTGACAGAGCACCCGGCGGGCCTCAAGGCCAGCACCATCGGCGCACTGGAAGATTTTGCGACCGGCATCCGGGATGCCGATGCCATGCTGGGCAAGCTGACCCAATACTTCTCGCAGGTGGACGAGCCGGTGATCCTGGTGTTCTGGGGCGACCATTACAACCCCATTGATTCCAATTATGATGTCTTTACCAGCAGCGGCTATGCCAGCGATTCCAGTGCGGACCCGCGCCTGCACCAGACCACCCTGCTGATGTGGTCGAACTACACCGACAAGCCCGTGGATCTGGGCACCATTGCCGCTTACGATATCTCGCCGGTGATGATGAACCTCTACGGTCTGGAACAGCCGCTTTATTTCCAGCTGCTGAACCGCCAGCTGCAGGTGGCCGACCGCGCCAATACCCGGGGTACGGTGATGAATCTGGACGGCACCACCACCCAGACCCCAAGCTCCCTGCAGGAAAGCTGGAGCCAGAAGCACTGGCTGCTGCAATATGACCTGATGTTCGGCAAAGGCTATGCCCTCAGCCGGATGGGCATGGAGAGCCTGAACAGCACTCAGACGGACGAATAAACAAAAAATACGCGATTTTCTTGTAAAAAACAGAGAAAACCCCTTGCATCACACGCCTGTTTGTGCTATTATTACTTAGCATTACACACGCATCACTATGCCCTTTTGTGCTCTTTCGGGAGTGGAGGGCAGTCCAAAGCCATCCGATATGGCCGCGGATCACGGTGTGCGGAGGCAAAACAATATTGGAGGTATTTTTACTATGGCAGTCGTTTCTATGAAGCAGCTTCTCGAGGCAGGTGTGCACTTCGGTCACCAGACCCGCCGCTGGAACCCCAAGATGAAGAAGTATATCTTCACCGAGCGCAACGGCATCTATATCATCGATCTGCAGAAGACCGTGAAGAAGCTGGACGAGGCTTACAACTACGTGAAGGAAGTTGCAGCTGAGGGCGGCGACATCCTGTTCGTCGGCACCAAGAAGCAGGCTCAGGAGTCCATCCGTGACGAGGCTCTGCGCTGCGGCATGCACTATGTCAACGCTCGCTGGCTGGGCGGTATGCTGACCAACTTCCGCACCATCCGTAAGCGTATCGACCGTATGGATCAGCTGGCTAAGATGAAGGAGAACGGCACCTTCGAGCTGCTGCCCAAGAAGGAAGTTGCTAAGCTCGAGCTGGAGATGGAGAAGCTGGACAAGTACCTGGGCGGTGTCAAGAACATGAAGACCCTGCCGAAGGCTATGTTCATCGTTGATCCTCACAAGGAGCGCATCGCTGTTGCTGAGGCTCGCAAGCTGAACATCCCCATCGTGGCTATCGTTGATACCAACTGCAACCCCGACGAGATCGATTACGTCATCCCCGGCAACGACGACGCTATCCGCGCTGTCAAGCTGATCGCCGGCGCTATGGCTGACGCTGTGCTGGAAGGCAAGCAGGGCAACCAGGAGGCTCCCGCTGAGGAAGCTGCCAACGCCTGATTTCTGGCTGTACAGAACAAACCCGTGAAATAACGTGTAAGGGAGACTACAAAAATGGCTATTTCTGCAAAGGACGTTATGGAACTGCGCAAGCAGACCGACTGCGGCATGATGGAGTGCAAGAAGGCTCTGACTGAGGCTGACGGCAACTTCGAGAAGGCTATTGAGATCCTGCGCGAGCGTGGTCTGGCTACTGCTGCCAAGAAGGCAAGCCGCGTTGCTGCCGAGGGTATGGTCTACGCTGACTACTGCCCCAAGTGCAAGGTCGGTGTTGTCATCGAAGTCAACGCTGAGACTGACTTTGTTGCAAAGAACGACAAGTTCGTTGCGTTCGTCAAGGAAGCAACCAAGGTCATCATGCTGCAGAACCCTGCTGATGTTGAGGCTCTGATGGCTTGCAAGACCGAGGCTGGCGAGACCGTTGACGAGGCTCTGAAGAACCTGATCCTGGTCATCAAGGAGAACATCAAGATCCGTCGTTTCGTCCGTTACGAGGGCGTTTGCTCTGCTTACGTCCACGGCGGCGGCACCCACGGCATCCTGGTCAACTTCGAGACCACCAACGACATCGACAGCAAGGACGAGTTCACTGCTTACGGCAAGGACATCGCCATGCAGGTCGCAGCTGCTAACCCCAGCTACGTCGATGAGGCTTCTGTCCCCGCTGAGGTCGTTGCCAAGGAGAAGGAGATCATGCTGGCTCAGATGGCTGGCGATCCCAAGAACGCCAACAAGCCTGATGCTGTGAAGCAGAAGATGATCGAGGGCAAGATCAAGAAGTACTTCAAGGAGAACTGCCTGGTCGATCAGGAGTTCGTCAAGGACGGCGATCTGTCTGTTGCTCAGTACACCGCTAAGGTCGCTAAGGATCTGGGCGGCGAGATCAAGATCGTCAAGTTCACCCGTTTCGTGAAGGGCGAGGGCCTGGAGAAGCGTGCTGATGACTTCGCTGCTGAAGTTGCAAGCATGGTGAAGTAATTTACTTCTCATAAGTATCGGAAGAGCCATAGAGCCTGTAACAGGGTTCTACGGCTCTTTTTTGTAAAAGAGTGAGGAAAAGCCGGATGAACTCGATTGATGAAACTCGTTTTTTTGACGATGCCTGTCAGGCACTTGCAACGGAAGAAAAAGAACTGCATCGGCTCTTTGAACAGAACCACAACCTGTACTGTCATCAGAGTATCCACGGGATTGGCTGTCTGTATGAAACAACGATGGTCTATCTTATCTGGAAACAGCTTATGCGGAACAACTTTCCGCTGGAGGTTTCCTGGGAACATCCCTACCCGGGAAACCATACACTCCATGCAGATATGGCATTGCTTGCAGAGGGCAGAAGTGTGGATTCTCTGATTGAATACAAACTGTGGACCAGCGAGGATGCTAGAGAAATTCGTGGAGACGTGGAAAAATACCGGAAATGCTCCTTCCCAGGCGGAAAATATCTGCTGGTTCTTGAACCCTGCGGAGGAGATTTGAATGCAAATACAGAGTATCTTCTGGAATCGTTCCCGGATGTTCTGCTTGTAAAGCGGGCAACCATGCATTCCGGTGTTCACGATATTGCAAAACAAACCGATTGCACAAAGCCAATCCACATTTACTTATTGAAGATGAAGTCATGATGGGGAAGATGCTATGAAAGCAGAACGTTTTACGCTGAAAAATATCCCACTACTCCTGATTGGAGAACCTTCCCGGAAGGTATATCTTTATGTCCACGGAAAGAATGGCAGCAAGGAGGAAGCCCTTGATTTTGCCGAGTTGGCTTGCCCGGCAGGGTATCAGGTGCTGGCTCTTGATTTGCCCGAACATGGAGAGCGCAGGGGCAGCTCCGAGAAGCTGCTGCCGTGGGTGGCGGTTCCAGAGTTGGAAGCGGTCTATTCCTATGCTGCAGAGCGTTGGAAGAATGTTTCGCTGCGGGCTACAAGTATCGGAGCCTGGTTTTCCATGTTGGCCTTACAGGAAAAGCCATTGCGGGGTGCTCTTTTGCTCTCACCAGTGGTAGATATGGAAAATCTTATCACCAATATGATGCAGTGGGCAAATGTGAGTGAGGCCCAGTTGAAAGAAGTAGGGGAGATTTCCACGGATTTCGATGAGACGTTGTCGTGGCAGTATCTCTGCTGGGTGAGGGAGCATCCCTACCGCTGGAAAGTGCCCACGCAAGTGCTCTATGGCGCAAAGGATAACCTGACTTCCAGGGCAGTGCTTGAGCAGTTCAAACAACGGACAGGTGCGCATCTGACCATCATGGAAGAAGGAGAGCACTGGTTCCATACCGAGCTGCAATTGGCTGTTCTGCAGGAATGGGAGCGAGCACATATCTGAAAGAAGAGGAGAGAGGAATAGTGAAGATGCTGTGACCTGAAAAGGATAAAATAAAATCTCCCACTGACGGGGTTCGATGTCGTCAGTGGGAGATTTTTATCGTTTTACGGTAAAACCGTGAAAACCTCAGATTTTGGCCTCGCTGTTGTGCTCAGCCTTTTTGTAAGCAGAGAAGGAGTGGAACACAATGTTCAGACCCAGAACGATCAGCAGGACAGCCAGGATCAGCTGCAGGCCGTTGGCAATGAACACGGCACCCCAAGTGGTCTCGCCAGCAGGAATGCTGACAGAAGCGGCGGTGCTGATGGCCTTGACCATGGCGATCAGGCGCTGCACCAGAGCGGTGAAGGTGACGCACAGCATGATGATCAGCGGGGGGAACAGCATTTTGTTGCTGCGGCCGGTGACCTTCAGGAAAACGCACAGGGTAGCCAGAACCAGAGCGCTCAGCAGCTGGTTGGCGGAGCCGAACAGAGGCCAGATGTTTGCGTAGCCGATCTTGGTCAGCAGGAAGCCGAAGGCCAGCGTGAGGAAGGTGGAGAAGTAGACGTTGCAGAACAGCTTGCGCCAGCCCTCAGCGTGCTCCATGTCGTCCACACTGAACAGCTCCTGGAAGCTCATGCGGCCGATACGGGCCACAGCATCCAGACTGGTCAGGGCCAGAGCGGAAACACACATCGTCATAAAGACCGTTGCTGCATAAGCGGGAACGCCGAACATCTCGAAGAAACCGGCAACACCACGGCTGAAGATCTGGAACGGGGTACCTGCAGCGGGGGTGCCGTCCGCAGCAGCGGCAGCACCGGCAACGCACAGAGCCAGAACAGCCAGCAGACTCTCCAGAATCATTGCGCCATAGCCAACCTTCAGCATATCCTTCTCATTTTCAACGGTCTTGGAAGAAGTACCGGAGGAGACCAGGCTGTGGAAGCCGGAAACAGCACCACAGGCAACGGTGACGAACAGGATGGGGAACATGGTACCCAGCTTCTCGTTGGTGAAGCCGGTGTAAACGGGCAGATTCATGGTGGGGTGTGCAACGACCAGACCAACCACAGCGCCTGCGATCATGGCAACAAACATGAAGGTGGTCATGTAGTCGCGGGGCTGCTTCAGCAGCCACATGGGAAGCACGGCGGCAAAGAAGATATAAACGAAGGTGATATAGCTCCATGCGGCCTTGCCCAGGATGATGGGCAGATTTGCGCCAATGACAAAAGACAGCACGATGAAAACGATGCTGATGACGCTCTCCTTCCAACCGGAGAAGTTGAACTTCTTCTGGATCAGGCCAAAGACCACAGCGAAGACCATGAACATGATGGAGACCATGCCGGCAGCGCCGTTGGTCTGAGCAGCGTCCACCAGAGCGCCGTCCGCGCCATAAGCATTGAAGGTGCCAGCGACCATGTCAGCAAACGCTGCAATAACGATGCCGCAGAACAGCCAGCAGAACAGCAGGAACAGCTTGCGGCCCGTCTTGCCGATATACTTTTCAATCAGCATACCCATGGACTTGCCGTCATTCTTTACAGAAGCATACAGAGCGCCGAAGTCGGTAACAGCACCAAAGAAGATGCCGCCCAGCAGGACCCACAGCAGAACAGGCAGCCAGCCAAAGGCAGCAGCCTGAATGGCACCGGTAACAGGGCCGGCACCTGCAATGGAGCTGAACTGATGTGCAAAAACGGTCCAGCCGTTTGTGGGAACGTAATCCCGGCCGTCCTCATGGACGACCGCAGGAGTCTTGGCGGTGGGGTCGATGCCCCACTTGTTTGCCAGCCAGCGTCCGTAGAGGGTGTAAGCACCAAACAGACACACGGCTGCGATCAAAACGATGACCAGCGTGTTCATTTCTTTTACCTCTTTCCTTTGCTTTTCATGCGGCAAAGAGGTCACGCTGTGGCTCCTTTGCCTGAAAATTGTGTATACTTTATCCCCATTTTCATAATTTGTCAATATTTTTCGGAGCAGTTCAGAGGATGTGCTAATTCGACAGAAAATCCGGCAATAAATTTTAGGTGATTTTATTTCACTTGTGAAGAGAAGAAAACTGTGGACACGTTGAATTGAAAACGATTCACGCAAAAGACTTGACTTTCACACTTTCGTGTGCTAAAGTGATAACATGATATGATTCTTTCTGTCAGAAGTTCCGGCGTTTGCCGCAGAGGAGACCGCAATGACTGAGAAAAATTCCAGAAAAAACGAGACCGTAGATGCACTGTTCGATGCCATCCTGAGCCTTGAGAGCCGGGAGGAGTGCTATGCATTTTTTTTGAGGATCTGTGCACAGTAAAGGAGATCTCCGATATGGCACAACGGCTGGAAGCGGCAAAAGCTGCTGCTTGGCGGCCGCACCTATGACCAGATCGTGAAAGAGGTAGAGATCAGCACGGCGACCATCAGCCGCATCAATCGCTGTATCCAATACGGAACCGGCGGTTACCAGAGCGTAATTGAAAAGGTCTCTGCACAGGAAAAAAAAGCAGTAACGGCTGCACGGCGGGGAACATAGGATGGGGTACACCTTATATAGAAAGGATGAGTCCCCTATGGCAACGATCAATTGTCCCACCACGCTGGAATGTCCGGCCCTGCCCCGTGTTACCCTGAGTCAGGCTGTGATCGATCTGATGGAAAGTATCGCGCTGCAGGAAAGTGCTCTGAGCCACATCCTCTGCGCCGAGAGCCAGAAGATGAAAACCGCACTCGCCATGAACGAGATCGACCTGTGCAAGCTGCTGGAAGTGAACGATTCGGCCACCAACATGGTGCACGCCGTGGCAAATCTGGAGCTGGTGCTGAAGGAAAAGCTGGAGTTTATCTCCAATAACCTCTATTATCCCTCCGCTGATAACGGCGCTGCAGCCCAATAAGCCTGCACGACCCCCTGCCTGTCCGCATTCTGGCGGGCAGGCATTTTTCGTTTTAAGGCCAGATTGTGACCGATTTGTATAAAAAGAATAAAAACGATTTGTTGGAATTGCTGAAAGCGCAATTCTGTGCTATACTATACCGTGTATATGTGTGAAAGAGAGGGAAACGAACTTGCAGCACTATGACGTGATCTTATTTGACGTGGACGGAACCCTGATCGATTCCGCCCCCGGCATCCTGAATACACTGGAAGAAGTTTTTACCAAGATGGGCGTGGATGTCACCCATGTGAACCTGCGGCGCTATCTGGGGCCGCCGCTCCGCAAGAGCTTTGGAGAGCATTTTTCTGACCCTGCAAAAATCGAGGAGGCCACCGAGCTCTATCGGGAAAGTTACCGCAAAAAGGGCAGCCATGAGGGTACGGCCTACCCCGGTGCGGCAGAGATGCTGCGCCGCCTGAAGGAGGCAGGATTTGTGCTCTGCACCGCAACCTCCAAGCCGACTGTGGTGGTGACCCCCATTCTGGAAGAACAGGGGCTGGCCCCTTACTTTGATTTCATCGGCGGTGCGTCCATGGATGAGAGCCGGGATACCAAAACGGAAGTGGTGCGCTATGTTCTCACCCAGCCCTGTGTGCAGGGCAAGCGGGTGCTGATGGTGGGCGACCGCAACGATGATATGCGCGGTGCTGCTGATTGCGGGCTGGATGCCGCCGGTGCCCTGTATGGCTACGGCAGCAGGGAAGAACTGGAGCCCTTTGGCCCGGTGCTGCTGGCGGAAAGTTGTGAAGAACTGACGGACAAGCTCATGGCCTGCCGTGCAAACGGTTGAACGATAGGATAAGTGGTGAATATAACATGAATCATAAGAATCAATCGGACAAACAGTCTATGACATCGCTGCAGCGGCAGGCCGTTCTGGTCTGTGTGGTCTGCGCACTGGCGGCTTTGCTGACCGTGGGCATCACCCTGACCCTGCTCAAACGGGGAAAACCGGAAACGCCCGGCACACCCGCAGACTCCGTGCCGACGGACACCACCGGGGACGGTGAAAGCACAGATCTTGCCAATCACTATCAGATCGATAACACCTCCAGTGCTCTGCTGACTGAAACAGCGGATGCGGGCACGGAATATCTGGACAGCACCCTGTTTCTGGGAGACTCCAACACCGTGCGTCTGTATAACAACGGTCTGATCTCCTTGCAGCAGTTCTGCGCCAAGGAGGGCATTGGCACCCAGGTAGCCCTGAACGAAGGGATCGTCACCTTTAAGAATGACACCACCCACTACACCATCGCACAGGCAGTGGCAAAAATGAAGCCCCGCCGTGTCGTGATGACCTTTGGCACCAACGACACCGGCATGGAGGTGGCTGATTTTATCAGTAACTATACCGCGCTGGTGCAGGCTATTCAGGAGGCTTACCCCTACACCGATATCATCGTGAACACGGTGCCTCCTATCCCGGAGAATCACTCCAATTACCCCCACATGGATCAGGCCAAGATCGATGATTTTAATATGGCGCTGCTCAACATGTGCGAACAGCTGGGGGTCAGATTTCTGAATACGGCTGAGATCCTCAAAGGAGAAAATGGCTACGGCCAGCCGGATTACTACACGGACGGTGATATCCACCTCAAAAGCGCTGGTCTCAAGGCTGCGCTGAGCTATCTGCGCACCCACGCCTACCAGACCGAGGATCGCCGCCCGGACACCAATAATATCCCCACCCGCACACTGGAATATGTATCCAACCCCAGCTCGGCGGTGCAGGCCCCCAGCTCGGAAGGACCCGCTTCTTCCAGCGAGAGCGAAAGCGTCAGCAGCTCTGAGACTGCCAGCGTCAAGTTTGAGGCCCGTTATCAGGTGGAAAAGAGCGGCGGCGGCACCCTGAGCTGTGGGAACGAGAGCGGCAAGACCAGCCTGACATACGGCATCACAGATGCATCCCAGTCGCTGACTGTCACGGCCACCCCTGCGGAGGGCCATGTGTTCGTCAAGTGGAGCGACGGCGTAACCAGCAAGACCCGTACCGATACCGGCTTCAAGCAGAATCTGGACGTGACAGCCGTGTTTGCAGCTGCTTCCGTTCACATCTCGGAAGGCAAGGCTTCCGCCGGCTCCTATGTTTTTAAGGCCGCGCTGGAGGGCAAATATGCCAAGAGTGAAAACCTGCATTGGTTCGCCAACGGTCAGGAAGTGAAGGAGGCCGCAGGCCGGACAACGGTCACCGTGTCCGCTTCGGCCATCACCAGCGGCAGCTATAAGATCTATGCGGTGGTCGTGTACAACGACTGCGCCGTGGTCAGCAATGCGCTGACCATTACGGTCAGCCCGGAGCCTGCCTCCAGCTCAAATTCCGGCAGCTCTTCTACTTCTTCCGGCAGTACATCCGCGTCCTCTTCGGAGAGCGGCAAGTCTGAGAGCTCGAGCAGCAGTTCTTCCCACAGCACGGCGGAAAGTGAGAGTAAGAGCGAATCCAAGAGCGAGAGCACCTCTTCTTCTCACAGCAGCTCAGAGAGCAAGGCAGAGAGCACTTCGTCCTCCAGCAGTGCTGCCTCTGAGAGCAAAACGGAATCCAAAGAGCAGACCAACAGTGAATCGATCTCCGCTTCGGTTGAAAATGATATTGAGCCCGCAGAGGGGGCTTCCGCTTCCACCGAAGCAGAAGCCAGCCGGTAAACCTTTTTCTGTCTGCCCGCATAGGCTGGGCAGAAGGGAGGGAGCCGGATGTTCTGTGAAGAGATCAAGATCCCCGGGCTGCCCGGTGAGGAAACTGTGACCGATGGCAGTGTGGATTGGTATGAAATGGACTGGGAGAATGTGGACAACGGTGTGACCGAGGAGCAGATGCCCAGAAACGTTGACAAACCCTGCACCGCGCAAGATCCGTGCACGGACAATTCCCCGGTGCAGACCGATGATGAAACCTATGAGATAGTTCAGGAATAACCGGAAGCCAGCTCTGCCGGGACGGGGCTGGCTTCTCGCTGTTCTTTTGATCTGGGAAAAATTCCCCGGTGATCGGGGACAAGCGTCCCGGAAAATGACACAAGCATGAAAGAGGGGTAATGAACCATGGCAAAATACTACTGTGTTCTGTTTGATGCAGACAACACGCTGCTGGATTTTGATGCAGCGGAAAACAAGGCGCTGGCTGACACCCTGCGGGAGTACGGCATTGAGCCAGATGCCGAGACGGTGCAGACCTACCGCACCATCAACGAAGAGCTCTGGCGGCAGCTGGAAAAGGGCCAGATCCGCCGGGACAAGCTGATGGGGGAGCGGTTCACCCGCTTTCTGAAGGCAGTGAATGCCGCAGGCAACGGTGTGGAGATGAATAAATTCTATCTGGATCAGCTCTCTACCCACCCTGACCTGACATCTCCCAACGTGCTGGACGTGCTCCGGGAGCTTTCCGAAGTTGCAACACTGGCGGTGGTGACCAATGGCTTTGACCGGGTGCAGAGCCGCCGTGTGCGGGAATCCGGCATCCTGGATTTTGTGGAGGATGTGTTCGTTTCTGAAAAAATGGACAGCGAAAAGCCCAACCGCAAAATTTTTGATGCCGCACTCCGTGCGCTGGGCGTGGAGAACCGTGAGCATGTGCTGATGGTGGGCGACAGCCTGAGCAGCGATGTGCAGGGCGGTGTGAACGCCGGGCTGGATACCTGCTGGTATAACCCCAACCACGCCGAGAATCCCGGCAAGGTCGTGCCTACCTATGAGATCAGCAGCCTGGAGGAGCTTTATCCGCTGGTGATGGAGCCGGAGGAACTGGCCAATGTGGGCCTGAAGAATCGCCGCCATCAGCTGTAATGCTGTGCGGCCTGTGTGAGAGATTGGAAAACGAACAATGCTGATACATTTGGAAAAGCTGGGCAAGAGCTTTGGCGAGAAGATCGTCCTGCATGATGTCACGGCCAGTGTCGAGCGGGAGGACCGCATCGGCATCGTGGGCCAGAACGGCGCAGGCAAAACGACCCTGCTGAAGATCCTGACCGGCGAGTATACGGACTATGAGGGTGAGTTCAGTGTGACCCATGGTGTGACGCTGGGCTATCTGGAACAGAATGCAAAGCTCGACCCCACGTTGGATATCTACGGCGAGATGCGTTCCTGCTTTGCCCATGTGCTGGATGCCATGGCCCAGATGCAGATCCTGGAGCGCAGAATGGCCGCCAGCCCGGAGGATGCCTCTCTGCTGGAACAGCACGATGCCTTGCAGAACATCATTGATGCCGCTGACGGCTACAATATGGATGTCAACATCAAAAAGGTGCTGTCCGGTATGGGGTTTGCGCAGGATACCTGGACGAAGAATATCTCTGTGCTTTCAGGCGGTGAGCTGACGCGCCTGCGTCTGGCAAAGCTGCTGCTGGAAAAGCCGGATGTCCTGATCCTGGACGAGCCTACCAACCACCTGGATTTTGCCACCATGGAATGGCTGGAGAATTACCTCAAGGGCTATTCCGGTGCCGTGCTGGTCGTCAGCCATGACCGCTATTTCCTGGACAATATCTGTACCAGGATCTGGGAGGTCTCCTTCCAGACCATGACCACTTATAAGGGCAACTTCTCAGCCTATCTGCCCCAGAAGGAAGCTGCGGATGCCCTGCGCCAGAAGCAGCACGATGCAGATGTAGCACTGGCCGAAAAGCTGCAGGATTATGTAGACCGCAACCTTGTGCGTGCTTCCACCACCAAGATGGCCCAGAGCCGCCGCAGACAGCTGGAAAAGCTGGAGATCACGGAAGCGCCAAAGGATGAAACAAACCAGCTCAAGTTCCGCTTTGAGTATGATGTGGAGCCGTGGAACGAGTTGGTGCTGATGAAGAACCTGACCATCAGGATCGGGGAGCGCACCCTGCTGGAACCCTTTACCTACACGGTCTGCCGGGGTCAGCGGCTGGTGATCGCAGGCCCCAACGGTGCGGGCAAATCCACCCTGATGCAGGTGCTGGATGGTAAGCGCCGCCCCTCTGGCGGCATGGTACGGCTGGGTACGGGAGCCCGGCCCAGCATTTTTGCCCAGCAGCAGAACCGTCTGGGACAGGGCCGGGTGATTGATGTCATCTGGAACAAGTATCCCCGGATGACGGAGCTGGAAGTACGCAGCCATCTGGCAAAGCTGGGTTTCCGGGGCGAGACAGTGTTCAAGCCCTGCGAGGCACTTTCCGGCGGAGAGCTGGCCCGCCTGCGCTTTGCTGAGATCGTGCTGGAGCGGCCCAATCTGCTGTTTCTGGACGAGCCCACCAACCACCTGGACATCTACACCCGCGAGAACCTGACCGAAGCCCTGATGGCATACACCGGGACTCTGCTCATGGTCACCCATGACCGCCATCTGATGAACAGTCTGGGCTGTCCCATCCTCTATCTGGAAGATGGCAAGGCCACCCTGTATCCGAGCTACGATGCCCTGATGGGCCGTGCCGCTCCTGCAGCTGCCCCGGAAAAAGCCGGGGATCAGCCCGCCAAGGCCGGTTATGGCAAAGAGCAGCGCCGCCGCCGCGCGGAGCTGCGGGCCAAGATCAAGGCTTGCGAGGATGAAATGGAAGCATGCGGGGCAAGGGAAGTGGAGCTTGACAATGAGATCAACTCCCCGGAGGTCTACAATGACCCCGATCTACTCCGCCAAAAGAGCGATGAGCTCAGTGATCTGCGCTTCCATCAGGAGGAGCTGTTTGCTGCCTGGGAAAAGGCAATGGAAGAGCAGGAGCAGTACGAACAGGCTGCTGGTGAAGAATGATCCGCTGCAAAGGAGAACAATGATGCCTCATAATCGCCGCAATTACAACAAAACGCACAGCATCGCCCTTTCAGGTCTGCTGTTTGCTCTGGCGATGGCGCTTTCCTTCATCGAGGGCACATTGGTCATCCCCGGGCTTTTGCCGGGTATGAAGCTGGGTCTGGCGAATATTGTGGTGATGTATGCTCTGTTCTTCATGGGACCAAAACAGGCCCTTGTGCTGGATGTGCTGAAGGCGTTCTTCGTCTTTCTGGTCTCCGGCTGGACGGCAGGTTTTCTTTCCCTCTGCGGCGGTCTGCTCTCGCTGCTGGTGATGTGGCTGCTCTACTATCACTGTCCGCTGCGGCCCACATGGTTCATCCTGTCAGTCTGCGGCGCGCTGGCCCACAACATCGGCCAGCTGCTGGGAGCCAGTGTCATCCTTTCCACAGCAGTGTCCCTTTACTATGCACCGATTATGCTGGTGCTGGGTCTTGTGATGGGAATGCTCACCAGTGTCACCCTGCGGGCCATGCTGCCTGCGCTGGGACGGCTGGGTTATAATATCCAGGAAAACCGCAAAGGATGAGCTGCCCGGTTGCAACCGGGGCCGGAATCCGATATAATAAATCAAATCTGAATTTTTACCCAACAAAAAAACTGCCCACGGGATAGCGCACTTTGGCGCGGGGCAGCTGGGAGGTATGAGTTTATGTCTGAAAAAGTGACTGTCAAGGTGGAGCGCAATATCCTCCATCTTCCCGCCATTGCCCTGCGTGGGCTGGTGGTGTTCCCCAACAACCTGCTGCATTTTGAGGTGGGTCGTGACAAGAGCATTGCCGCTGTGGAATGGGCCGTGCGGAATAAATCCGAGGTGTTCCTCATTGCGCAGAAGGATATGAAGGCTGAGGACCCAAAGGCAGAGGAGATGTACCAGTACGGCGTTGTGGCCGAGATCAAACAGGTCATGCGTGTTTCGGATGATCTGGTGCGCATTCTGGTGGAGGGCAAGTTCCGCGCCAAGCGCACCGAGCTGGATACCGAAGGCAGCTTCCTGCTGGCATCGGTGCGGCCGGCTCCGGTGCGCCCCATCAAGGCAGAGGAAGAAACCGAGGCGGAGGCCCTGCTCCGCAACGTAAAAACGAGCTTCGACGCGGTGCTTTCCATGAATCCCCGCATCAGCAAGGACGTGGTGTTTGCTGTTACCTCGAATAACGACCCCGCCTTCCTGTGCGAGTACATTCCTGCCAATCTGCTTTTCCGCTTTGAGGATAAGCAGGCTGTGATGGAGGAAAGCACCCTCATCGGCCGTCTGCGCCTGCTGGTGGAACGCCTGCATCGGGAGCGCCGGATGCTGGAGATCGACAAGGAGATCGCCCAGAAAGTGGACGAGGCCATGGACAAGAACCAGCGTGATTACTACCTGCATGAGCAGATGCACATGATCAGCCAGGAGCTGGGCGAGGACGATGATACCACGGCAGAGGCCGAGGAGTACCGCCGCAGGATCCAGGAGCTGCATCTGGACGAGGAACGGGAGAAGAAACTGCTCAAGGAAGTGGACCGCCTTGCCAAGATGCAGAGCAGCAACCAGGAGGGAACGGTCATCCGAACCTATCTGGACACCTGCCTGGATCTGCCCTGGAACAGCTTTACCGAGGACGACCTCGATATTGCCAAGGCCCAGCGCATCCTTGACCGCGACCACTACGGTCTGAAGAAGGTCAAGGACCGCATTCTTGAGGTGTTGGCTGTCCGCAAGCTGGCTCCGGATGTCAAGGGTCAGATCATCTGCCTGGTCGGCCCTCCGGGTGTCGGCAAGACCAGCATTGCCCGCTCCATTGCCGAGAGCCTGAACCGCAAGTATGTGCGCATCAGTCTGGGTGGTGTGCGGGATGAGGCAGAGATCCGCGGCCACCGCCGCACCTATATCGGGGCCATGCCCGGCAAGATCATCAACGCCATGATCTCCGCCAAGAGCTCCAACCCCCTGATGCTGCTGGACGAGATCGACAAGCTGGCGGGCGATTTCCGGGGTGACCCGGCCGCCGCCCTGCTGGAAGCTCTTGATCCCGAGCAGAACACCACCTTTAATGATCACTTTATCGATATGCCGTTTGATCTGAGCCATGTGCTTTTCATCACCACGGCAAATGATCTGAGCGCCATTCCCGGCCCTCTGCGTGACCGCATGGATGTCATTGAGCTGCCCAGTTATACCCGGGTGGAGAAATACAACATTGCCCGCAAGCATCTGGTACCCAAGCAGCTCAAGGCCTGCGGTCTGGCCGGGAAGGTCACCTTCTCCCAGAGCGCGCTCTACGGCATCATTGACGGCTACACCCGTGAGGCCGGTGTCCGCACCCTGGAGCGTACCATCACCAGTGTCCTGCGCAAGTGCGCCCGCAAGATCGCGTCCGGTGAAGCAGAAAACGTTTCTGTGACCGGCAGCAGCCTGGAAGAGCTGCTGGGGCCCCGCTTCGTCAAGCCCGATTTCCTCAACCGGACCAATGCCATTGGTATTGCCAACGGTCTGGCCTGGACCAGCATCGGCGGCGAGACCCTGCCCATTGAGGTGCAGGTCATGGACAATGGCAGCGGCAAGATCACCGTCACCGGTTCGCTGGGCGACGTGATGAAGGAAAGTGCCCAGCTGGCCATTACCTATGTCCGTGTCCACGCCGAGGAATATGGCATCGACCCTGAGCGGCTGAAGAAATGCGATCTGCACATCCATGCCCCCGAGGGTGCCGTGCCCAAGGACGGCCCCAGCGCCGGTGTTACTCTGACCACGGCTCTGGTGTCCTGTCTGTCCGGCATCCCGGTGCGCGGTGATGTTGCCATGACCGGCGAGATCACCCTGCACGGCAATGTGCTGCCCATCGGCGGCCTGCGCGAAAAGAGCATGGCTGCCTACCGTGAGGGAATGAAAACCGTGCTCATCCCCAAGGATAACGTTCCGGATCTGTACGAGGTGGATGACGAGGTGAAGAAGAATCTGACCTTCCTGCCCATGTCTGACCTCGCGCAGGTGCTCAATGCCGCTCTGCTCAAGCCCAAGAGCGTTTCTGCCCGTCATCCGCACCCCGCCAAAAAGGCAAAGCCGGTGGAAGCGGCCATCCCGCCCGCACCGGAAAAACCGAAGCCGGGGGCTGTCTGCTAATCAAAGGAGCAAACGATGAACTACAACAAAGCGGATTTTATTGCAAGCTACGGCATTTCCAGCCAGCTGCCCGAAAGTGACCGTCCGGAACTCAGCTTCTCAGGCCGTTCCAACGTGGGTAAGTCCAGCCTCATCAACAAGCTGTGCAACCGCAAGAACCTTGCCCGCGTGTCCAGTACACCGGGCAAAACGGCCACCATCAATTTCTATGAGGTAGACAACTGTTATTTTGTGGATCTGCCCGGCTATGGCTATGCCAAGGTCAGCAATGCGGACCGCGAGCGCTGGGATGACCTCATCAACAGCTATTTTGAGGCTCCCCGGCATCATACCCTGCTGGTGCAGCTCATCGACTGCCGCCATGCCCCCAGCGCAGATGACCTGCAGATGCTGAAGTATCTGCACTATCATCAGATCCCCTTTGTTGTGGCATTGACCAAAGCCGATAAGCTCAAAAAGAGCCAGCTGGCCAAGACACAGGAGGATTTTGAAAAGGTCTGCCTGCCCTATGGTTGTCAGAAGGTGGTGCTGACCAGCGGCGAGAACGGCTACGGCATCCCGGAGCTGCAGGCGGTGTTGAACGAGGCCGTGGCGGCTGAGTTCACCGATGACGAGGAAGCGGAGTAAACCATGGCCTACAATGAATTTGCCTATTTCTATGATGAATTCAACGGCGAAGCCGACTATGATGCCCTTTATGAGCAGATCCGGCAGGAACTGAATGCTCACGATATCCGGGATGGCATTCTGGCCGATCTGGGCTGTGGAACAGGGGAGCTGACCCTGATGCTGACCCAGGCGGGCTATGATATGATCGGCATCGATCAGTCCGAGGAGATGCTCTGTGTTGTGCGGGATAAGGCGGAACAGCTGGGCCTTTCCGGCAAGCTGCTGCTTTTGCAGCAGGATCTGCTCAAGCTTGACCTCTACGGCACCATCCGGGGCGCGGTGTCTACCTTCGATACCTTCAACCACATCCCGGACCTGGATACCGCCATTGCCAACGCGGCTTTTTTCATGGAAGAGGGCGGAGTATTCCTCTTTGATATGAACACCCCTTACAAGCACCAGAAGGTGCTGGGGGAGAATGTTTTCACCTTTGAGGAAGAGGATGCTGCCTGCGTCTGGCGCAACCACTATCACCCTGCGGACCGCCGGGTGGAGATCACGGTGGATATCGACTACCGCGAAACCGGCGAACACTTCCATGAACAGTTCTATGAATATACCTACGACCTGGATACCATCCGAGCTGCGTTGGAAAAACACGGCTTTGTGCTGGAAAAGGTCTGCGACGGTGAGAGCTTCGGCCCCCTGACCGAAGAGAGCGAACGCTATTTCTTCTGTGCCGTCAAGCAGTATACCCAATTGGAGGAAAAAGAAAATGTCTGATCTGATCCGCGGTATTTCTGAAAACGGCGGTGTTGTGTTTTGTGGTGTGGACTCCACTGAGATCGTCCGCACGGCCGAGCAGCTGCACCACACCAGTGCGACCTGCAGCGCAGCTCTGGGCCGCCTGCTCACCGGTGCGTCCCTGATGGGCTCCATGCTCAAGGACGATGGCGATTCCATCACGCTGCGTGTGGCGGGCGGCGGCCCCACCGGCACGGTTGTTGCCTGTACCGATGGTACCGGCAATGTCAAGGGCTGCATTGACCATCCGCTGGTAGAGCTGCCTCTGAAAGCAAACGGCCATTTGGATGTGGGCGGTGCTGTGGGCAAAAACGGTGTGCTGACGGTCATCCGTGACAACCGCCTGCAGAAAGAACCCACTGTGGGCCAGGTGCCGCTGGTCTCCGGTGAGATCGCCGAGGACCTGACCAGCTACTATGCTTACAGCGAGCAGGTGCCCACCGTCTGTGCCCTGGGGGTGCTGGTGGATACTGACCTGACCATTGCCTGCGCGGGCGGCTTCCTGCTGCAGCTGCTGCCCGGTGCCACCGATGCCGAGATCACCCAGCTGGAGCAGAACATCGCCGCCATGCCTTCCGTCACTGAACTGCTTCGGGAAGGCAAGACCCCCGAGGATATGATGAACCTTGCACTGGCAGGCTTCAACCCCAATGTTCTGGATGAGCGCGAGGTGCAGTACGAGTGTGACTGCAGTGCCGAGCGCACCGAAGAGATGCTGCTGAGCCTGGGTCGCAAGGAGCTGGAAAAGCTCCGGGATGAGGATCCTGACTGCGAGGTCGTCTGTCATTTCTGCCACACCAAGTACCACTTTGACTTGAATAAGTTGGTAGAAAAGGCCGCCTACAAAAAGGAAAAGGCCGAAACGCAGGAACCGGAAGCCTGAGATGGAAAGTTATTACACGCCTTGCAAAGAATTTGATGCCTGCAATGAACTGATTGAGCGCTACTGGAAAACGGGTCAGTATGAACAATGTTTTCGAGGGCATTTACAACTTGCAGAGAAGGGGTATCCGCTGGCAGAATGCCAAGTAGGATATTTTTACTTGGAAGGCATCGGTGTCCAGAAAAATTTAGAAAAAGCTTTTTATTGGACGGAACGCGCCGCACAACATGGCGACCGTGATGCACAGTTCAATCTTGGCTGGTTCTATGAAAATGGAATTGTTGTGCCGAAGGATTTGAAATGGGCAGAACGGTGGTATGTTCGGGCGGCAAGTCAACGACAAAAGGAAGCACTTGAAAAAATTAAAAAGATTAAATAAGCAAAACAGCCCGGAGCGAGAAACTCCGGGCCGTTTTTAGGTGCAGATGTCAGCAATGATGGTGTAGACTACCCGGTAATGCAGCATATCGTTCTCGGTTGTGACATCTATTTTCTGCGCCACAAATTCTGCGTCCGGGTAATCGTTCTGCAAGGCCTGTAAGCCATGCAGACGGGCCAGTGCGCTGGCTTCATCCTCTGAGGAATGAATTTCATTTTCTGCCTGTTCGTAATAGGTGGTTTCCTCGACGGAAAGCGGGAACATCAGCCCCAGAAGCTCCGGCTGAAGATGCCGTGTGACCGCCGTGGAATCGTCCGCAGGGGAGAAAAGGGAAGGCAATGGGAACACCCGCCCGGCAAGGAAAAGCCTTCGCTGAACGACAGTGTTCCCGGTCAGCTGGTATGTGGCAGCTGTCAGTGGAAGATCTTCCGCAAACTCCCACTCAAACTGCGCCCGGACGCTTCCGGCGGCAGGCTGAAAGATCAGCGTGCCGTCCCGTTCAGCCCGGGCAGTGCCGATGAGTCCCTGGCCTTTTTCCACTGCCTGCCCGGGAACCACCAGCATCGTCCCGCTGATAAGGTTTGTGTTGACCACCGTGCCCGCAGCCTTTGCCCGCAGGCCATGGAGCGTTCCGGCGGCGATCTCCGGCACCGGTTTGGCTTCTGCCGCTTCCAGTTCCAGCCGCCCATCCAGAAAATTCAGGCTGACCCACGAGAACTCACCGCTTTGCAGCAGCGCATATTCCCCGGCGGCAAGTTTTTCCTGCGTGACGATACTGCCCGGCATCAAGGAAACGGTTTCCCGTAGAACGGAAGCTGCCCGCGCCTGCTGGCTGGTCGTCAGGCCGGAAGCATCCACAGCCCAGACAAGGCCCTGGGACCAAAGCAAAAGCGGCACAAACAGCAAAAGCCCGGCCCACAGTCCCCGCCGCCGGAGGTAGGGCCGCAGGAGAAAAAACAGACCGGTCTTTTTGCGGATGCGCAGATGCACCCGCCGCTTGCGGGCAAGTTTTGCCAGCCGGAGGTAGTGCCATGCCGCGCATCGGGCCGTAAAGCCGCCGGGAGCAGGGAAGATGTCGGTGAGATGCAGGCCTGTCCGTGCGGCTTCGGAGAGCAGGCCCTCGGTATCACCGTTCCGGGCAGAAAATGCTGCCCCGGCCCAAAGCTGTAAGATGCTGCATCCCTCCCTAATTGCTGGAAAATTCTGTGCGTAAAAACTGCCCCCGCAGGGTAATTCGGTGCGCGGCCAGCGTTTCAATTCTAAGCCCGTCCCCATACACGGTGAACAGTCCGCCCGCAAATTCCAGGCAGAGCCTGCCCTCTTCATAGGTGCGCACCCTGCGGAAGTGCTCGATCTCCATCACACCGCCGCTCAGATAGACAGAGGGCTGGCCGTAAAAGCCCCGGGGAGGCTGGCGCAGCATCCGGCCAAACCAGCCGCGCAGGGAGAGCCGCCCGGTTTTCTGCTGTTTCACACCCGCTCCCTCCCCGCCGGGCAAAACTGCGCCCCGTATCACATATATATGGAACCGGAGGGCGTGTGTATGAATCAGTTTTTCAGATGGGATCAGATGGGTTTGTTTTTGCTGACACTGGCGGCAGGGATTCTGCCGTTTGCAGTGCCGGAGGTTTGTGCCGCCGCTCTGCGGGAAGGGTTGACCCTCTGCAGCGGGCCGCTGCTGCTCTCGCTGTTCCCGTTTCTCGTGGTATCGCGCCTGCTCATCCAATGCCCGGAAAGCGACCTGCTGGCCCTGCCGTTCCGTCTGGCAGCGTGGGGCATCGGCATCCGCACACCCTGTGCGGCACGGGTGCTCTGCATCGGGTTCCTGGGTGGCTTTGCACCAGCGGCCAGTGCTGCGGCGCAGGCAGTCAGGACCGGTCAGCTTACGGCTGAGGAAGCAGATGCCCTGCTGCCTGCCTGTATCTGTTCCGGTCCATCCTTTGTGGTTCTGACGGTGGGGCAGAGCCTGCTGGGCAGTGCAGAGCTTGGCGTGCTGCTGTTTGCGGCACAGATCACCGCAAACTATCTGACTGCCGCCCTGCTGAACCGGTTTGCAGGAGTGCGTTCGGTCAAACCGGAATCTGCAGCGCCAGCATCCCCTGCACCGCCGCGGCTGGATGAGATCCTGGCCGATGCCGCCATAACGTACTGCAAGCTCTGCGGTTTTATCCTCTTTTTCCGGATGCTGGCCGCTGGGGCAGGGGCGCTTTTGCCTGCCGGTGCGGGCGCACTCTGTTCCATTCTGCTGGAAGTCTGCTCCGGCTGTGACCTGGCCTCCCGCACCGGACGATGGGGGAGCCTGCTCTGCTGTGCAGCACTGAGCGTGCAGGGGCTTTCCGTGTTGCTGCAGGTGCGCACCATCTGCCCGCCGGAAATGACCCTGCGCCCGCTCTACCGGGCCAGGATGCTCCATCTGCCGCTTTCACTGGCCCTGTTCTATCTGCTGCTGCCGGGCGGGGAGGCGGACGTGTTCAGCACTCTGCCTGCCCGGGTCTTTTTGATGCGGCGGGTGCCGCCGGATTGTGCCCTGCTCGTTTTTGCAGTGTGTTGTATGGCAGCCTGCACTTTGCGCAGTGGAATCCGTCAAGTTGAACAGAACAGATGGCAAGAAATGCAGGTGGGTGTTGTATAAATTCCAAAACTTTGCTATAATAAGACGTAAGCATTCAATGACAGGGAAGCTTCCCTGAACAGATGGAATAAAATAAATGAGCACACGCTTATTTTAGATGGAGGACCATAGAATGGATTTTACAGAATATGGATCTTAAGGGCGGGAGCCTGCAAATTTCCACCGAGGTCATCGGCAAGATCGCACGCTGTGCTGCACTGGAAGTGGACGGTGTGTCCGAGGTCTCCTGCGGCAAGCAGAACCAAAAGGTCAAGGAGCTGCTGGCTGCTGCCAGCATCCAGCCCCCTGTTACCGTGGAGATGCGGGACGGCACCGCAGAACTGACCCTGAATCTGGTGGTCAAGTTTGGTGCAAAGATCCCTGCTGTGGCCGAAAAGGTACAGGAGAATGTCAAGTCTGCTGTTCAGAACATGACCAATGTCACGGTAAGCCGTGTGAACCTTGTCATTGCCGGCCTTGCGGCTGAGGAACAGGAATAAAAAGTAGAAGAGGAAGATTATGGAAAATATTTTGCCCCGTCGTGAAGCCCGTGAGAATGCGTTCCTGCTGGCTTTTTCCCAGACCTTTGGTGATGTGCCCCTGCAGGAAGCACTGGATACGAACAACGAGTGTGGGGAAGAGCGTCCTGTGGATGTGTTCGGCCAGCGCCTGCTGAGTGCCTATTACAGCCACTCTGCAGAGGTGGACGACCTCATCCGTGACCATCTGCGCAACTGGACCATGGAGCGCCTGCCCCGTGTCAGCCTGACTGTCCTGCGTCTGGCTCTGGCGGAGATGCTGTATGGCGACGAGCGTAAGCCCGGTGTTGTCATCAATGAGGCTGTGGAGCTGACCAAGAAATACGGCGCAGATGAGGACTATCAGTTCGTGAATGGTCTGCTGGGTGCTGTTGCCCGTGAGCAGGGTCTGGATACGGAGCCGGTGGAGTCGGAAGAACAGTGAGCCACTATACGCTGGGCATCGACACAAGCAACTATGCAACCTCTCTGGCGGTTTTTCACACAGCCGGAGAGGTTGTTTGCGCAAAGAAACGTTTTCTGCCGGTCAAGGAGGGCCAACTGGGCCTGCGGCAGAGTGATGCGCTCTTCCACCATACCGCGGCTCTTCCCGAGATGTTGGAGGAGCTTGGCCGGGAGTTTGATCTGACCCAAATCTCGGCAGTGGGCGTTTCCCAGAAGCCGCGCCCCGTGGAGGGAAGCTACATGCCCTGCTTCCTGGCGGGTGTCAGCGCGGCCACAGCCTTTGCGCAGGCCCGGGGCATCCCGCTCATCCATACCACCCATCAGCAGGGGCACGCGGCGGCAGCGCTGTTTGCAGCAAAAGGGGAAGAGCTCTTCCGCCAGAAAGTGCTGCTCTTCCACATCTCAGGCGGTACAACGGATCTTCTGCTCTGCAATGAGGTAAAGGAGATCACCACACTGGGCACCAGCACCGACCTATACGCCGGGCAGGCGGTGGATCGTGTGGGGGTCAAGCTGGGGTTTGGCTTCCCGGCAGGTGTGGAAGTTTCCCGTCTGGCTGCCCTGTGTGAGGAACCCATTAAGCCCAGATCCAGCGTGAAGGGGATGCAGTGCAGTCTTTCGGGGCTGGAAAATCAGTGCAATGCCCTGCTGAATGAGGGCAAAACCCCGGAGTATGTCTGCAAATACTGCCTGCTCTGTGTGGCAGACACTGTGGTCAAGATGACAAAAGCCGCCCAGAAGGAATACCCCGGCCTACCGGTGGTCTGTGCGGGCGGTGTGATGAGCAGTGATATCATCCGCGCCTGGGTGCAGCAGCGCCTGCCGCAGGTGTATTTCGTGCCCGGGCAGTATTCCAGCGACAACGCCATCGGTGTGTCCATTCTTGCTGCACAGGGGGCTGGATTATGGCTGAAGTGATCTCAGTCTCGGCCCTGAACCGGTACGTCAAGAATCTGCTGGACGTGAATGATGTTCTGTTCGATCTGGCCCTGCGGGGCGAGATCGCCAACTTTGTGCAGAACGCCCGGAGCGGGCACTGCTACTTTTCCCTGCGGGACGAAGCCGCCAGCGTCAGGGCTGTGATGTTCCGCTCCGATGCGCGGCGGCTGGGTTTCCAGCCCGAAGAGGGTATGAAGGTGGTGGTGCGCTGCCGTGTGACCCTCTACGAGCGGGACGGTGCGTTTCAGGTCTATGTCAACGACATGTTTCCGGACGGCATCGGCTCGACACAGTTGGCCTTTGAACAGCTGAAGGCAAAACTGGACAAAGAAGGACTGTTTGCACCGGAGCATAAAAAGCCGCTGCCCCGGTTCCCGCAGTGTATCGGCCTTGTTACCAGCAAGACTGGTGCTGCACTGCAGGATATCCGCAATGTCATCGGTCGGCGCTGGCCCGCAGTGCGTCTGCTGCTGGCTCCTGTGAATGTGCAGGGCTTTGAAGCGGCAGAGGAGATCGCTGATGCCATTACCCGGCTGGACAAAAGCGGGCAGGTGGACGAGATCATTGTAGCGCGCGGCGGCGGAAGCCGGGAGGACCTGTGGGTATTCAACGCCGAGGTCATTGCCAGGGCGGCCTACCGCTGCAAAACGCCCCTCATCAGCGCCATTGGTCACGAGATCGATTTTACGATCCTGGATTTTGTGGCAGATCAGCGCGCGCCCACGCCCTCAGCGGCGGCGGAGCTTGCTGTGCCCGACCGTGCCGAACAAGGACGGAAATTATGCACTTTGGAAGAAAATATTCACAATTGTATCCAATTTAAGCTGAGTTTATGTTATAATAGGCTGGAACAGACCGAACAGCTGCTTTCCCGTGCTGGTGTACAGGCAGCGCTGGAGGAGCGTGCTGCCCGCCTGGATACTCTGGCCGGGCGGCTGCAAACTGCCGCCAGAGGTAAGCTGCAGGCCGGAGAGCTGTGTCTGAAGCATACGGCAGCACTTGCCGCATCCCTGAACCCCTACGGTGTGCTGGCCCGCGGCTATGCCATGGTGCAGGACAATAGGGGAAGGATCTGCACGCCGGATGCACTCCGGCCCGGGCAGACCTGTAAACTCCGGGGCACGGAACACCGCGTGACCTGCACGGTCAACACAGTGGAGGAACTGGATGAGAGCACCCAAAAGCTTTGAGGATGGAATGACCCGGCTGGAAGCCATCCTTGAACAGATGCAGCAGCCGGAAACAACGCTGGCGGAATCGGTCAAACTCTATGCCGAAGCCGCATCCCTGATGGATTATTGTAACGGTACGCTGGAAAAGACCACGCTGCAGCTGGATGAGATCGACGCGCAGCGGGCCCCCGGCCGGATGCCGCACATTAAGGAGGAAGTTTCATGGATTACGCGAAGCAGTATCAAGAGTATCTTGCCCGGGCAAATCAGGCACTGGAAAAGGCCTGCGAGACTTTTTTGCCCGAGGAATCTGAGGTCTGCCGGGCTGCCCGTTACAGCCTGTTGGGCGGCGGCAAACGCATCCGCGCGGTGCTGGTTCTGGCCGTGTGCGATATGCTCAACGGCAGCGCTGAAGCAGCCGAGCAGTTTGCGGCGGCGGTCGAGATGCTGCACTGCTATTCTCTGATCCATGATGACCTGCCCTGCATGGACAACGATGACCTGCGCCGGGGCAAGCCCAGCTGCCACAAGGCCTTTGGTGAATCCACGGCTATGCTGGCCGGCGATGTACTGTTGACCGAGGCGTTCAACGTGGTTGCAAATGCACCGGCTTCGCCCATTGTCAGTGTGCGGGCCGCAAGGGCCTTGGGCGCTGGTGCGGGCAGCCATGGCATGGTTTACGGGCAGGAGCTTGACCTGAAATATGAGGCACTGGCTGCCACCGAGGAGCAGCTGCGGTTGATCCACCGGAACAAGACCGGTGCGCTCATCAATGCTGCCGTTCAGATGGGTGCTGCCGCTGCTCAGGCCAATGAGACCCAGTGCAAGGAGCTGGAGGACTATGCCTTCGGCATTGGTCTGGTGTTCCAGATCGTGGACGATGTGCTGGATGTGACCAGCACCGCCGAACAGCTGGGCAAACCCATTGGCAGCGACAGTGAGAACGGCAAGACCACCTTTGTGACCTTGTATGGGGCCGAGGGTGCCATGGAGTTGGCAAAAAAACTGAACAACGAGACCTGCGCCTCCCTGCACGCGGAATTTGGCGAAAAGGCCGCTTTCCTGGAGCAGCTGGCAAAAGAGCTGCTGGTGCGCCGCAGCTGATCCGAAAAAATAAGAAGGTGGAACTACCATGCAATTTATCCATAGCGTCCTGACGTTCAATGAGATCCTTACAGTATCCCTGTTGTCCTGGTTTGTGGCGCAGGTGCTCAAGACCATCATCAACTTTGTCCTGCTGGGCAGATTCCAGCTGGAGCGGATGTGGGGCGATGGCGGTATGCCCAGTGCCCACAGCGCCACGGTAACGGCCATGGTCATTGCTACGGCACGCAGCGAGGGCATCCATTCGGCTATCTTTGCGGTGGCCGCAGTTGTTGCCATCATCACCATGCACGATGCTATGGGTGTGCGCCGCGAGACCGGCGAGCAGGCCAAGGTGCTGAACAAGATGCTGGAGCAGTGGATCGAAGTGACCGAGAAAAACAATCCCTTCCTGCAGAATATGCACCTGAAAGAGATGGTCGGTCACACTCCGCTGCAGGTTATGGCCGGTTTTGCACTGGGTATACTGGTCGGCTTCCTTTATCCTATGGGCCTCTGAGCGCCCCATTTCAAAACGTGAGAAGGACGTGAATTTATGAATTCGCCTTTGCTGGAGAAAATCTCTCAGCCCAGCGATCTGAAAAAGCTGTCCAGTCAGCAGACCGTTCAGCTTTGCGCAGAAATCCGTGAATTTCTTCTGGATAACGTATCAAAGACCGGCGGCCATCTGGCATCCAATCTGGGTGCTGTGGAGCTGACGGTGGCTCTGCACCGGGTGCTGACCACCCCCACGGATGAGATCGTGTTTGATGTAGGCCATCAGTGCTATACCCACAAGCTGCTGACCGGCCGCCGCGAGGGCTTTGCCAAGCTGCGGCAGCTGGATGGCATTTCCGGTTTCCCGAACCCCAACGAAAGTGAGCATGATGCTTTTATTGCCGGTCACGGCAACACCGCGCTCTCGCTGGCTGTGGGCATTGCCTGGGCCAAAAAGCTGCGGGGTGAGCCGGGACAGGTGGTTGCCCTCATTGGTGACGGTGCCTTTACCGGCGGTATGGTCTACGAGGGGATGAACAATATCGGCGGGCTGGACAATCTGCTGGTCATCCTGAATGACAACAAGATGTCCATTTCCAAGAATGTGGGTGCATTGTCCCGCTACCTGAGCCATCTGCGCACCACCAGCCGCTATTACGATGCCAAGGAAAATGTGCGTTCCTTTCTGGATGGCGTGCCTGTCATCGGCCCACCGCTGAAATCTGCGATCCAGAACAGCAAGGCCATGGTGCGCAGGGCAATGTATCATTCGACCATGTTTGAGGATATGGGCTTCCACTATTATGGTCCTTTTGATGGTAACAATGAACCGGAGCTTGAAGGAATCTTGCGCGATATCCACAGGCAGCCCGGCCCCCATTTCCTGCATGTCGTGACCAAGAAAGGCAAGGGCTATGCCCCGGCTGAGAGCAACCCCGGTAACTTCCACGGTGTTTCGACCTTTGATCTGGTCAACAGCATCCCAGACCCTGAGGTGGCTCCAAAGGAGTCTTTCTCGACGGTGTTCGGCAATGTCCTGAACAAGGAGGGCGCGGAAAACCAGAAGATCTGTGCCATCACGGCCGCCATGAAGTATGGTACGGGTCTGCAGTTCTTTGCACACACCCACCCCAAGCGTTTCTTTGATGTGGGCATGGCAGAGCAGCATGCTGTGACCTTTGCAGCGGGCCTCGCCAGCCAGGGAATGCTTCCGGTGGTCTGTATCTACTCTACTTTCCTGCAGCGTTCCTATGACCAGATCATCCATGATGTGAACCTGCTGAAGGAGAATGTTGTCCTTGCCATCGACCGTGCCGGTTTTGTTCCGGCAGACGGCGAGACCCATCAGGGAATCTTTGACCCGGCCTTCCTCAGTCAGGTGGGGATCCCGGTCTATTCGCCCTCCAACTATGCCGAACTGCGGCACTGGCTGCCCATCCTGCTCAGTGATGAGATGCAGGGCCCCCGGGCAATCCGGTATCCCCGCGGTGGTGAGAGCGCAGCACTGGCGCAGTTTGGCTGTTCCGGCAGAGAATATGACCGGCTCTATACCGCCCCTGATGCCAAGGCTGTAATGGTCAGTTACGCCGACGAAGTCGAGGATGTGCTGACTGCGGCGAAGCTTCTGGGCAAAGAAAACGTTCCCTGTGATGTATATAAGCTTGTAAAGATATACCCCTTTACACCCGAACTTATTTCTGAAATTTCAAGATATGACGTTGTTTTGTTCGCAGAGGAATGCGTAGCCTGCGGCGGCATCGGTGAGCATCTGGAAGCGGCTCTGCGGAAAGCAGGCTGGCAGGGTGCTTATATTCACCGTGGTGTGGAGGATGTGCGTCTGCCCCATGCGACTGTTCCGCAGATCAAGCAGAGCACCGGCCTGGATGCAGAACATCTGGCACAGGCCATCCGTACATGGAAAGGAGCAGAATCTTGAAGATTCGTTTGGATCAATATCTGGTTCAGCATGGCCTGATCCAGAGCCGTGAGCGCGCCAAGGCGATGATCATGTCCGGCGTGGTCTTTGTCAATGAACAGAAGGTGGACAAGGCCGGTGAGATGATCAAAGAGGATGCCAAGGTGGAGGTGCGCGGCCATGATATCGGTTACGTCAGCCGCGGCGGCCTGAAACTGGAAAAGGCAATGCAGTGTTTTCCGCTGACCCCCAAGGGCAAAGTCTGCATGGACATTGGTGCATCCACCGGCGGCTTTACCGACTGTATGCTGCAAAATGGTGCAGTCAAGGTCTACGCAGTGGATGTGGGCTACGGTCAGCTGGCATGGAGTCTGCGCACCGATGAGCGGGTGGTCAATATGGAGCGCACAAACATCCGCAACGTGACCCTTGACCAACTGGCAGAGCCAATCGAGTTTTTCAGCGTAGATGTCTCCTTTATCTCGCTGCATCATATCTTCCCGGTTGCGCAGGCCATCACGACCCCGGACGCTATGGGTGTCTGCCTGGTCAAGCCCCAATTTGAGGCTGGCCGCGAAAAAGTGGGCAAAAACGGCGTTGTCCGTGACCCTGCCACCCACCGTGAAGTGCTGCACAATGCCATGGGCTATGCTGCTGCCAACGGCTTCAAGGTCTGCGGACTGGATTTCAGCCCCGTCAAGGGTCCTGAGGGAAACATTGAATATCTGATGTTCGTTCAGAAGAGCGATGAACCCGGTGCACTGGATGATTCGGTTGCTGAACAGGTGGTGGCATCCAGCCATTCTACGCTGGACCGCTGAACCATAATCCATAAAATCAGGGAGGGCGCGGACGATGACCGTCTACATTTCCCCAAACCCCGGCAAGGCTATGGCCTACGGCATTTCCCAGCGGGCGGCGCAGATCCTGCTGACCCATGGGGCACAGGTGCTGATGCAGGACGGCCTGCAGGCTGAGTGCATGACCATGGGCGTGAAGTATCTGACCCAGAAGGAATGCCTGGAACGGACGGATGTCATCCTGACCATCGGAGGAGATGGCACCATCCTGCATGAAGCCAACCTCTCACTGGAATACCGAAAGCCCATTCTCGGCATCAATCTGGGCCGGTGCGGCTTTCTGGCCACCTGTGAGGTCGATGAAATGGAAGCCAAGCTCTCCGCCGTAGCCCGGGGTGAATATTTTCTGGATAACCGGATGCTGCTCTATGTTCGTGTGCTGGGGGATAACAGCTGGGAGGGCCATGCCCTGAATGATGTGGTTATGACCAAGGGCCGCCTGCAGCAGGCAGTGGATTTCAGCATCTATTGTGACGATATCCTGGTGGAGCATTACCGGGGCGATGGTGTCATTGTGGCAACGCCCACCGGCTCCACCGCTTATTCTCTGGCGGCAGGCGGGCCGATCCTTGATTCTCAGACCAAGGGCATCGTTGTCACGCCTATCTGCCCCCACAGCCTTGCCAGCCCGGCCATGGTTTTTGCGCAGGAGCGCAAGATCAACCTCTGTGTGGGCCAGGTGGCAGATGAAGAAGTTTTTATCAGCTGTGATGGGGATGCGGGCTATTCCGTAAAAGCCGGAGCCACCGCGGAGGTGCGGCTGTCTGACCAGGTCGTGCAGCTCATCACCTTCAGCAAGGCTGACCAGTTCCAGGCCATTGACCAGAAACTGCGCGGCAGACGATGACACAAACACAACGAAGGGAGAAGATCACATGGGACGCACCAGCCGAGGGGATAACAAGAGCAAGCAGAAGCGGCAGCAGGCCATCCTGCGCCTGATCCAGGAGAATCCCATCAGCCGGCAGGAGACTCTGTTGGAGTACCTGAGCAAAGAGGGTTTTGATGCCACACAGGCGACCATTTCCCGCGATATCCGGGAGATGAACCTTGTCAAAGCTGCCACCACCACCGGCTACCGCTATGTTTCCGGCCACAGCGAGGTACTGAACCCCAAGATGCAGGCCCGGTTTGAGACCATCTTCCATGAATCTGTCCTGGGGGTGGACTTTGCGGGACATGTGGTGCTTGTCAAGTGCTATTCCGGCATGGCCAATGCGGCCTGCGAGGTATTTGACGCACTCAAGTGGAAAAATGTGGTCGGCACCCTTTCTGGTGACGATACCTTTCTGATCGTGGCCCGCTCAGAGCGGGACGCAAAGACCATTTGCACCGAGCTTGGGCATTACATCGGGCAGAAATAAAGGCAGGAGAGAACGAACATGTTGAGCAGTCTGCAAATTGAAAATGTTGCAGTCATCCAGAAGGCCAACGTGCATTTTGAGAAGGGCCTGAATGTCCTTACCGGCGAGACCGGTGCGGGCAAATCTATCCTGATCGACTCCATCAATGCCATTCTGGGCAACCGCACCTCCAAGGATCTGGTGCGCACGGGGGCTGCAAAAGCAGTCATCCGGGCTGCATTTGATGATGTTCCGCCTGCAGTGCTGGACAGCCTGGAAAAGGCGGGGTATGAGCGCTCAGAAGCGCTGACCCTGAGCCGTGAGATCACTGCCGAGGGCAAGAGCACCTGCCGCATCAACGGAATGCCTGCCACAGCAGCCATTCTGCGGGAACTGTGCGGTGGGCTCATCAACATCAACGGCCAGCACGATTCCGTAGGCCTGTTGAACCCGGCCCGCCATGAGGGTATCCTGGATGCCTACGCCCAGAACGGGGCGGTGTATCAGGAGTATTATGCTGTTTACCGGGAGCTTATCAAGGTCAAAAAGGAGCTGGATGCCATCATCACCGATGAGGGTGAAAAACAGCGAAAGATCGATCTGCTGAGTTATCAGGTACAGGAGATCGAGGATGCCAGCCTGACCGCAGGCGAAGAGGAGACGCTGGCGGCCCGCCGTAAGGTGCTGGCGAATGCCTCCACCATCCGGGAGCGCATCTCCCAGAGCTATGCGCTGCTCTCGGGCGGAGATGATGCCCCGGGTGCCGTTGATCTGCTGGGGGAAGCTTCCAATGCGATCGATGGTGCCGCCCAACTGGACAGCGGCCTTTCTGCTGCTGCAGGACAGCTGCTGGATCTTTATTACACCGCAAAAGACCTTTCTGCTGACCTGATCGGGCGGCTGGAGGGCTACGAGACGAATGATGCAGAGCTGGATGAGATCGAACAGCGGATGGATCTGATCTACAGGCTCAAGCGAAAATACGGTGATACTGTGGAAGATATCATCGCCTTTGGACAGCAGGCAAGGGAAGAGCTGGACCGCATCCAGTTCTCTCAGGAGCGGACAGAGCATCTGCAGGCTGAAAAGCATCGGCTCTATGTACTGGCCCGGGATAAGGCCGAGGTACTGACCCAGACCCGCCTGAAAGCCTTTGAGGAGCTGAACAGGCGCATCTCCGGCACACTGGATTTTTTGAACATGCCCGGTGTCCGCATGACCCTGCGCCATACCCGCGGCCCCCTGGCCAGCCATGGCCAGGACAGCGTGGAGTTTTATATTTCCACAAACCCCGGTGAGGATCCCAAGCCGCTGGCAAAAATTGCTTCCGGCGGTGAACTGAGCCGTATCACGCTGGCAATCAAGAACGCTATGGCCGATAAGGACGCAGTGCCTACGGTCATCTACGATGAGATCGACAGCGGTGTGTCCGGCAAGGCGGCCAGCCGCATCGGTGAGGTGCTCAAACAGAGCGCAAAAGATCACCAGATCCTCTGCATCACCCACACAGCGCAGATCGCTGCACTGGCCGACTGCCATCTGCTCATCCAGAAGAATATCACAAATGAACGCACCTATACCGAGATCCACCCGCTGGATACCGAGGGCAGAGTGGACGCACTGGCTCATATCATTTCTGGTGACCATGTCACGGAGCTTTCCCGTGCCAATGCTCGAGAGATGCTGGGGCTGGCCGAGCATGAAACCGGTGATTGACAACCCTGCTGATTTGTGCTAAACTGATTTTTGTTGAAAGACGTTGAAGGGAACAAGTACCTTGTCAGTGTCTGCCCAGAGAGACCCCGGTTGGTGCAAGGGGTGTGCAGAACAGCAGGGGAAATACCTCCCGGAGTTGCAGGCTGAATGCTTTGGCTAGTAGGCTGTGCCGCGTGCGAGCGTTACAAACGCAGGAGTGTATCCCATCTCTGTGGGGCGCACTCGTGAGGCCGTTCCTGTGAGGGGGCGGCAAACAGAGGTGGTACCGCGATTTTCTCGCCCTCTGCCAAATTCATTTTTGGCAGGGGGCGTTTTCTTTTGTCCTCTGCCCGACAAAACAGGAGGATCATCCCATGACTCTTTACGAAGAACTGCAGGCACGCGGTCTGGTGGCCCAGATCACCGACAATGAGATCATTGACCTCATCAACAACGGCAAGGCCACCTTCTATATTGGCTTTGACTGCACCGCGGACAGCCTGACCGCAGGCCACTTTATGGCCCTGACCCTGATGAAGCGCCTGCAGATGGCCGGCAACAAGCCCATCGCCCTGATCGGCGGCGGCACCACCATGATCGGCGACCCCTCTGGCCGTACCGACATGCGCAAGATGCTGACCAAAGAGGATATTGCTCACAATGCAGCCTGCTTCAAGAAGCAGATGGAGAAGTTCATCGATTTCTCTGAGGGCAAGGCTCTGATGCTGAACAATGCCGACTGGCTGCTGAACCTGAATTATGTTGAGCTGCTGCGTGATGTGGGTGCCTGCTTCTCCGTCAACAACATGCTCCGTGCCAAGTGCTATGAGCAGCGCATGGAGAAGGGCCTGTCCTTCCTCGAGTTCAACTACATGATCATGCAGAGCTACGACTTCTACTACATGTTCCAGCACTACGGCTGCAACATGCAGTTTGGCGGCGATGACCAGTGGAGCAATATGCTGGGCGGCACTGAGCTGATCCGCCGCAAGCTGGGCAAGGATGCCTACGCGATGACCATTACTCTGCTGACTGATTCTCAGGGTAAGAAGATGGGCAAGACTGCAGGCAATGCGGTCTGGCTCGACCCCAACAAGACCAGTCCCTTTGAGTTCTACCAGTACTGGCGCAATGTCGGCGATGCTGACGTGATGAAGTGCATCCGGATGCTGACCTTCCTTCCGTTGGAGCAGATCGATGAGATGAGCACCTGGAAGGATCAGCGTCTGAACGAGGCCAAGGAGATCCTGGCCTACGAGCTGACCAAGATGGTCCACGGCGAGGAAGAGGCTGAGAAGGCCCAGAACGCTGCCCGTGCCCTGTTCAGCGGTGCTGCCGACACTGAGCACATGCCCTCCACTCAGCTGACCGAAGCGGATCTGACCGATGGCTCCATCGGCATTCTGACCCTCATGGTCAAGGCCGGTTTGGCCGCTTCCAACGGCGAGGCCCGCCGCCTGGTTGTGCAGGGCGGTGTCCTGGTGGATGGTGAAAAGGTAGCTGCTCCCACTGTCAGCTTTACCGCTGATCAGCTGAAGAACGGTATCGTCATCAAGAAGGGCAAGAAGATCTACCACAAAGTGACCCTGTAATCTTTTAGAACCAGCGTATGATAAAAGCCCGGCGGCATCCAAAAATCGGATGCCGCCGGGCTTTCTGCGTTTGTGTAATGTTTATAGAGAAGGGCACTTACAGCTCAAAGGCCTTCTTCAGCACATCGTAAGCGGAGTCCTCGTTCTCACTACGCACCAGCAGAGAAATATCCAGATCGCTGGTGGTGATGAGCAGAACCTCGATGTCAGCCATAGCCAATGCGTTCAGGGCCCGGGCAGCTACACCGCAGCTGGTGACCATGTCCTCACCAAAGAGGTTCAGCTTGGAGTAACCAACGCTGATCAGCGGGGAAGCCTTGGCATCCTTGTCAAGATTGGCGGCAGAGATGGCCTTCATCACCAGTGTCAGATCACTGGCAGATGCGGTAAAGCTGAAATCAATGTTGGTACCGTGAGGGGCGCTCTGACTGATCATATCCACCACAACGCCGGTATCGGCAAAGATCTGCAGGTAGCGGGCCAGGCTGTTGCCCTTGAACTCCACATCCTGCACACTGATCATCATCAGGCTGGGCTCAATGTTGATTTTGGAAACACCATACATAATGAACACTCCAATCTGCCCCAAAGGGTTGCAAATTCAGGCGAGCGCCAAAAACGCGCTGTTAATATTGGCTTGTAATACGTTCTGGATGTACTCTATCCCAAAGTTGGGGTAGGCGGTCCGGACACCGTGCGCCTGCGCCAGTTCCGACGTGTAATCCCGGAAGAGGTAGGTGCGGACATTGGATTTTCCTGCATCATAGTGGGTCACGGTGGGATGCAATTGCGGGGAAGCGACAGCGCAGTGAACGCTGCCATTCGGGTCCGTCGTCTTGTTCAGCTCCAGTGTCAGGATGGCACCGATGAGTTGATCCGGTTTGCTCTGGGTGCTGAGGAAATTTCCCAGGGAATAGGCCACAAAGGTCTGGCGGCCATCCACAGAGGTCTTCCACTCGGCATCCTGCACCACATGAGGGTGCGTGCCCAGAATAACATCCGCACCCCAGTCGGAAAGCTGCTGGGCGAGGTCCCGCTGGGTCTGGGTGATCTTGTGGCTGTCCTCCACGCCCCAGTGAACTCCCACCACCACGAAATCGGCCAGCTCACGCGCCCTGCGCACCTGTTGTTCCATCACATCCCGCTGGCTGGTGTAGATGACATTGGCCGTCATGGCACTGCTCTGCGGGATGCCATTGGTGTGGTCGGTGTAGGAGAGGTAGGCAATCGTCACACCGTTTACCGTCTGCAGAGGGATGGTGCCATAATCACTTTCTCCGTACCACAGGCCGGTCGTGACCACATCTTCCGGCATCTCGTCCCAGAACCGCAGCGTTGCTGCAATACCTTTGGCACCTTTATCGTAGGTGTGGTTGTTGGAAAGACTGAACACCCGGATGCCTGCCCGGTAAAGAGCCTCTGCGCATTCACCGGGGGTAGAAAAGCAGGGATAGGTGGAAGGCTCCAGTTCCTTGCTGCAGAGCGTTTCCTGGTTGATCCAGTTAACATCCTGCGCGGCATAAAAATCCAGCAGGTGCTCGTAGCAGTAGTCAAAATTATAACGCTGGCCTTCCGCTGCCCGGCGGGCTGCCTGTTTGTAGATGGGAGCATGGATCAGATTGTCCCCGGTGGCCGAAAAACGCAGTGTGGTTGTAACAGGCTGCGGTTCCGGTTCGGGCGGGGAACGCTTTCAGCGGTCGAAGGCTCGTCCTCAAAAGGGCCAAGCACGATGCCGGGAGTCTGGAAGCGCCAGAAGCCAAAGCAGGCCAATGCCGCACCAGCCACCAGCAGCACGCCCATCATCCTCAGAAAAACGGGTTTTCGTTTTCGCCGGTTCTGCAGTTCGTGCCGCGAATGTCGTTTCGTGGATGCCGCGTGTCTTGCCTGTTCCATTCCGTCAGCCCTCCTGCCGCTCAAAATGGTGGAAGACGCAGAGACCTTACAGCTCTGCAATCATGTTACCCATATTGTACAGGCCCGGCTCCTTTTTTGCAAGATAGACAGCAGCATTTATTGCGCCATTTGCAAAAACACTGCGGGAATATGCAGTATGCTTGAGGGTGATGACCTCGTCCGGACCGCAGAACAGCACCTCGTGGTCGCCCACGATGCTGCCTCCGCGCACGGAGCTGATGCCGATCTCCTTGGGGTCGCGCTTCTGGCGCACAGAGGAACGGTCGTAAACATAATGATATGCGCCGTTGTTCTCTTCGTTGATGGCATCGGCCAGCATCAGGGCAGTGCCGCTGGGGGCATCCAGCTTGTTGTGGTGGTGCTGCTCCACGATCTCCACATCATAGTCTGCACCCAGAATGGCCGATGCACGCTTGCACAGCTCCGACAGCAGGTTGATGCCGATGGACATGTTGGCGCTCTTGAACACGGGCACAATGCGGGACAGCTGCACCACCTTCAGCTGCAGCTCTTCGGAAAGGCCGGTGGTGCAGACCACGATGGGCATCTTGTGTGCTTCGCAATAGGTCAGTGCTTTTTCCACAGCAGCGGGAGCGCTGAAATCGATGATGACATCACCCTTGCCGTCCAGCTTTTCCAGACTGTCGTATACGGGGATGCCGTTCTGTTCACCGTCCTGCTGGTCGATCCCGGCGACCACGCGGCAGTCACTCCGGTTTGCAATCATCTCGCAGAGGGCGTGACCCATCCGGCCGCCAATGCCCTGAATGATAATATCTGTCATTTTTGTTTCCTCGTTTTCTGTTGTAACGGCAAATGCCCGGGAGAAACCATTTCCACCGGGCATTGTGCGTTGTTTCGTTTATTCCCGAATCAGACCTTCGGCCTCCAGTGCCTGCTCGATCTTCTCCTTGTGGGCATCACTGGGCTCGACCAGCGGCAGACGGCAGGAACCGGCCTCCCAGCCCAGCACATTCATGGCGTACTTGACAGGGATGGGATTTACTTCGCAGAAGAGTGCATCCGCCAAGGGCAGGATCTCCAGCTGCAGCTTGCAGGCAGTTTTGGTGTCACCCTCAAACCATGCCTTGCAGCAGTTGTGCACCAGCTCAGGCTTGACATTGGAGACCACACTGATGACACCCTTGCCGCCCAGAGACAGCAGGGGGACCACCTGATCATCGTTGCCAGAGTAGATGTTCAGCTCGTCGCCGCACAGCTGAGCGATCTTGGCCACCTGAGAGATGTTGCCCGAGGCCTCCTTGATGCCGTTGATGAGCGGATTCCGGCTCAGCTCCAGCGCTGTCTCGGGGGTGATGTTCAGGCCGGTACGGGAAGGTACATTATACAGGATAACAGGGATGCCGCCCGCCTCGGCCATAGCGGTAAAGTGAGCCACCAGACCTGCCTGCGTGGTCTTGTTGTAATAGGGGGTCACCAGCAGCAGAGCATCGGCACCGCAGGCAGCAGACTTTGCTGCCAGTGCACAGCCGTGATCGGTATCATTGGAACCAGCACCCGCAATAACAGGCACCCGGTGGTTGACCGTCTCGACCGTAAACTTGATGGCGGCCAGCTGCTCCTCATCGGTCATGGTAGAGCATTCGCCGGTAGTTCCGCAGATCACAATCGCATCGGTGCCCCGTGCGATCTGATCTTCAATGATGCGGCCCAGCTCATCAAAGTTGATGCTGCCATCTTCGTACATGGGGGTGATGATCGCCACCGCCGCGCCGGTAAAGACAGGATTCTTCATAGTATAAAACTCCTTTGTACGCTCCGTCAGGAACGTGTTGTTCAGTCAAAATAGCCCTTTGCAGCCAGCAGCTCGGCCAGCAGCACAGCACCGCCTGCAGCGCCGCGCAGGGTGTTGTGGCTCATGCAGGCGAACTTGTAGTCAAACAGGGTGTCCTCGCGCAGGCGGCCGATGCAGACAGCCATGCCGTTCTCGGTATTGCGATCCAGCTTGGGCTGAGGACGATCGGGCTCAGTGAAGTAGTGCAGGAACTGCTTGGGTGCGCTGGGCAGGTTCAGCTCCTGTGCAGGGCCGCGGAAGTTAGCCCATGCCTCGAGCATCTGCTCCTGGGTGGGCTTTTTGTCAAAGCTTACAAACACGGCAGCGGTGTGGCCGTCAGAAACGGGGACACGGAAGCACTGCGCAGTGATCGTGGGCTTCTCGGCGTTGACGATCTGATCGCCCTCGATGTGGCCCCACAGCTTCAGCGGCTCGCGCTCGCTCTTCTCTTCCTCACCGCCGATGTAGGGAATGACGTTATCTACGATCTCGGGCATCCGGTCAAAGGTCTTGCCTGCACCGGAAATGGCCTGATAGGTGCAGACCAGAGCCTTGTTGACACCAAACTCCTTCATCAGAGGATGCAGGGCAGGCACATAGCTTTGCAGGCTGCAGTTGGACTTGACCGCGATGAAGCCGCGCTTGGTGCCCAGACGCTTGCGCTGGGCAGGGATGATCTCAATGTGGTCCGCGTTGATCTCAGGCACGACCATGGGAACATCCGGGGTAAAGCGGTTTGCGCTGTTGTTGGAGACCACAGGGCACTCGGCCTTTGCGTAAGCTTCTTCCAGTGCCTTGATCTCGGCCTTGGGCATATTGACTGCGCAGAAGATGAAATCGACCTGAGAAGCGACCTCTTCCACCTTGGCGGCATCCAGCACGACCATCTTCTTGACGCTCTCGGGCATCGGGGTAGTCATTGCCCAGCGGCTGCCAACGGCATCCTCATAGGTCTTGCCTGCGCTGCGGCCGGATGCGGCCAGCGTGGTCAGCTTGAACCAGGGATGATTCTCAAGCAGGGTCACAAAACGCTGCCCCACCATGCCCGTTGCACCAACGATACCAACTTTATACTGTTTTTCCATTTCCAGCACCTTTCCTTTCAATAAAAGCAAATTTACATCGAACACGGCTTGCAAACCAGCCGACCTTGCAATATAATAGATACTGTTTATACAGATTTTATGATAACATTGATGCGGCACTCGTGTCAATCATCGGAAAGGCAAATGCAAAGCATGTTAAAAAAATGATTTTTGGTACGATTTACCCAAAGAACTCATTGCACAGGAGCCTGCAGATCCCAGAGACTCGGCCCGGCTCATGGTTCTGAGCCAGAAGGACGACAGCATCCAGCACCGGATCTTCCGCGATCTGCCGGAATATCTTGAGCCGGGTGACCTGCTGGTGGTCAACAACTCCAAGGTGCTGCCCGCCCGCATCGTGGGTGTCAAACAGCCCACCGGTGCTGTGTGTGAGCTGCTGCTTCTGCGGCAGGTCAAGGGAGATCAGTGGGAGTGCCTGGCAAAGCCCGGCAAGCGGATGCAGCCCGGCACCAAGGTTAGTTTTGGTGACGGCACCCTGACCGCTGTGGTGGACGAAACGATGGAGGATGGCAACAAGTTTGTTACATTCTATTATGACACCGAGACCCTTTATGAAAAACTGGATGAATTTGGCAAGATGCCATTGCCACCCTACATCACCAAGCAGTTGGAAGATCAGAGCCAGTATCAGACGGTCTATGCCAAGGAGCTGGGCAGCGCTGCTGCACCCACGGCAGGCCTGCACTTCACCTCGGAGCTGATGGATACCATCCGTTCCAAGGGTGTCGGCATTGCCGAGGTTACCCTGCATGTGGGTCTGGGAACCTTCCGCCCCGTGCAGGAGGACGAGATCACGGATCACAAGATGCACAGTGAGTGGTATTCCATCAGCGAGGAGACTGCTCAGCGCATCCGGGAAACCAAGGCCGCCGGGCACCGCGTGATCGCCGTTGGCACCACCAGCTGCCGCACGCTGGAAGCCGCCGCCGCAAAATATGGCGAGATCAAGGCCTGCAGCGGCAATACCTCTATTTTTCTCTACCCGGGTGTCAAGTTCAACTGCATCGATGGCCTGATCACCAACTTCCACCTGCCGGAAAGCACCCTCATCATGCTGGTCTCTGCCCTCTACGGCTACGAAAAGACCATGGCTGCCTATAAAGTTGCCGTAGAGGAAAAGTACCGCTTCTTTTCCTTCGGCGATGCGATGCTGATCCTGTGATCCCTCAGCACCCGCTCTCCCAAAAGCCCAAAACACTGCCGGAACCGTTTCGGCAGCTCGGTATCCACCACTTCTGAACCTGCCGCCTGCCCGGCGGCACAAGGCTGTACGGCTGTTTTCCGTACACAGAAAGGAAAAAACTTATGCCTTCTTTGACCACTTTTAAGCTGCTCAAGCAGGAGCACAACGCCCGGCGGGGTGAGTTCAAGACCGTGCACGGCACGGTGCAGACCCCTGCCTTCCAGAATGTTGCCACCGCCGGTGCCATCAAGGGCGGCCTGTCCGCGCAGGATCTGCAGCAGATCGGCACCCAGGTAATGCTCTGCAACACCTACCACCTGCATCTGCGCCCCGGTGATCAGCTGGTAGCCGATATGGGCGGCCTGCACAAATTTACCCGCTGGAACGGCCCCATCCTGACCGACAGCGGCGGATTCCAGGTGTTCAGCCTGTCCAAGCTGCGTAAGATCACGGAGGAAGGCGTGACCTTTGCTTCCCATCTGGACGGCCACCGCATCTTTATGGGCCCTGAGGAGAGTATGCAGATCCAGGCAAACCTGGGTTCCACCATTGCAATGGCCTTTGATGAGTGTGTGGAGAATCCTGCCCAGCACGCATACTCCAAAGCCAGCTGTGAGCGCACCACCCGCTGGCTCAAGCGCTGCAAGGCTGAGATGGCCCGCCTGAAGCAGGAGGGAAAGGCCACCAACCCCGACCAGCTGCTGTTCGGCATCAATCAGGGATGTACCTTTGCTGACCTGCGTGTAGAGCACATGAAGCAGATCGCGGAGCTGGAGCTGGACGGCTACGCCATCGGCGGTCTGGCCGTGGGTGAGCCTGCTGAGGTGATGTATGAGATGATCAGCGAGGTGGAGCCTTATATGCCCAAGGATAAGATCCGCTATCTGATGGGTGTCGGTACCCCCGGCAACATGATCGAGGCTGTTTCCCGCGGCGTTGATCTGTTTGACTGCGTCATGCCCAGCCGCAATGCCCGCCATGGACACCTGAACACCTGGGGCGGCATTATCAATATCAAGAACGCAAAGTATGAGCGTGACGAGCGCCCCATTGACCCCACCTGTGGCTGCCCGGCCTGCCGGAACTACTCCCGTGCCTATATCCGCCACCTGTTCAAGGCAGAGGAGCTGCTGGGCATGCGTCTGGCCGTTATGCACAACCTGTGGTTCTACAACCACCTGATGGAGCGCATCCGCGATGAACTGGATGCAGGCACCTTTACCGCCTTCCATGACCGTTATGTTAAGCTGCTGGATACAAGAATTTGAGCTTTTTCATGCTTTTCCCTTGCAAGAGGGCGCAGAAGCGGTTATAATGAGTTTATCTGAATTTTGAGAGGAGACTTTGTCCCATGCAATTTCTGACTACTACCACTGAAAGCTATATCAGCCTGTTCTTCACCCTGGCGCTGATGCTGGTCCTGCTCTACTTTATGATCTATCGTCCCCAGAAGAAGCAGGAGAAGAAGGATGCTGCCATGCGTGCAGCTCTGGAGATCGGTGATCAGGTCGTGACCATCGGCGGTATTGTTGGCCGTGTGGTCGCCATCAAGGAGGACACCTTTGTTCTGGAGACCGGTTCCGACCGTGTGAAGATCCGCTTCACCAAGAATGCGATCAGCTCTGTTGAGAAGCTGAACATGGACAATGCTCCTGCCAACGCAAAGAAGTAATCTCTAAAAGCAAGGTCTTTTTTACCCGCCCCTCTGCATACAGTAGTGCAGGGAGGCGGGTTTTTATGTTGGAACAGAAGAAGTTACCCATCCTGGAAGCACTGGCTGCATTCGGCATTGGTGGGATATTCACCGCCGCCTGCATGGCCGGGCTTGCCTACCTGATGGCAAACCAGAGCCTTGCGCAGAGCACTGCCTGGCCCATGGTCAGTGCCATTGTCTGTGCCGGGAGCTTTTGCAGCGGCTGGCTCATGGCGTTTTTCTATCACAACAGAGGCCTTATCTGCGGTGCTGTACAGGGCGGACTTTTTGTTCTGCTTCTGCTGGGATTCGGTCTTTCGGAGGGCATTGAACCAACGGAAATGCAGCTGGCCCGCTTTGCACTGGTGTTTGTCTTTGGCTGTCTGGGCGGGGTGTTCAGTATCCTGCGTACAGAACGGCACCGGCATTGATCATTTACAACAGAAAAATCAGGAGGACAGGGAAGTATGTGGGTCTATCAGGAAACACCGGAAGCCGCAGCGGGAAAGGCACTGCCCGAAGCGATCATGCCGACAGCACAGGAAGAGCCGTTAAAACAGAAGAACCGTGGAGTTCTTCCTGAGACAGCGCAGGAAGAAAGACGATCCATCCCGGCGGCGTTCTCTGAGAGTCGCGGAAATACACCGGAGAGAGCCGCTGCACGCCGCAGCAAGCCGAGTGAGGGGATTGCCCTTCTGGCGGCGGCGTACCTTCTGGGGACCTTTCTGGCGGGTGTGGCGGCAGCGCGTTGCGTGGCAGGCGATGCCGAAACGCTTTCCTATTACCTGAACTGCTGGCAGAACCTGTTTTCTGTGCAGGATGCCACCGGAGCAGTGCGCCTGTTCCGAACTGAATTTTTCACTGTGGCAGGTGCACTGACGGCAGTGCTGTTCCTGGGGCTTTCCGCCCTGGGGCCGCTGCCCATCTTCCTTTTTACGATGCTGTATGGGACAGGCTCCGGATTGCTTTCGTCCAGGCTGCTTGTGGATTTGAACCCACGGACAGCATTTGTGCTGCTCTGCGTCTGCGGTATCCCTGCATCCCTTGCGGCCGGAACGCTGTGCACGTTCGGCGCATCCGCACTGCAGGTAAGCGGAAGGCTCTGTTCAGCCGCCTTCGGGCGTGGAGGACAGGCCCCCAGCACAGGCTCGCTTTTGGGTCAGTTTGCCCGGATGCTGTTTCTGCTCCTGCCGCTTTGCGGTGCGGCAGTGGGGATGCTGTATCTGGCAGGGCAGGCAAAACTTATTTGAGCTGAAAAGAGAAATGTCTGGACAAAAAAACTCCCGAAAACCAGCCTCATAAGCTGATTCTCGGGAGTTTTTATTTTGGAGCTACTGGCCGGACTTGAACCGGCGGCCTGTTCATTACGAGTGAACTGCTCTACCAACTGAGCCACAGTAGCAAATGTTTTGTAACGATAGATAGTTTAGCATAAAAGAAAATAACTGTCAAGATTTCTTTTTGAAAAAACGCTTTCAGTGAAATCAAATTGCTTTTTCCAGAGAATATGGTACAATAAAGCCAATCGTCTTGAGAAAGGAGCTGAACACAGCGCACAATGTACACGAACCATATCAACCCCGTTGCGCAGAAAAATCAGGATGCATTTTGCACAGCAACTGTTTCAGCTTTTACTGAAAAAGCCGCTGGAAAAGATCTCCGTCACAGAGCTGTGTCACATGGCAGACCTCGACCGAACCACCTTTTACCGCAGCTTTGAATCCAAGGACGATGTGCTGGATTACTATCTCGACCGGCAGATGACCCTGCTTGCGGGGCAGTTGCCTGCATACAGTACCCTGGAAAAAAAACCTGACTGCGCTGTTCCGCTGGACGTATGCGGAGCGAAAGAACCTTTGTGTCCTGATGGATTGCCATCTGACCAGCTTTTTCAGCGATGCGTTGAGTGAGAAGATCATTCTTGTTCTGATCTCCAATATCGAATTCGGGGACGCAAGACAATTTGTGCCATGGCCCGTTTCATTGCCGGGTGAAAACCGATACTTCCGCAACTCGTTCATCGGGGCATATATGGGCTTTTTCAACAGCTGGCGCTATGGAAACTTTGCAGAACGACCAGAGGATCTGGCCAAATGTATGGCTTCGTTCTATCTTCACTGAGGAGGGTGAGACGGGATGGCGGACTTGCGGAAAGCGGAGTTGTTCCCAGCGGATGCATTTGGCTTGTTCTATCTACATCAACCAGCATTACGCGGGGTCAGGCGGCAGAGCACTTCATTGTTATATTCATCCACCGGGTGGCCGTCTGCGATCTCTTTCTTGAGGCGTTCGTAAAGAGCTTTGTTCTCTTCCTCGGTCTCATCCGCAGGCAGATACAGGCGGTTCTCCTCCCAGGGGATATCAGCGGAATTGCGCAGGACAGGGGTCTCAGTCTTCGTCTTGGACATGGGTTTGAACTCCTTTGATTGGTCTGAAAACAACTCAAACCTGCCCATGGGGGACAGGCCTTTTCGATTTTTAAAAGTCTGCCACGGCCCTTAAGAATCAAAGGAGCCGATCTCCAAGACCTAATATATCAGTTTGTTCGATGTTTGTCGTGTGTAAATCCTGTGCCGTTTACATTGTAAATCCTGCTGCTCTGTTTTTTGCTGCCAAGAAATCGAAGTCAAAGATGGACATTTTGCACAGTTTTTCTCCCTTTTTCACCCCACAAGATTGGTTTGAGGCACCTTATTTTATGATATGCAACAAAACAACAAATTCTGTTGCACGATGTGCTAAAAAAACCGAAAAAGATTTGTGCGGCATTTTTTTAACAATTGTGATATATTAGTTGTAGTAAGGCTTGTATCCTACACAAAAAAGGAGATTTTTATGAAGGATATTTATATTTCCGGCTTTGCCGACGAGATCAGCTCTTCTTTTGATGAGCAGCTCAAGACAGTCCGTGAGCTTGGAATGCAGTACATCAGCCTGCGCAGTGCAGATAAAAAGGGAATCGCTGACTTTACCGTTGAGGAAGTCAAGACCGATCTGCTGCCCCGCCTGCAGGCCGCTGGTGTTGGCGTTTCCAGCCTGGGCAGTCCCATTGGCAAGGTCAAGATCGATGATGAAGAGGGCTTTGAAAAGCAGTGTGCTCAGTTGGAAACGCTGTGCGAGATCGCTAAGGTCCTGAATTGCAAGTACATCCGCATGTTCAGCTTCTTTATGCCGGAAGGCAAGGATCCTGCCGACTATCGTGACGCTGTCATCGAGAAGCTGCGCAAGTTCATTGCCATTGCTGAAAAGCACGACGTGATCCTGATGCACGAAAACGAGAAGGATATCTATGGTGATGTTCTTTCCCGCTGTGTTGACCTGATGCAGACGCTGAACAGCGCACACTTCAAGTCCGCATTCGACTTTGCAAACTTTGTACAGTGCGGCGAGGATACCGCCAAATGCTGGGATGCTCTCCGCCCGTACATTGTATATATCCACATCAAGGATGCCGTTTCTACCGACAAGGAGAATGTGCTCTGCGGTACCGGCGAGGGAAAGATCCCCGAGCTGCTGCACAAGGCCATTGTGGAAGAGGGCTATACCGGCTTCCTGACCCTTGAGCCGCATCTGGTGCTGTTTGACAGCCTGCAGAGCCTTGAGACCACGGATGCAAAGAACATCATCCGTGAGAACAAGTATAAAAACGGTGCTGAAGGTTACGCCGCACAGTATCACGCACTGTGCGATATTCTGGCAAAATTCTAACGTAACAGAAAAAAGGAGAAGATTCAAATGGAAAAGACTGAAGGAAAGATTCGTTATGGCCTGATCGGTATCGGTGCTCAGGGCGGCAGCTATGCTCGCTTCCTGACCAACGCTCCCGCTCCGTTCCCCGGCATGGTCTGCGCACCGTGCCCCGACAACTGCGCACTGGGCGCTCTGTGTGATATCGACCCCGAGAAGGAGAAGATGTGCAAGGAGCAGTACCCCGATGTGCCCTTCTTCAAGGATTGGAAGGATATGATCGCCAGCGGCACTGTTGATGCCATCATCACCACCGTTCCTCACTACCTGCACCACGAGATCTCCATCTACGCTATGGAGCATGGCATGAACGTTCTGTGCGAGAAGCCCGCCGGTGTCCGCAGCAAGGATGTTCAGAAGATGATCGCCTGCGCTAAGGCTCATCCCGAAGTTTCCTTCGGCATCATGTTCAACCAGCGTACCAACAAGCTGTACCAGAAGATCAAGGAGATCGTTGCCAGCGGTGAGCTGGGCGAGATCCGCCGCTCTCAGTGGATGATCAACTCCTGGTGGCGTCCTGACAGCTACTACCAGCAGAGCGCATGGCGTGCTACCTGGGGTGGCGAAGGCGGCGGTGTCCTGGTCAACCAGGCTCCCCATCAGCTCGACCTGTGGCAGTGGATCTGCGGTATCCCCGTGAAAGTCTTCTCCAAGAACATCAACGGCTGCCATCGTGACATCGGCGTTGAGAACGACGTGACCATGCTGGTCGAGTTCGCTAACGGCGCTACCGGCACCTTTACCACCTGTACCCACGATGCCATCGGCACCGATCGTCTGGAGATCGACCTGGACGGCGGCAAGATCGTTGTTGACAACAGCAAGACCGCTCATGTCTACCACTATATCGACAAGGAAGGCAACCCCTGCACTGAGGATTACCTGAACGAGCACATGAGCATGATGGAAGTTGCCATGCTGACCAGCGGCAACGGTGCAGGCTCCAAGCTGTACACTGAAGAGACCTTTGAGAACAACGATGGCTGGGGCTTCCAGCACACCACTGTTATGCAGAACTTTGCTGCTCACATCCTGACCGGCAGCCCGCTGCTGGCTCCCGGCGAGGACGGCATCAACGGTGTCAACCTGGCAAACAGCAGCCAGCTGTCTGCATGGACCGGCCGCGAGGTCTCCAACCCCTGCGATCCCGAGGAGTATGCTGCTGAGCTGAACAAGCTGATCGAGGCTGAGGGCAAGTTCCCCGTCCGCGAGTAATCAGTATCCCTGAAAAAAGCAATGCCTGTTCCAGGCTTACAAGGAGTTGCGTTTCCATGAAAAGAGCTGCGATCATTGGCTGCGGCACCATCTTTCAGGTTCATCTGCCCATCATTGTGGCAAATCCTGAGATCGAACTGTGTGCCGTGTGCGATAACAATCCCGCTGTGCAGGAAAAGCTGCCTGCTGCAGCAAAGGCTGTGCCGTTCTATACGGACTATGAGGAGCTTCTGGAAAAGGAGCATCCCGATGTGGTACATCTCTGCCTGCCGCATTACCTGCATGTGCCCGTGTCGGAGTATTTTGCTTCCCACGGTGTAAATGTCTTCTGCGAGAAGCCGGTGGGTCTGAACACCGCACAGGCCAAGGAGTTCGTGGAATTTGAGGCTGCGCACCCTGAGGTCAAGATCGGCATCTGCCTGCAGAATCGTCTGAACCGCACCACCGTTGAACTGAAAAAGATCATCGATGGCGGCGAATATGGCAAGGTCATCGGCTGCCGCGGCTTTGTGCCCTGGTTCCGCGGCAAGGCTTACTATGACGAACAGCCCTGGCGCGGCCAGCTGGAAACTGCTGGCGGCGGCTGCATGATCAACCAGAGTGTTCACACGCTGGATCTGCTGTATTATCTGTGCGGCGACATCGATGCCATCCATGGCTCGGTGAATCAGCTGGCAGATTACGGCATTGAGGTCGAGGACACCGTGGCTGCCCGCCTGCACTTTGCTAATGGTGCAAACGGTGTGTTCTTTGCCACCAACTGTGATTACACCAACGAGAGCGTCCAGATCAAGGTTGCCTGTGAAAAGGCTTCCTTCCTGATCGAGGATGATGCCCTGTTCCGGATCGATGCAGATGGCGTGCGCACCAAGCTGTGCGAGAATGAGAAGCTGCCCGGTGCCAAGTTCTATTTTGGTGCTTCTCATGGCATCCTGATCAACAAGTTCTACCGCGCCATTGAGAACAACACAGACGATTACATCCATGTAAGAGATGCGGAAATGAGCATCCGGCTGATTGATGCCATCCATGCAAGCAGCAAGGCTGGCCATCCCGTTGCTCCGTGACCGCAAAACACAGATAGAAGGAGAAATGAACCATGGCAAACAAAGGTTTGATCGGTGTTCAGATGAGCACCATTGCCCCCGCTAAGATGCCTCACTTTGACGCATACGAGAGCATGGGCAAGCTGGCCGATATCGGCTATCACTGTGTCGAGATCTCTCAGGTCCCCATGACCGCTGAGAACGTTGCAGGCTTCCGCAAGGCTATTGATGAGCTGGGCCTGAATGTCTCTTCCTGCACCGCATCCACCTCTCCCATGCTGCCCGGTATGCCCGGCGAGTTCCTGTGCAATCCCGACGATTATAAGAAGATCGTTGAGGACTGCCGTAAGCTGGACTGCGATATGCTGCGCATCGGCATGCTGCCCATGACCTGCATGGGCAACTACCAGAAGGCTGTGGATTTCGCCAAGGAAGCAAATGAGTATGCTCTGAAGCTGAAAGAAGACGGCATTGACCTGTACTACCACAACCATCACGTAGAGTTTGTTCGTTACGACGGCGAGTTCCTGCTGGACATCATCCGCGCAAATGCTCCTGCTCTGGGCTTTGAGCTGGACAGCCACTGGATCCACCGCGGCGGCCAGGACCCTGTCAAGTTCATCAAGAAGTATGCCGGCAGCATCCGTCTGGTCCACCTGAAGGATTACCGCATCGGTGAGATGCCCATCCCCGAGGGCGGCGTGGACTTCACCAGCAAGGAAGGCATGATGAAGTTTATGAGCAACTTCACCAACATTGTGCAGTTTGCTGAGGTTGGCGAAGGCACTCTGGATATGCCCGCTATCATCCAGGCTGGCCTGGAGGGCGGCGGCGAGTACTTCCTGGTGGAGCAGGATGACTGCTATGGTCGTGATCCGTTCGATAGCCTGAAGATCAGCCACGACAATCTGGTCAAGATGGGCTTCGGCGACTGGTTCTAATTGAAAAGTTTCTGAGGAGTCGTTTTTTACGATCCGATAAATGAAATCGATGCTGTTTTGCAGAAGTGCAGAGCAGCATCGATTTTTTATGTTTCAAGGTTCTGCTTTGTAACACGCTCCAAAATGTTGAAAATATTTTGTGCAAGTTTCACAGTTTTCTATTTGAGCCTTTGGTGGTACAATAGATGTGGAAATTCATAAACCGCTGGAGGAGCTACATGGCCGAAAAAAGTATTGAGTTGGATAGTGTGGAGATCGCCGCTGCCATCTTTGGCAACTGTGACCGCAACATTCGTCTATTGGAAAAGGAGTTCTCTGTCACGGCAGTCTGCCGGGGTACGATGCTTCGCCTCTCTGGCGAGGAGGCCAATGTGGCTGCTGCTGTGCGTGCCGTGGAGGGGATGCTGCTCCTGATCGAAAACCACACGCCGCTGGAGGATCAAACGGTGCGCTACTGCCTGAGCCTTGCTCACGATGGAAAGGAGCAGCGTGTCCGGGAGCTGACTGAGGATTTTGTCACGGTCACAGTCAAGGGCCGCCCCATCCGACCCAAGACACTGGGCCAAAAGGAATATCTGAATGCTATCCGCAAGAACGCGGTGACCTTTGGCGTGGGTCCCGCCGGTACCGGCAAGACCTATCTGGCCGTTGCAATGGCGGTCAAAGCGTTCAAGGCCAAGGATGTTTCCCGCATTGTGCTGACCCGCCCCGCCGTGGAAGCAGGCGAGAAGCTGGGTTTTCTGCCCGGTGATCTGCAGCAGAAGGTAGACCCTTACCTGCGCCCTCTCTACGATGGCCTGTTCGATATGCTGGGCGCTGAGACCTATGAGCGCCTGGTAGAAAAGCAGATCATTGAGGTTGCTCCGCTGGCATATATGCGCGGCCGCACGCTGGATGATTCCTTTATCATCCTGGATGAGGCGCAGAACACCACACCGGAGCAGATGAAGATGTTTCTGACCCGTATGGGTGTAGGTTCCAAGGTGGTTGTGACCGGCGATGTGACCCAGATCGATCTGCCGGACCGTACCCGCAGCGGCCTTGTGGATGCACTGCATATTCTCAAGAACGTGGATGGCATTGCACAGTGCTATTTTACGGAGAAGGATGTTGTCCGCCATCGTCTGGTGCAGGAGATCATCAAGGCCTACGAAGCGGCTGCGCACCCGGCCAAGCGTTGAAACCGACGCGGAAAGCTGCAATTGCAGCATAAAATGAAGGGAGAGGAATGTTATGTCCAATAAAGTTTTGATCACCAATTCACAGAAAGCCGTAAAAGTACCTTCGGGCCTGCGGATCCTGATCCGCCGCGCCTGCAACGCTGTGCTGGAATATGAGCACTTCGATGAGCCTGCTGAGATCAGCGTGACTTTTGTGGATAACGCTGCCATTGCAGAGCTGAACAACCAGTACCGCAACAAGCCGATGCCCACCGATGTGTTGAGCTTTCCTCTGGGAGAAAACGGCGTTTACGATGTGGATGAGAACAACGGCTGCAAGATGCTGGGGGATATCGTCATCAGCATGGAACGTGCTCAGGAGCAGGCAACGCTCTACGGCCATCCGTTGCAGCGTGAGGTCGCTTTCCTGACCGTTCACTCCATGCTGCATCTGCTGGGCTACGACCATGAGAACGGTGGTCTGGAAGCCATGCGGATGCGCGAAAAGGAAGAGGCTGTGCTGACCCAGCTTGGCCTGCCCCGCACCGTCAGCTATACGGAATGATCAAAGATATCGGCAAAGGATAGGAGTTCTATTTTGAAAAACGCAGCACCCATGCAGCAGCATTACGATACCTCATCTGTGTTCGTGGCGGTCATCGGCCGCCCGAACGTGGGCAAATCCAGCCTGACCAATCGTCTGGTGGGGGAGAAGGTGGCCATTGTTACCTCCAAACCCCAGACGACCCGCACCCGTATCACCGGTGTTGTGACCCGCGGCCCCCTGCAGTATGTTTTGCTGGACACCCCGGGCGTGCATAAGGCCCACAATAAGCTTGGCAAGCGGATGGACAAGACGGCCAGCGATTCCATCGCGGATGTGGATGTCTCTATGATGCTGTTTGAGCCATACGGTGCCCTAAATGAGCCGGAGATGGTTCTGGTGGACGCTCTGCGCAGCAGCGGCGGCCCGGCCATTGCAGTCATCAATAAGACCGATCTTGTCAAGGAACCTGCTGATCTGGAAGCCCGCAAGGCTGAGCTCAAGGAGCTGGGTGTGTTTGATGCCATCTACACCGTAAGCGTCCGGGCAGACGACCACTGTGAGGAACTGTTCGATGCCCTGAGCCAGTATGCTGTGGAGGGCCCGCACTACTTTGACGATGATGCCTACACCGATATGCCGGAAAAGGAACTGGTGGCGGAGGTCATCCGTGAAAAGGCACTGCTGTATATGCGGGATGAGATCCCGCACGGCATTGCGGTCGTGGTGGAGCGTTTCAAGGAGCGCCCCGGTACAGATCTGGTGGATATCGATGTGAATATCTACTGCGAGCGCGAGAGCCATAAGGGCATGGTCATTGGAAAGGGCGGTGCGATGCTGAAAAAGATCGCCAGCTCTGCCCGTGCGGACTGCGAAGAGTTTCTGGGCTGCCGGGTCAACCTGCAGTGCTGGGTCAAGGTCAAAGCAGATTGGCGGGACAATGAGTTTCTGCTGAACAACTTTGGCTTCAAACAGAACCCGAATAATCGTTGATTTTTCTCTTTACATTGCCCGGGACACTGCTCGGGCAGGGAGAATATGCAGATGGATACGATCGTAACACCTGGGCTTGTGTTAAAAGAGACCCGGTACAAGGAATCTGACCGGATTCTGACCATTCTTACACCGGAGCTGGGGGTCATTTCGGCCTCAGCACAGAGCAGCCTGCGGCTGAAGAACAAATTATTCAGCGCCTGCGGGCTTTTTTGCTACTCTGAATTTGTGCTGCTGCCAGGCCGGAATATGTACACCATCCGGGAAGCGGAAGTGCGCAACGTATTTCACGGCATTTCCTCCACCATCGAGGGGATGAGCCTTGCCATGTATCTTGCCGAGATGGCGGCGGCGCTTTCTCCTACGGGGGAGGAAGCTGCCAAGGAACTGCGCCTGCTGCTGAACTGCCTGTATATGATCAGCGAGGGTAAAACCGACCTGCATGTGGTCAAGGCTGTGTTTGAGCTGCGCACCATGAGCGAGTGCGGCTTTCTGCCGCAACTGGTCTGCTGCAAGATCTGTGAAAAATACGATGGCCCTGCGTTTTATCTTGACCCGCAGGAGGGCATTCTGTTCTGTGAGGACTGTGCGAAAAAGGCGGGCAAGACCTGCAATCTGGACATGGGTGCCTTGTATGCCCTGCGTCATATCTGCCTTGTAGAAGATAAGAAAATATTTGCATTCAAAATCTCGGTCGGCAGTCTGGCAAGGCTGTCTGCGGTGGCAGAGCGCTACGCTTTGACCCACCTGGACAAACCGCTGAAAAGTTACGACTTTTTGAAATCCGTTCTGCCTTGACCGGGATAAACAATTTTGATATAGGGAACAAACATGGAAACAAGCTATTTGAAAACTTTAGAGCTTGATAAGATCATTGCGCGTGCATCCGAGGGCTGCGTGTGCAAGGAAGCTAGAGAGCAGCTGCTGGCTCTGGAGCCTCAGTGCGACCCAGATGAAGTACGTTACGCGCTGGAACAGACCGATACCATCAACAGTCTGCTCATCAAAAACGGGTCTCCGCGCTTTGGCGGGGTAGAGGGTGTCAGCTCTCTGGTAGCCCGTGCGGTCAAGGGCGGTGTGCTCTCCATGGGGGAACTTCTGATGGTGGCCGGCGCTCTGCGCAACTTTCAGAACCTGACCAGCTGGTATGGCTCCTCGGAACATGATGCTCTGCCTACAGATGATTTGTTCTACGCGCTGGCACCCCAGCCCGGGCTGGAGCAGCAGATTTCCAGCGCCATTCTGGCTCCGGATGCCATGGCAGACACGGCTTCCCACACCCTAAACGAGCTGCGCAAAAAGATCCGCGCTACGGAAAACAGCATCCGCGACCGGCTGGAAAGCATGGTCCGCAATATGGATACCTCTAAGTATTTGCAGGAGAGTGTGGTCTCCATTCGTAATGGACGGTATGTTGTGCCCGTTAAGAGCGAGTATCGCGGCGAGGTGAGCGGCATCATCCATGATGTCTCGTCCACCGGAGCCACCGTCTTTGTGGAGCCGCAGGCGGTCGTGGAAGCAAATGCACGCATTCTGCAGTACCGTGCACAGGAGGCGCAGGAGATCGAACGCATTCTGGTGGCGTTTACGGCACAGGTAGCCGCCATTGAGCCTCAGTTCCAGTACAGCTACAAGGCAATGCTGGAGATTGATGTGCTGTTGGCAAAGGCTCGTCTGGCTCTGGATATGAGGGCATTCAAGCCCTCTGTCCGCACCGACAGCTCCTTTTCGCTCATCCGGGCGCGTCATCCGCTCATTGACCCCAAAAAGTGTGTACCTGTGGACATTGCGTTGGGCAAAGAGTATGATTCGCTTATCATCACCGGCCCGAACACCGGTGGTAAAACCGTCACCCTGAAAACGGCGGGTCTGCTGTGTGCAATGGCACAGTGCGGCTTCCTGATCCCTGCCGATGAACGCAGTGAGATCTGCGTGTTCGATGAATTCCTTGTGGACATCGGTGATGAGCAGAGCATCGAACAGAGCCTTTCTACTTTCTCTGGCCACATGAAGAAGATCACCGGTATTCTGGAACTTGCTATGCCGCACACGCTGGTCTTATTGGATGAGCTTGGCGCGGGTACTGACCCTGCCGAAGGTGCAGCGCTGGCCGTGGCCATCATCGAGGAACTGCGCCGCCGCGGTGTGCTGCTGATGGCAACCACTCACTACGCCGAGCTGAAGGTGTTTGCGCTGGAAACCAAGGGTGTAGTCAATGCCAGCTGCGAGTTTGATTTGGAGACACTGCGCCCGACTTACAAGCTGAGCGTAGGTGTGCCCGGCAAGTCCAACGCCTTCCTCATCAGTGAGAAGCTGGGCATCCCGGAGCGTGTCATTGAGGCAGCCCAACAGCATCTGTCTGCCGAGGATAAGCGCCTGGATGCAGTTTTGGGCCAGCTGGACGACCTGAAGCTACAGCTGAAAGAGAGCCAGGACGAGGTTGAGGAGCTGAAGAATGAGGCTTCTCACCAGCTGGAGGCCGCTCAAAAAAAGCGGGACGAATTGATCCAGCAGGGCGAAAACGAGTTGGAAGCTGCCCGTGCCAAGGCACGTGCGCTGGCACAGCAGGTGGAAAGCAAGGCGTATGCACTGACCGATGAGCTGCGCCAGCTGCAGAAGGACGAGCGCCTGAGCACCCAGCAGAAAGCCCAGCGTGCCCGCGAGATTGCAAAGAAAGAATCCGAAAAGCTCTTTATCGGTACCGAGGTGGTGCATAACCCTGTCAAGGAGTTTGTCCCGCTGAAAGAAGTCAAGGTAGGGCAGGAGGTCTGCATTGCAGAGCTCAACCAGCTGGCCACCGTGCTGGCACTGCCGGATAAAAACGGCGATGTTCTGGTGCGTGCCGGCATCATCAAGACCAAGGTCCCGCTCAAGGGCCTGAAGCAGCCGGATAAGCTCATCAAAGAGCCTCAGCCCAAAACCAAGGCACAGCAGCGTTATTCCCGCCTGACGGGCGATGCAAACCGGCCCAACGGCAGGGTAGAGCGTGTGCAGCGTTCGGCCAAAATGGAGCTGAATCTGCTGGGCCTGACTGTGGATGAAGCTCTGCCTGAGGTGGATGCTTATATCGATCGCGCCATTCTGAACGGGCAGACAGTGGTATACCTGATCCATGGCAACGGTACCGGTGCTCTGCGCACTGCGATCCACAAACATCTACGCGGAAACCGGATGGTCAAAAGCTTTCGGCTGGGCCGTTATGGTGAGGGCGAGAGCGGTGTGACCGTGGTTGAATTGAAGTAAAACATACCGGGAGTTTCCCGGCAGCGCCCGTCCGGAAGATCATTCTTGGGGCGGGCGTTTCTTATAAAACGGCAGGGAAGTCATCATGGCAAAACATTCGGTACAGCGCAAAAGAAAGAAAAGGGGCAATGGCTTTTCCTTTGGCAGAGCAGTGGTTCTGATTCTCTGTTTTATTGGTGTCAGTTTTGGGCTGTATCTGTGGCAGTCTGCATTCTCCATTGGGCAGACATCACCGACCGTGGACGATGATGATTTTCGTCCGGCCGTCGGTGAGCCGCCGTACCGTATTATAATCGATGCAGGACATGGCGGCTCAGATCCGGGTGCAAGGGGAGTGGTGCAGGAAAGCGAGATGACCGCTGCCACAGCGGAGGCTTTGAATGCCTGGCTGGAGCGTGACCCCAATTACATCCCACTGACCACCCGGGAAAGCTACGACAGCACCGCAAAACCTGCTGAGCGTGCCGCTGCCGCCAATGCACAGGACCCGGATCTGTTGTTGTCTGTCCACGGCAATTCAGCACCCGAAGGCTCCAGCGCAGCCGGGTTTGAATGTTATCCGGCTGTTCCGGGACGAGCATACCATCAGGAGAGCTATTATTTTGCAAAGCAGCTTGCCGGGGCTATGCAGGCGGCAGGGGCCAGTCTGCGGGGACGCGGGGGAATCCGATATATCTATTACCAAGGGGAAGTAAAACAGCTGGTGGAGAGCAGCCACAAGGAAGTGCGGGTAGAGCGCAGCTTTACGATTCTGGAAGATGTAAATTGTCCAGCCGTGCTGGCAGAACAGTGTTTTGTGACCAGCGATACGGACGTAGCCCGGTTCGGCAGCGAGGATGGATGTAAGCGGACGGCGCGTGCATATTATGAAGCGATCTGCGCATACTTTGAAACCACACCATTGCCGGAAGAGTGATGGGTACATATTTTCTATAACAACAGTTGATCGGTCAGACCCTCTGAGATCTCAGAACCAGCAGTGGGAAGAGAGAGGAGGGTCTGATTTTTTGATTATTACCTTTTCGTATAATGCAGGTTATGCGAAACATAGGGGAGCGAAAAAAGCCCTCTTTTCTGGTTTTGGGCGTTTTTAAGGCCGCCTCGGCTCGATCTGAGCTCTGGCGGCCTGTTTTACAATAACTGTGTATTTTGCGTTTTTTACACACGTTTTTCCTGTTATTGATCTGTTACAGCATCCGGTTCATTACAACGACCGTATAGCCCTGCGTGTGATCTCTCAGTCCGGTATCTGTGAACCGATTCTTTTCCCAGAACGATTCACTTTGCTTGTTGCCATCCACATAACCCAGCCGGATATACTCGTAACCCAGACTGTGCAGATACACACACAGCTCTGTGATGATCCTGCTTCCAATGCCATGTCCCTGTACAGAACGTTCCATCATAAAGAATCCGATGAAGCAAGCTTTGTTCCGTTGGATAATGGTCAATAAAGTCCATCACAGCCCAAGCTGCTCGGCATCATCAAAAAATCCGAGAATAATACTTATCCTGAGATTCGTCCATTTTTGCGCGCGGCAAAGGCACACATATCATCCCGAATGTTTTCCGCAGTTACAAAAGGCGGACAAATGTTCTAAAACTGTGTGTTTTTCTCCAAAGCCTTAAAATTAACGGAATATCGCGATCTGTCAGCATTCGCACATGATAGCTCTTAGAGAAGTTGATATTAG
>ENA-OQDT01000022-OQDT01000022.1-human-gut-metagenome-genome-assembly--contig:-NODE-22-length-76438-cov-12.066635_pt1 | contig 76438 bp, 60 predicted proteins | sample MGYA00242786_ERZ504617 | MGnify/ENA primary metagenome ERZ504617 (study PRJEB26092, sample SAMD00036337) | human gut metagenome | host: Homo sapiens | study: EMG produced TPA metagenomics assembly of...
GTGGTTTTTATCATATTATCTGCAAGTTTTCAACCATAAAGGTACAAAAACTTGCAGATATATCAAAGAAATTTAGCCATTAATATATTGACTATTAGCAGGAAAAGGGTACTTTAAGGGACGACTACATTAAACTCTTTTACAGGATCTCCTTTCTGCATCACTCCACTCTTCCAGAGTTCCTTCTTGTCACCGAGAATCTTGAACTGAAGTTTGCCTGCAAACAAGTTCTTGTCATCAGCTCCTGCCAAACCGGAGATAGAAACGGCCTTTCCATCCAAATCGTACAGCAGGCGGCTGATGGAATGGGCACCAAGTCCACGTTCATAAACAACTCCATTCACTGTAAGCGGGGTATGTACTACGGAACGGTTGACTTCAAGCATTCCCCAGTCCTGAACATAACAGGAATCTTGACCGAATTCATCCAGCCACACTTCTTTAGTAGGCCCGTTGTCGCAAGACTGCAAGCTCCAAGCCCCCATCAACATTGCAGCCATAAGTGCTGCACATTTTTTAATTTTCATTTCTTTGTGTTTTTTGTAAAATCAAGTGAGATTATACTCACCTGCAAAATCCAATTTATTGTAAATAATCCCTACCAACATACGATATTTTTAAAAAGCCCCTCTAGGGCACACTCTGAGAGGGGCTATAATCAGTATACGACTGAATAGGGTTCACTTCGGAACACAATTCGCGAATCCCCAAAAACGGCCATTATCCGTAATGTTCAATTACCACATCAATCAATCGCCTTTTCTACAAATACGAATATTATCGAATGCAAAATTACGGGCTATCTCAGGATCTATCTCCAAACGCATATTGAAGCTTGTGTACGAACCTGGATGGTAGTCCGGATAATCCTCTGACAAATATACATTAAACGGCAACGTAATTGTCTCCCAACGGTTGAAGTTCTGTATATTAAAGTCTGTAGCAACCCAATCGCATGTGGGAGCAGCCCAATAAAGATAATTACAGAACCTTATTCTGTCCTTGATGAATTGATTGGATGTGCGGAATTCACATTTCACCACATAATTCTTACATGATTCAAGTCCTAACATATCATCAGTATAAGGTATATCGCCTCTTTCTGCAATATACCACCAAGAGCTATATTCAGATTTATCATCTATTCTCAAGAAGTTACCGCTCAACCGTTGTGGATCTTTCTCATCAGTCACCACATTTGTCATAGAACTGGGCAAATATTCGTCAAAGTCCATAATCATAAAATCACAATCGTAGTAACGTCCGGGGCATACCGCCTCAACATTATACTTCACCCCTTTCACTTTAATTTTTATGTTCTTATCTACATCAACCGGTACTTTAGCAGTCAGATAATTATTAGCCGATTTAATGACCGGAGATACCTTTCCATTGAAATCGACAACAGCATTGAGCGAATCTATTTCATAGAGGTTGAAGAAATCTCCATAAATCATAATCGTATCACCCGGTGCCGTATATTCATTGAACATGCGGGAAAGCTTTAAATTGGGCGCTACCGTTTTAAAAGGAATTTCAAAACAACCGGCCGTATTATAAATACTTATTTTATCGGTTTTCTTGGTTGCCAGCTTTACCGGTATCTTTATAAACAGAATATCATCTTCTGTATATACCTCTTGCATATCCAGCTTAATGTCATCAATCAAAATAGAATCGATATTATGAACATCCAAACCGGTTCCATGAACAGCTATAAAATCCCCCAAAGCAGCTTCTTCAATGGTGGTATTCATATCAGCAATGGTGGTCACATTGGTCAGTTCAATAGGGAGTGCAACTCCGTCATCGTCAGAGCAAGATGTCCAAGAAATTCCCATAAGAAGAGCACCGACGAGATACATCTTCCTAAAACTCAATATCTTTTTCATTGTATTTTTCATCATATAGTTAATAAATAGGATTACCATCCGGGATTATTTTTCTCAATATAAGGGTTACCGTTAATTTCATCGGGCGGAAGGGGCATCAGCCAGTGCTTCTCCTCACGTCTCTTCAAATTACCGTTTTCATCCATACCGATAGCATTCATTACCGATAAATAAATACCCCAACGAATCAAGTCGGTACGACGATTCCCCTCAACTGCAAACTCTTTAGCACGCTCTTCCAAGATAAACGAACGGAAAGTTTCTTTCGTAAACGGAATCTTCTCATGACGCTTGCTTACCAGCGTACTATTGTTACGCTTATTCAACAATTCAATCTTAGAGAATGCATCTTGGGTAGGTCCATTCAATTCATTATCAGCTTCCGCATACAGTAACAGCACTTCTGCGTAACGCATAAAAGGCCAGTTAAAGTCTTTACGATTACCGTCAATTTCACCCGTCACTGCCGTAAACTTAGTAAAACGAGAACCGTAATAAGCACCATACGTAGGCTGGTCGGTCTTCTGATAAGCTCCAATACCCTGGTCGGCATACGGAGCCTCTTCACGGTTCACGTATACACTGTCACGCAACGGGTAGTAACGCCAGGTATAAATGCCCAGTTCTTCGTTATAAGAATCGGGGTAACGGTGCAGAATGCCCCATGTAATACGTTCATCTTTCCAATCATCGAACATCTGCAGCCAGTGATCGCGATAAGTATAATAACCAGAACCCAGAGTTCTATCCTCTTTCCAATAGCCGTAATACGATTCGCTGATATAGTTTCCGGCAAGATTATCCCCTTCGGGATAAGTCTGTAATGTAAACAGGAATTCCGGCCCGTTCTTATTGTCGATTTTCCATAATTCTTTCTGACTGGAAGCCAACACACACTCTCCTTCTGCAATCACTTCGGCTGCTTTCTCTTTGGCCAGTTTGTAATACTCCTGAGAATTGAACTCTTCATATCCCGGAAGACGAATCTTGTTATGCCAGATTTCCTGAGGCATCAATGCCGATTCTGTTCCATCCGGATTCGTAACCTTGCCGGGACCACCCTTTACCATGACTTTGCCACTCTCCATCGAAGCAGAACCAATCGTAGCATAGACTAAAGCCAACAGCGACTTGGCTGACGCACGAAATACATGCCCTTTCTTATAATCCGAGTCTGTACGAGGCATCAGCAACGTTTCAGCCTCCTTTAAATTGGCTATAATGTCCTCATACACTTCCTTGACGGAAGCTCTGGGCTGGTAACTGCTGTTACCTTCACCAATAGAAGTTTTAAACAAAGGAATACCACCAAAACGACGTACTAATTCAAACTCCGACCATGCCTTGAGAAAACGAAGTTCACCCAACGCATTATTCTTGGCTTTCTCAGGTACATTGGTCATCTTGTCAATCAGATAATAGTGGTAATTGGCACGATGAATGGCGGTTGAATAATATGCAAACACATTATTTATACTACCATTGTTATAAAAGTTACCGGTACCGGTTTCTTTAAAAGCCCAACCCGGCCCTGTCTGATAGTCATTATCATAATTAGTAGCAGAATCATAACTACCCCATTCAAACATCCAGGCCAACGGTTGGTAAGCGCCATTTACCAACAGTTCATACTCACCATCAGCAGACAAGTCTTCACCTGAAATAAATGTATATACTTCTTCATCCAACGTACAAGAAGTCATCAACATGGAGCCTAAGCCCAATGCCATTAATATATTCTTAAATTTCATAGTCATCATTATTTAAAATCCAATTTGAACACCAAAATTAAATGTACGGGCACTTGGATAAGAAGCCATATCCACACCTCTGCGTTTAGGGTCACTACCAAATGAATTCACATCAGGGTCCATCCAACTATAACCGGAAATTGTAAATAGATTGGAAACGCTGGCAACCAAATTAATACTCTCCACAAACTTCATCGGATGGCGGAAACGGTAGCTCAAGCTGACATTCTTGCAACGCAAGTAAGATCCATCCTCAATGTAACGGTCAGATGCCTTCATAGAACGTGTACTGGTTCTATTGGCACGCGGCCATTTGGCATTTGCCCTATTTTCGGCAGTCCAACGATTGTTATAAATAAAATAAGGCATATTATCCACGCTGGCCATATCAAATTTCTTAAGATTGACATTCAACACGTCATTACCTTGTGTACCCTGCAAGAAGAAACTGAATGTCCAGTTCTTCCATTCCAATGTATTGGTTATACCATATTGGTAATCCGGGTTGGTATTACCTATAATCTGACGGTCTCGATTATCAATTACAGGATCGTCATCAAGATTCTTGTATTTCACTTCACCTACCATGCTTTTAACCTTAGAGTCCGTCTCATTTCTATACAACGGATCTGCACGGACTTCGGCCTCATTGTCATAAAAGCCATCTTCCACATACCCATATAGAGTACCGATAGGCTCACCATTACGTACCAAGAACATGTTCTCAATACCCCAAGCCACATCAGAATATTGGTCGGCATCCAAACCACCCACCTTATTACGGTTGAATGAAATATTGGCATCTATAGACCACAAGAAATTACGTGCCTTTACAGGAATGAAATGACCGGAAATTTCCAACCCTTTATTTGTTACATTACCATAGTTTGCCTGAATACGGCTAAAACCGGAACTCATAGGAATAAGCTTATCCAACAATAGGTCTTTTGTCTTCTTATAATAGGCATCTACTGTCAAATTAACACGGTTATTCAAGAAAGCAATGTCCAAACCTATGTCAAACTGATTGGTTGTCTCCCATTTCAGAAGAGCTGCTGCAGGTCCTCCCCAGCGGGATTCTGCCATACCACTCTGCAATGAACCACCCATACCGTAGTTAGAAACAACAAAACGGGAACGGGTAGCATAGGCACTGACCCCCTGACCTCCGGTCTGTCCGGCACTGACACGCAATTTCAAGTCATCGAAGAAATTCAGCTGCTTTACAAAAGACTCATCAGACAAACGCCAAGCAACGGCTCCCGAATAGAAGTTATTCCAACGATTTAACTCTGACAATTTACTGGAACCGTCACGACGCATAGAAAAAGTGAATAAATAACGGTCCAGCAAATTATAATTGGCTCTGAACAGATAGGACATCAGCTGAGACTTTCCACGACTACTTTCCATACGACGGTCCTTAGTTCCTGCTTCAATGACGTTGTCTTCAGTCATATCGTTCGGGAAATTAGATGCAGCCATCCACTTACTATGCCACATGCTGTTTTCATAAGTCATACCAAGCACAGCATTAATGCCATGAACTCCAAACTTCTTGTTGAAAGTCAACAAAGACTCTGTCGAAATGCTTTCATAAGCATCATCTGACTTCGTTGCATAACCATTTGTAGGAGCTATACCCGCACCGGTCCAACGGTTATTATAGGTATTACGTTCATAATAGCTATAACCGTAACCAAAATTCTGACGGAATTTCAACCAGTCGGTAAACTTCAATTCACCAAAGCTTGAGATAAATACATTCAACGTCTCTTGGATATTCTTCTCCGTATGTACAGTCAAATAAGGATTAGCCAAACCGGTAGAGAAATCTTCCGAAAAGCCAGAGTCTTTATTGGGATCGAATACCGGACGAGTAGGATTAAACGAAATAGCTGCAGGAATTACACCATACGTTTCACTATTGGTACGTGCCAAACGATTATCGGAAGTTGCAAAACTGATGTTAGTACCTAACTCTAAAAAATCATTGATTTTACGGCTGTTGTTAGCTCTCGCTGTATAACGTCTATAATAAGAATTAACAATCACACCCTGCTGGTCAGTATAACCACCGGAATACATATAGTTACCTTTCTTATCACCACCCGATACTGTAACATTATAATCTTGGCTTATTGCTGTCTGAAAAATTTCATCCTGCCAATTTGTTCCATAACGTACCGGTCCTCCTTCTTTTTCGACAAAACCCTTCCGGTAATCCCATGGACTTGGCTTATACTCCTGACCTACTACAACCATTTCTCCTGTAATAGGATCCGGAGCTTTCACCGGAGCCCAATATCCCACCAAAGGATATTCCAATTGGCTGTCTGCCTCAGAGTAACCGTCATACAAGAGACCATTCGTGATACGTTCATTACGGTACAAAGCGTAATCACAAGCATCGAGCACATCAATACGTTTTACCGGATTAGAGATACTAAGGTTAGCAGAAAGCTGAACTTTTGCCTTTCCCTCAGCACCGGATTTAGTAGTAATAAGCACAACACCATTGGCAGCACGAGAACCATAAATAGCGGTAGCAGATGCATCTTTTAAAACTTCAATAGATAATATATCTTGTGGACTAATGGTACTCAATGGATTATTACTCTGTTTCATACCATAATCCGTTGTACGTCCTTCACCCATAGAATACGGCATACCATCGACTACATACAAAGGCTCTGTACTGGTAGTAAACGAATTGGCACCACGAATTTGGATATTTATACCGGCACCCGGGGCTCCGTCAGACTGGGACACATTTACACCTGCCATTTTGCCTTGCAAACCTTGATTCACACTCACAGGGTTTGTTTTCAGCAAATCTTCGCTCTTTAAAGAAGATACAGATCCCGTTAAATCTCTTTTAGGAACAGCACCATAACCAATAACAACTGTTTCTTCCAACATTTGGCTGTCCTCTTTCAAAGTTACATTAACAGTAGTCCTACCCTTAACAGCTACCTCTTGTGTTCTATAGCCAATAAAAGAAAAAACCAATGTCGCATTTTTAGGAGCATTTACAGAGTAACGTCCATTAACATCTGTTACAGCGCCATTCTGTGCATTCTTCACACGAACAGTAACACCGATTATCGGCTCGCCGAAATCGTCAGTTACTACACCCGTAATTTTAGAAGTTTGAAGCATTTCTGTCGTCTCAGCTTTCAAACCACTTGGAACCATCATAAGTGCCATTAAAAGCACTCCGACAATTCGAGTCATAGCTTTGTGTAATCTTTTCATAGATTCATTTTTGGATTAATAAATTAAGATTTTTTTCATTGTATTGTTTTTTATATCGCACTTCATTGTATTAATGAAATGCGATAATTAACGTTTCTATTAGCCTGAAATCATACTTTTTCTACTTAGACATATCTGTTTAAGATGGCTGCATCTTCCATATCCGGGCGGCTTCATTCCCATATAATATCAATTCATCTCAAACTATATTTCATATTTTCCGGATGACCCTATTATTCCTTCATTATATTACCTGGTTAACGAATACTTGGATTTACAAAAATCTCATCCATATACACATTTTCCAAAGCGTCAAAAGCAACTTTCACATAACGTGTCTTTTCTTTTAAATTATCTATCAAGACTGCGTCAATCCAAGCATCATGCTTGTTGTTAGGAAAATACGGAGTATCCTTTATTGAAGCCAGATTATAAGTCTGGCCATCTTGAGAAGTGTAAACATAAACCTTCAAAGGAGCACCTATCTTTTCCTGATTATAGTTCAAAGTACGTACCAGCACCTTTTGAAGCGAAGTATTCTTTTGCAAATCAATCACTACCTCATGATGACCTTTTTCAAACCTTACCCAACGGCTGTCTCCACTATCCTCTTCGGCTACCCGACCATCTGCCAGTGCCTTCATATCAACTTTACCAATCATTTCCGATTTGGCTGAATTGACCAACTTGTCAAGCAAAGCAGCTTCAAATAATTTCCAAAAACTGTCACCTTCTTTCCAAGCCATATAATTGTTGTATAAATTATTAGACCACACAGGTTGTCCCAATTGATAAGCAGACTTTGGGTCTTCGATAATTCCACCGAACATAAACGAAATTATTTTGTCGACACCAGCAACCGAAGCCGCTACCTGCTGTGACAGCAAACGGGAATAAGCAGCCGGAATCAAAGCAGATTGGCGGTCATTGGTTCCCTCTTCCCAAGTAAAGGTTTCGCAGTTCGCCCACATCTCAATATTCAGGCGATTGTGAATATCGCGCATCCTTTGCCAATTCTTTTTCAAGCGAGGAAGAGTAAATTTGTCACGTACACATCCCACCTCATCTTGATAAGCAATAATATCGACTTTCAATTTTGCCATCTGCTTCTCAAAATCAGGATGATCAAATTCGGACAGACCAATACCATACGGAGAAATCAAGGTCTTCTTTCCGGGAGTCAAAGAATGAGCCTTCTCTGTCAATGCATTTACTGACTGAACAGCATGCTCGGCAAAGATAGGGCAAAGACAATCTTCAACCGGAAGATACCAGCCATAGAAAGCTTTATGATTTTTATAGAGAGATGCCAATTCCTCCATAATCTGAAGCTGACGCTCCTTAATCACTGGATCAAGCAGATTATCATCCTGATCTTTTGCCCAACCGGTACTCATAAAAACCTTCATGCCATGTTTGGCAGCTTCGTCAAGAATCGCATCAACGGGGCTTTGCAATTTATCATTATATAACCACGGCATCAACTTTGACGGATAATATGCTTTCCCTTCATTAGCAACCTCCATGAACACCAAATATTCAATCCCCATGTTAGCCAATTCACGCACTTTAGCAGTCCATAATTTAGGATCCATATTATCAAAATGTTGTGGATTAGTATACTTATTCCGCACATCCTTGTAGGCTAAATTAATCCATGTACCCGTAATAGGCTGTACCACAGAAACCGATTGGACCATTTTTTCTTTTCGAGATTCGTCAGAACCCTTATTTCCCGCACATGCAGAAATTATCGGTAATGCAGCCAACAATCCCAATAGTCCCAACATTTTCATTTGTTTTTTTTGTCTCATAGTATATTATTTAAAATAAAGAATTTAATTACCACCAGATATAATTATCAACCCCAAGCCTGAAAGGAAAAGTATCAGCATAAATACAAGCAGCATATTTATTGACTTAGATGCGCCCTTGAATTCTTTCCAGATAAATATTCCCCATAAGGCAGCAACCATAGTGGCACCTTGTCCCAAAGCATAGGAGATAGCTGCACCAGCTTTCCCTGCAGCAATATAACTACAAGCAGTCCCCAATGCCCAGATGGTTCCTCCCAGAATTCCAACAAGATGTGTCTTCATATTTCCACTGAAATAGTCACTATACGCTATCGGCTTGCCGACAAAGGGTTTCTTCATGACCAATGTATTGAAGAAAAAGTTGCTGACAAAAATACCCACTGCAAACACAAACAATGCTGAATAAGGAGTCATCATACCCGCAGTCGGCGTTTCCAGATTCTCTAAATCCATAGCAGCCGCTACAAAACGATAGAAAAATGCCATCAATATACCTGCACACACAGCTATAATAATCCCTTTTTTCCTCATTGCCTGGTATGTTCCTCCTTTAGCAACTTTCCCAGAAGCTATACCATTAAAAATAATAGCAAGTACAATCAGAAATACTCCAGAAAACAAAACAGTTGCATCACCTTGAGGAGCACTAAAGTAATTTATAAATACACCCAATACCAGAGCTAACCCAACGCCTACGGGGAAAGCGACAGACATACCAGCCAATGACATGGAAGAAGATAACAAAATGTTGGATGCATTAAAAATGACACCTCCCAAAAACGCACTCACCAAATTAGAGATATCAACCTGAAGCAAATCATCGACAAAGCCTCTACCTGCTTCGCCCGTACTTCCTAAAGTAAATCCCCATATCAAAGAGAAGAGAAGAATTCCAACGACATAATCCCAATAAAAAAGTTCATATCGCCAAGTTTTCGCTGCCAGCTTTTGAGTATTCCCCCAAGAGCCCCAGCAAAGCATGGTAACCCAACAAAGAGCTACTGCCAATCCATAATTTTCAACTATATACATTACAATTAATTATTTATAGGTTAATTGATTGGGCTGGCTGGAATAAATAACCGCCTCACCTAAATAAACTTGTGCATCCGTACGAGGATTCAACCATTTCAAAACAACCGTGTGCGCTGCATCAGGCAACTGGTATTTATGAAACGAATCAACCCTTCTGTCATCTATAGAAGTAGATTTAGCAACGGGAAGATTGGCAGTTTCTGCTAAAGCGCCATCTATATACATCGCAACACTCGCAACATACGATTCATCAGCACACTTCACATATCCTTTCAAAACAAATCCGTTACCATCAAACATAAACTCTGTAGCATCCTGTAACAAAAGGTTAACAGCTTTCTTCTCTGCCGGATAATGACCTTCAAAAGCTTTCTCATACTTTACAGCAACCGGCTGTTGCGTTTTAATAACAACCTGCTCTCCCTGAACAGAACCTCCTTCTTGCTCTATCACCTGCAAAGCTTGTTTCAGACTTAACTCATAAAGCTTATTCAGCGAAACTTCCGTATAGGCAAATGGGATGTCCTCTACTTCGTAAAGACTTTCTTTCCATAATTCCGGAATATTACTATATCCAAGCATTGTACCCAATATACCGGCAGCAGTAGCCGCATTACAATCAGAATCTTGCCCACAACGTGCCGAAATATCAATAGTCTGATAAAAATCTTTCTTGCCATATAACAGACCTATAGCCACATAGGCACTATTTATCTTGGCATCAATATTAAACGGAACAAAAACGCCATCGGGACACCCCACTTCCGAAGTCCACTTCTTCTGGCATTCAAACCAAGTCTGTTTCCAGTCATCTGGATATTGCCGATACCAACCAATCACATCTTTTATGCAAGCATAAAAATCACTTTGCTCGGGAATTGTATTCAATGCCTCTTCTACCACATACTCCATATCATCTGAAACAAAAGCCATGGAATATAGAGCGCCCACATACACACCACCATACCAGCCGTCGCCATACGTAAAGATGTGACCGATTTTATCTGAAATTTCAGAAGCAGTATTAGGCATGCCCGGTGACATTAGACCTGCAAAATCTGCTTCTATCTGATAGTCAATATCATCTGCATGAGGATTATTCAACCAATGTCCGGACATGGGGGGCATAATGCCTTGCTTAATATTATATTTTGCAACTTGGTTGGCATGCCACAAAGGAAATCCGGCATCAGCAAACGAAACAGCAAAAGAATCGGCCGGTGCCTCTAAACCCAAACGGTCGAACACATTCACAAATACAATATCCACATATATATCATCATACAATCCGGGAAATGTATCATAATAATATTTCACTCTATCTTTGGACCATTTTATGGGAGTATAGTCTTGAATCATAGTACCATTATGCAGAAATTCAACCGGTCCTCCATAGGTACAACCAATGGTTTTCGCTGCCCAACCACCTTTCACTTTATCAGCCAATTGTTTTTTAGTCATAGAGACTTCATCTTGCACAACTGAAGTGGAAGAACTGCATCCTGCACACAGTACAACAAAAGCCCAAATAATAAAAGTTACATTCTTCATATTTATCAATTTTACAATTGTTATTCAGCTTTTACTTTAGCAGATTCTTTACCAATCACATTATAAACAGCTACTTCATAAACATTATCTACTGTACCTTCTGCATCAACAAAAGTTCTCGGAAGTTGTCCGTCACGTATTTGTAATTTCATAATCAACTGCCCATCACGATAGATACTATATCCGTCAACTGCTTTCATTTCATTCGGTATCCAAGAAACTTCAATTCCCTTAGCCACCTTTCGTACAGCAGCATTCTTCACTTTTTCAGGAATATCCATTATAGGCAAACATCCCGTCCGGCAATATTGAAGATATGCCTGATGATACGCCGGATTAACTACAAACGGGCTATTGTAATGATTGTATGCAAAACAAATCAAATTGCCAACATAGCCATTTACAATCTCTAACTGTTTTTGAACCCTTTCTAAAGGAGCGCTAGTCCAAAAGCGCTGATCGAATGTCTCTACATTTCCCCAAAACTTCAGCCCAGGTTTAGTATTGACAGCCTTCTTCAAATTAGAAAACCATTCCCACAAATTATCCAAATTCAGTCCACCTGCACCGACACAATCCTGAGGAGCGAATATATCTCCCGGACGGAAGTCGGTTTGCGCAAAGACGTTCGTCCACATCTTGCCACATTCTTCAGCATTTCCACCTACCTTGTAATTCATAAACGGAGACAACATAAGGGGCATTTCCGGAGCAATCTCAGAAAGATGATTCAAATTCGTATTCAATGCCTCTGCCAAAATTGATTGACGCTCAGAAGTCATACAGTTCAAGTTGTCTACCTCCCAAACCCAATACCAACCATACATGGCATCCGGATACTTTTCTTTATACAAAACAACAAGCTCATCTGCCACCTTATTACCCATTTCCATTTGCTCCAGTAACCAGCGAGCATCATAATCCACTTTCCACCAACGTTCATTAAAGTTTAATCCTACAAATACTTTAATGCCATTTTTTTGCGCACTTTGCAAACACTTTTCAAGCGTTCTATTGCCTTGCTTCTTCTTCGTCAGAGCAGACGGATAATTTGTAGTTGTTTTCCCCTTTTCATCTACCAGCAATGCAGGTGCATAGATCAAGTACTTCATGCCAGCTTCTTTCAGCATATCCATTTCCTGATTCCAACGTTCGTTGTCCCAATTTGCTACCAAAAACTCTTGCACAAAGGAACCACTGAAACGAGGAATATTACTGCCCTTATTTTTCTGCTCAAATTGATAATGAAAATAAGTTCCTTTCAAATCTCTTATATAAGTATCAAAAACCGATTCGTCTTCATGCAGATTAATGACACGTACCCCTCGGCTAAGCGTTTCATTATAGGCAGAAGGATAACCCGTCTTCCGACCATAGGCCAAAGTTATGTTACCGTCTAAATCAACCATATAGTCATTATTATGGTCATGACCTACAAACACCCCAATAACATCCCTCTTTTCTATAAACGAGGAGTACAATCCGGTATTTACACTTGGAGCACAAACACCCTCCTGCTTCTCGCCAAACTCCCGGCATGTCCACCTTGCCGTTTCATGCTCTGGCAGAGGAATATGGAAGAAAGCCAAGGAAGGCAATATGCGCTTGTTGCGAGCGGTAACCCGACTGCTACTTTTCCTATACCACTCTATCTGATCATGCTTAATCCAATCATAATAACCAAAAGAACGGTCTTTGGTATTATTGTGAGAATCGAAGAAATAGAGTACCCATTTTTCAGATGCAGCATCAGAAGAACGGATGGTCAACATGCAGTTGCCCGAGCCCGAAAGTCCTTTTTCAGCATCATAAGTCAGGTTATAAGGTCGTGTACACAGATAGTCCAATATCTGAGCATTGTTCATATCCGTTTCTTCATCATGATTACCAAAGGTCACAACAAAAGGAGTTTTGGTTTCCCCAAATATTTTGGTCAATTTCTCCCATCCTTTCTTAGCATTCCAGGAAACTACTACATCACCTGTAAGAACAACCAAATCGGGATCTTCTATACGAATAACTTCACGAATCAAATGACAAGTGCTGTCATTCTTCAATTTATAAGAATCACTCTCTACCCAATGCAGGTCTGTCAACTGAACAATCTTGAACTTCCCGTCACGAAACTTCAAATCAGAAGCTTGAGAAAAAGCAGAGAAGCAAATAAAACAACAAATTAAATATAATAAAGACTTTTTCATTTTTTACGATCTGTTCTAAATGGAGCCAAAGGTAATCCGTTACTATCAAATAAATTAGGCATAGCATCATTGGAAAAACAATAACGTACTCCTACCGGTTCCTTCACCTTATCGGCAATGACACTGATATCTCCATTCTTTAATATAGAAGCCTTAGCCGGATGCAAATTACCCTCTTTATCCAGGACCTCAAAGTGACGAATGACCTTATCCTTGCAAGCAAGTTTGCCAATAGCGGTAGTTGTTACTATTACTTTACGACCATCTACTCTAAAGGATTTTAGCATAGGCGAATACGGTTGTATATCCTCTTTATGATAACTATTTTTCAAAGCCATATTAGCTAATCGTTCTCCTACTTGTCTCTTCAGACTCGGATGAATATCTGTTAGGTCGTTTACTAAGTCTCCCGCCACAACCATACCAGTATTTCTCAATGTAGCAGCCACATCGGCTTGTTGTTCACGCAAATATGCAGCATTTTTATCCGCATAACCACTCCAAGGAGTTATCTGGACAAAATAGAAAGGCAAATAATGATGAAAAGCATTACGCCAACCTCTAATCATAGCATCAAACATAACTCCATAATCCTGATGCCTTTCATTATTGGCTTCTCCTTGATACCAGACAACCCCGGCAATAGTGTAGTTTATAATGGGATGAATCATTGCATTGTAAAGAGAAGAATTTGCAGTCGGTGCCCATCCGGCAGTCAATGCTTTAGTCTTTTCTTCCAATTTCTCATGACGCAATGTAAATTCGTCCATCCAAGGCTCAATGGCTGTACCTCCCCAATAAGAGCCTATCAACCCGATAGGAAGATTACCCAATTCTTCATTCAGCCTTTTTCCAAAGCAAAAAGCCACTACGCTAAAATCTTCTGCAGTTTCGGGAGAACAAATTTCCCACTTTCCCTGAATTCTTTCAACCGGATACGCGGAGGATGACTTAGCCACCTTGAAAAAACGAATCTTTTTATTGTCAAACAGTGTACTTCTATCGGTGATGTCATCTACACGCCACTTAAAGCAATACTCCATATTTGACTGACCGGAACAAAGCCAAGTTTCTCCCATCAGAATGTCTTTCACTTCTGCGCAAAGTTTACCTTCCCAACCATAAAACCGAATGGCGTACGGTCCTTCGGCTTTGGGAGTGTTTATATAAGTTTCCCAATACTTATATTTATCAGAAGATACATGAACCGTATCATTGGGAGCCCAACTACATACAATCTTCAAATCCCAAACACTGGGACACCACCCCCAAAGCTTTACTTCGGCATCACGTTGCATCACTGCATGATCACTTATAATAGATGGAAGAACAAAATCAGCAGGATCTTGTGCTGCCAGTTTGGTAAATCCCAACAGAGAAACTAAAAAGTATACAATTCTTTTCATATCATTCCTATTCATTTAAAATTTTGTTTGTTATACCAATCCATATATTGATTATATAACCTTACCGTCTCTCCTCTTAATCCGGCATGAGCCTTAGATTGGGGTTTGTTCATGATTCCAAGATATTGGTAAACCAAAATTTTGTCCACGAAAGGTGAAATAGCTTCCATTTGATGAATTATTCTATTGTTAAAGTCCGCTGGAAGTAAACTGCCATGAGTGGTCTGTTCAAAGTAAAACAACTCCATATCAGCCCATATTCTGGAACGCCCTGCCTTTTGATGCGCTTTCGACAAATTCTCATAATAACGGGCAGAATCTTCCAATCTGGTTGCACCTACTCCCACTCCATCCTGATAGGCCACGATTTCCACATTGAGTTGTTCAAGTTGTCTCACAAAATAATCATCACATTTTTCTTTCTTTATATTGTATGGAGCTATTATATTCACACAGTTAGCATTCAACGACTTAGCCACTTGCGCACACTCATTGACATAAGGTATCACAAAATCGCAAAAATAAGGATCTAACCACGATTCATTGGGGAAATACCACCCATAAAAGCTCTTGTGATGCCCATATTTCTTATAGATTTCTTCCATTGATTGATTCCTTTTCTTGCCCAGTTCCCTATCTGTCATCATCCGACGAGCATCAAGATCCGGTCCCCAATAATCATTGCTCACAAAGAACTTCACACCAAACTCATCTGCCGCAGAAAGGACTGTTTCAATAGGATCTTCACAACCCATTTCAAATTTAGGAGCCAATTTCGTATCAAAAAAAGCTTTGCCGTGAGCAGCCACATTCATCATCACCAAATATTCCATACCGGTCTCACTGATTTCACGAATTTTTTCTCTCCACTGGGCAGCAGTAAACTGTCTTAAGTCTTTGTCCCAATATACTCCTTCTTTACCTCCCGGATGCTGAAATTCAAACCAAGAACCGGAAATAGGTTTTATATTCGGATTGGCAGCTGCTTGCTTTAAAATATCTGCTTGAGCTACTCCCGGCAGAGTCAAACCAACTGCTCCCAGACCTAACATTGATAAAAAATGACGTCTATCCACAATATTCTTCTTTTAACAGATTAAACTAAATTATTCATATCCAACTCTTTCCGATAAGGAATAGATGATTGAGCCCCCATTCTTGTAACAGAAATAGAAGAAGCTTTAGATGCAAACAATACTGCTTGTTCCAAGCTCATCCCTTCGGAAACACCCACGCAAACAGCTCCATTGAAAGTATCTCCTGCGGCCGTAGTATCAACCGGAACCACTTTGTAGGCATCTACATAATAAGTTTTTTCTCCTTCTCTTACAAAGCTTCCTTCGTTACCCAAAGTTATTATTATATTTTTCACACCTTTCCGATACAAGACACCAGCCGCCATAGCCACGTCTTCTTTGCTGTTTATCTTGACTCCGGTCAGCATTTCAGCCTCTATTCGATTGGGAGTTATCATATATAAATATTGGAACAAAGATTCCGGCAAAGAACAGGCAGGAGCAGGATTCAATACTACTTTCACTCCCTTTTCATAAGCCTTCCGTGCAGCATATTCTATAGTTGAAAGAGGAATTTCCAGTTGCATCAATAATATATCTCCAACCAACATCTCTTTTTCCATACTGCCAATATCCTCTTGTCCAAGTAACATATTAGCCCCCGAAGCCACAACAATACAATTTTCAGCATATTGGTCCACGCTTATCAACGCAACTCCGGATGGAGTTTCATTATCTAAAGCAATATAGCTTGTTTCTATGCCTTCATTTTGAAAAACACGCAAGGTCTGCTGTCCCAAAACATCATTGCCCACTCTCGCCACAAATAACAAGTCACCCCCCAATCGCTTCACTGCAACTGCCTGATTTGCTCCTTTACCACCCTGATTCATAAGAAACTTACCTCCAAGGATTGTCTCTCCCGGTACTGGTAAATGGGAGGTATGCACTACCATATCCGTATTTGAACTGCCTACTACTATGATTTTGCTCATACAGATTCTATTTATGAATTTGCTATTTCCTCCAAAACAGTCCAACACTGATACAATCCTCTGGGAACATGGAAACATCCTTTCCATTTTCCACCTTTCAGCGGAAGCAAAACTTCACCTCTTCTATTCAGGTATCCAAACCATTCAGGATGTTCTGTATCTTTAAAATGAGTCCATGTATAATCATGCACTTTATTAAACCACTCCAAACATTGCTGGTCGCCAGTCAAATGATACCCTTTCAATAGAGAAATCAGAGTCTCGATATGTACCCACCAAAGCTTCTGATCCCACTCCAATTGTTGAGGAGGACAATCTTTACGATCCATAAAATAATAAATACCTCCGAACTCTTTATCCCAGCCGTAATCGAGCATAGTCAAAGTGGTATTTTTCGCCTTTTCTATCAAGTCCAAACGCCCCAAACGTTTCCCTAAGTCCATGATAAACCACATGGCTTCAATTGCATGTCCGGGAGTAATTTGTCTTCCCTCGAACGAATCGGAAAGCTGTCCGTCCATTTGTATGTTTTCAACAATAATACCTCCCAATTCCGGACGATAAAATTCTTCCATAACCTCATGGATACAGACTTCCATGGTCTTTTCCAGATAACCCTCATCCAATAAATGTTCTATCTCCAAAGCCAAATTGCATAAAATCATTGGCAATGCAAAGTTCTTCAAATCACGTGTACCTGCATGCAACTTATTCCAATGCCCTTTGGGGTTATCAACCTTCGACAAGATTATATCAAACGTTTTCTTGGCAATTTCTGCATACTCTTCATTGCCTGTGGCTAAGCTTAACTGCCCAAATGCCATCGTAGCAAACGTATATGAAAAAATATTATAAGGCTCAACTAATGGATTTCCTTGTCTGTCCAATGAGAAATACCAGTTATAGTTACCATCGTGACCATACTTTTTCAAGAATTCTCCTCCTTGAATGGCACAATCTAACCACTCTTGACGCTTCTCTACCTTATTATAAAGCATCGAAAACATCCATACCTCACGTCCCTGCAACCAAATAAATTTATCCGTATCAAATACATTGCCTTGACGATCCAAGCATGTAAAATATCCACCATATTCATAATCTTGAGAACATTCAAGCCAAAAAGGAAGAATATGATTCATCAGTTCATCCTTATACTGTGTTGCTAATTTTTTAAAGTCCATATTTTTTTATATTTTAGTTCATAAGGTCAATTTATTTCATACGTGTCCAATACCGTTCTATCTCTTCCAAAGATTTGCCAGTCGTTTCCGGTACAAGTTTCCATACAATGAGCATATAAGGCACACACATTGCAGCAAACAAGAAGAATGTTCCGGCGGGGGTAAGATTCTGGAGCATCCAAGGAGTCAACTGCCCAATTAAATATGTTCCAATCCAAAGAGAAAATCCTGCTATAGACATAGCCAAACCACGTACTTTGGTAGGATACATTTCTGAAAGAAGCACAAATACCACTGCACAAATAGATACAGCACAACAAAACACATAAGACAAGAAGCAAACCAACAAGAAAAGACTTGACAACCCCAAACTCTCTTCCCACAAAAAATAAATACCGATAAACAACAAAGAAAGAACCATCCCTGAAACGCCATAATATACCAACTTCTTACGTCCCACTCTATCAATAATAGCAAGTGCCAAGACAGTAGTCAACGTATTAACCAAGCCAACCAACACTTGATAAAACAAAGAATCACCACCGGAAAGCCCAGCTTTTTCAAAAATAGAAGGACCATAATACAATACGGCATTCACACCCATGAACTGTCCCAATATGGCAATGGCAACACCGATTATCACAGCTTTCAGAATGCCAGGCTGCAACAATAATGCCCACTCGGATTTAGTTTCTGATACAACAGATTTGGTTTCGTTCATCTGGTTCATAGCCTCCTCAGCCGAGTTGTAAATTCGTTGCAAAACATTAAGGCCACGTTCTTCTCTACCTTTCAAAATCAACCAACGAGGGCTTTCGGGAATAAAAAAGATAATGGTAAAAAACAAAAGAGCTGGTAGTGTTTCCATCCCCAACATGCCACGCCATACTTCAGCTACAAAGATTTTTTCAAATAAACCTATACCAGAAACGACATGACTTTCTGAATATCCAAGCAACTGGAAATTTACCAAATAAGCGCCCAAAAATCCTACCGTAACGGCCAATTGGTACAAAGAGACCAAACGTCCTCTGTATTGGGCCACAGAAACTTCTGAGATATACAAAGGAGATATAATAGAAACAACACCAATACCCACCCCCCCAATAATACGATATACAACCAACTCATCGAAATTAGCACAAATGGCACAGCCTATGGCCGAAGTGGAAAACAACACAGCAGAAAGAACCATCGTCAGTTTACGACCGAACTTATCGCTCAACACACCAGCAAAAAGTACACCCACAATAGAGCCTATCAGCGCACAACCCACATACCATCCCTGCTGCAAGGTATCCAAATGAAAAAGTACAGTCACTTGGGCAATGGTACCAGAAATCACAGCAGTATCATAGCCAAAGAGAAAACCTCCTAAGGCTGCAACAAAGGACAGAAATACTAAATATCCGATATTTACATTTTTCTTCATCATTGTTTATAGTTTAACTTTATATACATTACCAAAACGGTCTGTCACACACACCTCCATTGAAGCACTACCATTTTTAGGTAAAGCACGAAACATGTGTTCTGTTTTTATCGGAGAAATCCAATCATACTCTACGCGCTTTTTATCCGAGCAAATGGCTTTTGCTTCCGGATCAAAGCCCGTGAAATGCTCCATTTCACCCATACATTTCCCATTCTCATACCACTCTACCTTCCAGTTTTCATCCCAATTCCATACATTCGCAAGAATATACTCAGGGTAATCCTCTGAAACTCCTACCGGATAAGCCCTGAATTGATGTTCAATGGGATACCCCGCACTCTTATAACGCCAAGTCAGCTTGTTTCCATCAACTTCATATACACCATAACCAGCGGGAGTGCCATCGGTGCAAATATCAGCCTTCCAAAAAGTACCGCATACAGCTGCTGTGTTATGTTCCATCAAGCTATCATTGAATACAACATTACCGTTGTTATGGGTATGACCAGTCAGCAAATGTGCCTCGTACCCTTTCAAGAGGTCATACAAGCTTGAAGCATTACTGGTCTCATCAGGAAGTAGCGCATTAAATTCCAGCTCCTTAGTAGAACTGGAAGGGATATGCATGGAAACAAACACCAAATGGTCCTTCGGCACAAAGGCCAAATCCTTCTCAATCCATTGCAAAGTACGCTCATCAATATAACCGATGTAGCGGTAATGCCTATTGATATAGTAACAGTTATCAAGCACGATATAATGAGCCTTTCCACGGTTAAAGGAATAATAAATAGGGCCGAAATTCTCTTCATAGGATTTATACGAATGCTCGTAAGAACGTACTCCATATTCCATATCATGATTTCCAATCACTCGATACATAGGGACATCCAACACGTCCGATGCTTTTTTATATGAGGAAAAAAGCGACAAGGCATTACCTACAATATCACCACAATCCAGCATAAATAAATCATATTTCGAACATTTGTCGACAAATTCCTTCACATCCCTCAGATATTCTGAATAAGCAGTAACATCTTCGTCTTTTCCAAGCTGAACATCGGCCTGAACCAAGAAAAGATGCTTGTCATCATTCTTAGAATTTTTGACTAAAGAAAAATCATATACAGAAGTCCCTTTAGTAATGCGTTGATAAAACAAAGGGAGGCTACCATCCCGTTGGGGCAAATAACCTGCTGGAGTAGTAACATATACAAAACGGGCATCACGATGATAAGGAATAGTATATTTGCCGGCAACATCGGTCGAAACACAATCGAAACCATTTGTAACCACTACATTCGCAACTCCACGTCCCTGACATTTAACCTGTCCCGTTATAACAGGTAGAGTTTGTGCCGCCAAATTTAAGCTGACGACAAAAACAAAAAATACCAATAACTGTCTTATTATGTTTTTCATGTCATCTTATATTAAAATATTCTTTATACCTATTATATAAATGCCCTGCCTGCAAATACGCCGATTGCGGACTCATAAAATGAGAAAATTCAAAAGTGATAGCTTTGTCATAACCTGCCCGTTTGGCAGCTTCCAATTTCATACGCAACTTATCAAACTTAATAGGCAAGAAATCAATGGGCATATCACGGTCAAAAGTTTCAGCATTTGTCCAACACTGCATACCATATTTATCTGCTAATTTTTTATTTACAGCAAAGAAAGCATCCAGTTCATCATAATCAATATGTCCATCTTGGAAAGCACAAGCATCAACCACATCATGAATACCATCAAAAATCTCATTCCATTCTCTTTCATGTTCCTGGACAGAAACTGCATCCTCTTTTGTCAGCTTACCCGTTCCCATAACAGCTTTTTTCCCATCAATCCATGGAGAAATAAAAGTTGGCAAACCTCCGGATACATCTTTGCATTGCTTACCCATTGTATGAAAGGCATCAATAGCACCTTTCGTCTTACGGCTTATTTCGCCACTGATATACCAGCCACCAAAACTCTCATATTTTTTACCGTACTTGTCCCACACTTCATCAATCACATACTTATTATCCTCAATCTCCCATGACAAATCACCGGTATCCCAATACTTACCCGAGTCATATAAACCAAAATAAAACTTCATACGATATTTTTCTGCCAGTCGAAGAAACATATCCAACAAATCAACAGAAGGCATATAACAACCCTTGCTTAACAAGTGTTTCGAAGGATAAGTAATGAATTTACGATAACCGGAACGAATCATAATAACCGTATCAATCCCAATATCCCGCATATACCGGAAATCCCGATCCCATTCTCCTTCTCCCCAATTCTGATGAGGAATATCATGAGATACCTCATCTAAAAATGTACCGGTAATTTTAAGAGCATCACCCATAGGAACAAGCATAGAAGAAGTAGATTCCGGAGAAAAAAAGCAAGCCTCTTCCCTCTCCTGCCCCAGCAATGAAGGGGCTGTAAATGCAGATGCGCCAAACAAAGCTGCCTTTTTAAGAAAATCCCTGCGTGTTTTCATCATTAATAAAATTAAGATCAACCATTATATATTAAAGCCTATTGAATACATATTCCACAATGAAAAATTTCTTTCATTTTTTATCTACTGCAAATATTAGTTATTATTATTCAATAATTACCTCGCAAATATAGATATATTTATTATCTTTGCAATACTTAATAAAGTATTTAATTAATATATACCTCATAATTAACATATATTAAGCATGAGATACTAAATAATTTGCAAAATACTAAGCAAAACGCAAATTACAATTAATCTAATTGCCATATATACTAACATGTAACATAAAAACAAAACGAATAATTAAAAATAAATACTTATGAAGCAGAATTTATTAAAAGAAATGGAAACTGGAAGTAAGAATGCACTCTTGAAAAAGAGAATTATCACACATTATATATATAATGGGAGTTCCACCATTACCGACTTAGCCAGAGAACTAGATTTAAGTGTACCCACAATCACCAAATTCATCAATGAGATGTGTGAGGACAACTATATAAACGACTATGGGAAACTGGAGACCAGTAGCGGCCGCCATCCAAGCCTATACGGACTCAACCCGGAATCAGGATACTTCATTGGAGTGGACATTAAGAAATTTGCCATAAACATCGGACTGATCAATTTCAAGGGGGATATGGTGGAAATCAAGATGAACATACCATACAAGTTCGAAAATACACAGGAAGCTTTGGAAGAACTGTGTGCACTCATCCGAAACTTCATAAAGGGAACGGAAATCAACGACAAGAAGATAATGAACATCTGCATCAACATCTCCGGAAGAGTAAATCCGGAATCAGGATATAGTTTCAGCATGTTCAACTTTTCAGAGCGTCCTTTGGCGGATGTATTGAATGAAAAAATAGGGTACCCGGTCTGCATAGACAACGACACAAGGGCCATGACCTATGGAGAGCATATGCAAGGATGCGTCAAAGGGGAAAAAGACATCATTTTTGTCAACATAAGCTGGGGACTCGGAATCGGCATCATCATAGACGGGAAGGTATACACGGGAAAATCTGGATTTTCCGGAGAATTCGGGCATGTCAATGTTTTCGATAATGAAATACTGTGCCACTGCGGCAAAAAAGGATGCCTGGAAACGGAAGCCTCAGGATCGGCACTACACCGCATCCTGTTGGAAAGAATCGGTAGCGGAGAAAGTTCCATACTATCAAAACGGACTGCAGAAAATCCGCCCACCTTGGATGAAATCATCACCGCAGTCAATAAAGAGGACTTGCTATGCATTGAGATAGTGGAAGAAATAGGCCAAAAACTGGGAAGGCAAATAGCTGGATTAATAAGCATATTCAATCCGGAACTAGTAATAATCGGGGGTACACTATCATCAACAGGAGACTATATAGTGCAGCCAATCAAAACGGCAATAAGGAAATACTCATTGAATCTGGTCAACAAAGACGCCACGGTGACTGTTTCCAAGCTAAAAGACAAGGCTGGAGTAGTTGGGGCCTGCATGCTGGCACGGAGCAGAATGTTCGAAATTTAAAACGACCATTGCCAGCATAATGGGATTGACAAAGAGTATACCAAGAACGCAACTATCATATGCAAAAATATTGAAAAAGCGAGTCAGTAGTTGGTTACTGATAAAAGCACAGAATAAACCAGCATCATGATAACCGATTTCCAATACTGCCTCATATTGTGGAATTCGAAAATGCAGATTATTAAACTGTCAATAAAGAGAAGATGGAATCTATAGGATATACTCGGAAATATTACGAACATAACAAAGATTTGGGAAAGTATACCCTAAGATAAGGACAGAAAAGCAAGAAGCCATCATTACGGGTATCTATATTACTATAATTCCCTATCTGTAGCCTGCGTAGTGGGTTTAGGTGACGGAAAGAGGTTGTGGCAATCACAATCTCTTTCTTTTTATGATACATGGGGCAAGCTGTTGCATTTCAGATAAAATCCTTTACCTTTGCCGGCAAACACATTTATCAAGATATCAGGATGAAGAAAGTATTTAAATTGGCCGGAGGATTCATGGTCGGGGCATGCATCGGCTTTGTAGGAATAATAGGTGTAAGAGTCCTGGTTTTGGGAGACTCGTTCGACGGTTTACACAGCAAGTTTGCCGAAACCGGCATGCTGGAGACAGTAGGAGTTTCCTTGTTAGCCATACTGATTCTGCTGTTCTCCATCTTCCTGCAAGTGCTTCTGCACGAAGGCGGGCATCTTGTCTGCGGACTGGCAACCGACTACCGCTTCGTCTCCTTCCGCATCTTCAACCTTACCTTCATACGGAAAGACGGGAAATTATGCATCAAGCGTTTCAGCCTTGCCGGAACGGGAGGCCAATGCCTGCTTACCCCACCCGAAAGGCCTCTTGAAGATATCCCAACCACCTTGTACAACCTGGGTGGAGTGCTTGCCAACCTGCTGACCGCCATCCTTGCCTTCCTCCCCCTGCTGACCGTAGACGGGCTGCCTTACCTGCTGAAATTCTTCCTTCTGATGCTCTCTCTAATTGGCATTCTCCTTGCAGGGATGAACGGCATCCCCATGAAGATGGGCGGCATCGGCAATGATGCCGACAACATGCGCCTGCTTCTCAAGGACAGCAAGAGCAAGCAGGCACTGGTCACCCAGCTGCGCATCAACGCACTGGTGCAAGAGGGCATGCGTCCTAAGGACATGCCTGCCGAATGGTTCAGCCAAACGGAAGACATCAACTACAAAGATGCCCTGCAGGTCACCATAGCCTTGATGAGCGCCTCGCGCCTGCTCGACTGCGAAGAATGGGAAGCCGCCTACAATGCATTTGAGAAAATAATGAGCCACCGGCACGAAGTCATCGGGCTTTTGATAAAGGAAACCGCTTGCGAGCTGCTCTTCACCGCATTGGTGACAAAGAGGACCGCACGGGCAGAAGAATTATATACCGATGAGCTGGATACCTACATCCGGCAATATAAGGATGTGACGTCTTCCAAACAGCGGCTGCTCTGCGCCCTGGCACTCTACCGGGACAAGGACACAGCAAAAGCAAAGGAGATTTACGAAGCCACCTGCCAACGGAAAAACAAATACTTGATGCAGGGAGAAGTCAGTTCGGACATAGCCTTGATGAAATCAATCCTTACCGCCAAGAATGCCTTGTAAGATGGAACGATATTTCTTTTACTTGTTATATCTACTGCTTGGCTGCTCACTATGCGGTTGTAGCAGAAAACAAGCGCCAAAGCAGACACAAGACCCGGATACGGAGACCACCATCCCGTACGCCGACACCATAGCGGCACCCGTCCCTCCGGCTCCGGCTAAAAGCCGGACAGCCCGCTACCTGGACTCCCTCGGTTTCGTCAACATCGCCGAAGCGGACAGCAGCATCGCCATCGACTTGATGTACACCCGTGCCGACAACTTCACCGGAACCCTATTGTACGAAGACCTGAAAGAAGCCTACCTGCACCCCGATGCCATGAAAAGTCTGAAGCGGGCACAACGCCTGCTGAAAGAACAGTACCCCGGCTACAGCCTCATCGTCTACGACGCAGCGCGCCCCTTGTCCGTACAACAGAAGATGTGGGACGTAGTGAAAGGAACCTCCAAATACATCTATGTCTCCAACCCCTCACGCGGCGGCGGGCTGCACAACTACGGATTGGCGGTGGACATCAGCATACTCGACGACAAAGGCCTCCCTCTGCCCATGGGCACCCCGGTAGACCATCTGGGCAGAGAAGCCCACATCACAGAAGAAGCCGTGCTCGTGGCACAAGGCAAGCTGACAGAACAAGAACGTGAAAACCGGCTGCTGCTCCGGCAGGTAATGAAAGAAGCCGGATTCCACCCGCTACCCAGTGAATGGTGGCACTTCAACCGCGTCAGCAGGCAGACGGCAAAGGAGCGATACCGGGTCATCCCTTAACTCTCACCCCCAGCTTGTCCGGAAACTTAAATTTGCTATCGCTTTGACGCGGATGACGCAGATGACGCGGATTTTTAATATTCTTAATCTGTATTATCAGCGTCATCTGTGTCTGAAAAATAATCAGACAGAAAGCTGCGAATTTATGCCCCACTTTGTCCTTTTTGAGATAACTTTGCATCAGAATAAATAAGCCAAGCCATGCCTTTATCCCAAGACACCCTCCGCTTCATCCGCGAGCATCGCTGCGACGACGTGCGCAGCCTTGCCTTGCAGGCACGCCGCTACCCTTCGGTAGACATGCCCGCCGCCATCACACAGATTTCCGGCTGGCAGATTGCCAAAGAGAAGATACCCGCATGGGCCGAGAACGAGCATATACTCTACCCCGCCCACCTTTCTCTGGAACAATGCTCCTCCCAAGCAACGGCACAGTATAAAGCGGAGATTATAACTAACCTGCTACATACAGAACAAGAACATCCCGCGCAGGACAGTACCCCCGCATCAGCCGGCACCTTTACCGACCTCACCGGAGGTTTCGGCATCGACTGCGCCTATCTCTCCTCCCGCTTCGGGCATGCCACTTACGTCGAGCGCCAGGAAACCCTCTGCCAGATAGCCGCGCACAACTTCCCTGTCCTCGGCCTGAACCACATCTCCGTCTGCCACGCAGACAGCGTCTGCCATCTGCAAGAGATGGAGCCCGTGGACTGTATATTCATAGACCCTGCCCGCCGCGACGGACACGGTGGAAAGACCGTAGCCATCGGCGACTGCGAACCCGATATAGCCGCCCTCGAAGAACTGCTGCTGCGCAAGGCAAGACACGTACTGGTAAAACTCTCCCCCATGCTCGACCTCACCCTTGCCCTGAACGATTTGAAGCATGTCCACCAGGCACACATCGTCTCCGTGGGCAACGAATGCAAGGAACTGCTGCTCTTGCTGGGACAAGGCGAAGGAGTGCCGGCAGACGACATCCCCATCCATTGCGTCAACTTCACCGGTGTACCGGCTCCCCAAGCCCTCGTCTTCACCCGCCGGCAGGAGAAGGAGCGTGCATGCCCCTACACCCCTCAACTGAAATCATACCTCTACGAACCGAATGCCTCCGTGCTGAAAGCCAGTGCATTCCGCAGCCTCTCCTCATTGTATAAGGTGGAAAAACTGCATCCCAACAGCCACCTCTACACCTCGGACCACTTCCTGCCGGACTTCCCCGGCCGCAAGTTCCGGATTACCTCCTCCTGCGGCTTCGGCAAGAAAGAAGTGAAAGAGATGCTGGCTGCCGAGAAAAAGGCGAACCTCACCGTGCGCAACTTCCCCGCCACCGTGGCCGAACTGCGCAAACGACTGAAATTGGCCGAAGGGGGAGGCACTTATCTCTTTGCCACTACTCTGGCAGACGAGAAGAAGGTACTTATCCGCTGCCAGGCTACGGGATAAGACACCAACCCCTATACCTTCCCCTGCACGAGATGTACATCTCATGTTGCTCGATATGTACATCTCATACAGTCCGAGATGCACATCTCGTGCATCTTTAGCATCAGTCTGCCAGATGACGGCAAAGGGAGATACCGCCGAAAGGGTACTACCTTCAAGAATTTATGTAACCTCATTGTAACTGAATCGTTATCTGTTCTTCAACGCTCCGCAACCTCCACGTAACGGCAACCCTCTACTTTTGCGGCAGATTATTAACAGATAATAACAAGTATGAAACAGATTTTGAGAGCATTCTTATTCTTACTCCTATTCACCGCCACCGTCAATACGGCCATTGCCGACGAAAAAGCAAATGTCACGAAACAAGGAACTGTACGTGGACGCATCATCGACGCCACTAAACAAACTCTCCCGGGCGCATCCATCTACATCGAGAAACTACACACTGGCGTGACGAGCGACGTCAACGGCTTCTACACTTTCTCTAACCTTGACCCGGGAACCTATACAGTAAAGGTGAGCTACGTGGGCTACTCTCCCGTAGAACTGAAAATCACCATCCCCGCAGGCCGTACACTGGAAAAAGACGTCGTACTGAACGAAGGCGTGGAGTTGCAGGAAGTGGTGGTAGGCGGCGCCTTCCAGGGACAGCGCCGTGCCATCAACTCACAGAAAAACAACATGGGGATTACGAATGTAGTCTCTGCCGACCAGGTAGGCAAGTTCCCCGACTCCAACATCGGTGACGCCCTTAAACGCATCTCCGGCATCAACGTGCAGTACGACCAAGGCGAGGCACGCTTCGGGCAAGTGCGGGGCACGAGTGCCGACCTCAGCTCCGTCACCATCAACGGCAACCGCGTTCCCTCTGCCGAAGGCGATACGCGCAACGTACAGCTCGACCTCATTCCGGCAGACATGATTCAGACCATCGAAGTGAACAAGGTAGTAACCGCCGATATGGACGGCGACGCCATCGGCGGCAGCATCAACCTCGTCACCAAGAACTCCCCCTACAAGCGTACCATTGCCGCCACCGCCGGAACCGGCTACAACTGGGTGAGCGAAAAGGCGCAACTGAACCTTGGCTTCACCTACGGCGACCGCTTCTTCAACGACAAACTCGGCTTGATTGTATCGGCCTCCTATCAGAACTCACCTTCTGGTTCCTACGACACCGAATTTGTATGGGAGCAGGATGACAACGGCAAGACGTACGTCAACGACTACCAAATCCGCCAATACTACGTCACCCGCGAACGCCAAAGCTACTCCGCCGCACTGGACTGGGACATCAATGCCAACCACAAACTGACCTTCAAAGGCATCTTCAACAACCGCAACGACTGGGAGAACCGCTACCGTACCACGCTGAAAGACCTTGACCCCGACGGCAACGCCACCGTACGCATACAGACCAAAGCCGGTACGCCGGACAACCGTAACGCCCGCCTGGAACGCCAGCGCACCATGGACTTTGCCCTCAGCGGCGAACACCTCTTCGGCGCCCTCTCCATGGACTGGCACGCCAGCTATGCCAAAGCCAGCGAAGAACGTCCCAACGAACGCTACATCGACTTCCAACTGAAGAAACAGAAGTTCGACATGGACCTGAGCGACGAACGCCAACCCTTTGCCAGCCCCAAAACAGGCTCTACCATGACATTGAACGATGAATTCAGCCTGAAAGAGCTGACGGAACAGCAGGAAGACATCAAGGAGCAGGACCTGAAGTTCTCCGCCAACTTCAAACTTCCCTTCAAGAACGGCAACAAGCTGAAGTTCGGCGCAAAGGTAGTGCGCAAGACCAAGGATAAAGAAGTGGACTTCTACGAATACTCTCCTCTGGACGAGGATGCCTTCATGACGAACAGCCTGGCAAATACAGTGGACCAGACCAACAAGAACTTCATGCCCAACAACAAATATCAGGCAGGTATCTACGCCAGCAAGGAATACACCGGCTCTTTAGACTTGAACAACGCTTCCCTCTTTGAGAAAGAGCAGGTGCAGGAAGAACTTGCCGGAAACTTCAACGCCCGCGAAACCGTGACTTCCGGCTACCTCCGCTTCGACCAAAAACTGACAAAAGACGTGGAACTGATGACCGGACTTCGCATAGAGAACACCAACCTTGCCTATACGGGACGCACCTACGATGCCGACGAAGACCTCACCAGCAAGACCGACCGTCAGCGCAACAGCTACATCAACTTCCTGCCGTCGCTGCTCGTAAAGTGGAATGTAAACGATGACTTCAAAGTGCGCGGTTCGTTTACCCAAACCTTGTCACGCCCCAAATACTCGGCCCTCGTGCCCAGTGTGAACATCAAGCGTTCCGACAACGAAATCACCATCGGAAACCCGGAGCTGAAACCTACCGTCTCCTACAACTTCGACTTGAGTGCCGACTACTACTTCCGCAGCATCGGTCTGATAAGCGCCGGCATCTTCTACAAGAAGATAGACGACTTCATCGTAGACCAGGTGAGCACCAACTACGAATACCAGGGTAACACCTACACCCGCTTCACCCAACCCAAGAATGCGGGCAACGCCAACCTGGTGGGTGTAGAGCTGTCCTACCAGCGCGACTTCAGCTTCATTGCTCCCGCTCTGAAATGTGTAGGTTTCTACGGAACGTACACCTACACCCACTCCCGTGTGGAAGACTTCAACTTCGAAGGCCGCGAGAATGAGAAAGACTTGAGCATGCCAGGCTCTCCGGAGCATACCGCAAATGCTTCCCTATACTTTGAGAAAGGCGGTCTGAATCTGCGCCTGAGCTATAACTTCGCTTCCGACTTCATCGACGAAATGGGAGAAAGCACCTTCTACGACCGCTACTACGACAAGGTGAACTATATGGACGTAAACGCCAGCTATACCTTCGGAAAGAAGTTCAAGACTACCTTCTACGCCGAAGCCAACAACCTGCTGAACCAGCCGCTACGCTACTACCAGGGCACAAAAGACCGTACCATGCAGGCAGAATACTACGGCGTGAAAGTGAATGCGGGAGTGAAGATTAATTTTTAAACAACGAATTCTATCTCAACAAGTTATCAACATTAACTACTCAACAATTTAATAATGACAATGAAGAAAATATTCCTTTTACTGTTTATTGCCCTACTCGGCAACGCAGCCATTGCCCAAATCACCGATTACTCCATCTTCGACAAGAAGTTCAACTTCTACGTAGCCAACGACCTCGGCCGTAACGGCTACTACGACCAAAAGCCCATCGCCGAACTGATGGGACAAATGGCAGAAGAAGTAGGCCCCGAATTCGTTCTTGCCACCGGCGATGTACACCACTTTGAAGGCGTACGTAGCGTGAACGACCCGCTTTGGATGACCAACTACGAACTTATTTACAGCCACCCGGAGCTGATGATAGACTGGTTCCCCCTGCTGGGCAACCACGAATACCGCGGCAATACGCAGGCTGTGCTCGACTACAGTAATATCAGCCGCCGCTGGACCATGCCCGCCCGTTATTATACCAAGACGTTCGAGGACAACGGCGCTACCATCCGCATCCTTTGGGTAGACACCGCCCCGATGATTGACAAATACCGCAACGAAAGCGAGACCTATCCCGATGCCTGCAAGCAGGATTACCAGCAACAACTTTCCTGGATAGATTCCGTACTGACTGCCGCCAAAGAGGACTGGGTTATCGTTGCCGGACACCATCCCATCTATGCCGAAACCCCGAAGGACGAGAGCGAACGCGCGGATATGCAGGCACGTCTCGATCCCATCCTGCGCAAGCACAAGGTGGATATGTACATCTGCGGGCACATCCACAACTTCCAGCACGTACGCGTGGCAGGCAGCGACATCGACTATATCACCAATTCTGCCGGTTCGCTCGCCCGCAAGGTGAAGCCCATCGAAGGGACCGTATTCTGCAGCCCCGAACCGGGTTTCTCCATTGTATCGGCCAGCAAAAAGACACTGGAACTGCGCATGATTGACAAGAAAGGGAATGTATTGCACACGGTGACGCGCAGCAAATAATCCAAGCCGGCACGCAAGCAGGCGCATTCCCCCGAAGCCCTGCCGAACAACCACTTTCCTCCCACGAAGCAAAAGACCATGTTTCGTAGGAGGATTTTTCCATCTCATACGACAAAAACAAAGCCTATCCGCAGGAATACAAGAAAAAGCCCTATATTTGCATTTGTCAATACATAACTATGATGAAGAAGATACACTTCCTGCTACTAATCAGCCTGCTACTTGCCGCTTGCAGTGATGACGACAAAGAGAAACAACCCGCTTTTGTGACCAATATCACCATATCCGATGCCGGAAAGACCTTCAATCCCGGTGATGCCGTGACCGTCAAAGCCGACGGCTTGCAGAGCGGCGACCAAATCATATTGGACATCTACTGGCCGATAGCCGACAATCCTCTCTTTCCCGAAGGGTATTCACGCTACACACGCGCCGTTACCACGGAGCAAACCACCAACAGCATTACTTTCCTTGCCCCCGGACACTGGCCCGCCTCACGGGTAGAAATGTTCCTGGAACGGGCAGGACAGCTTCAGCCTCTCGGCCAGATTTCGGTAGCCGACGGACAATCCCCCGAAGAACCATATCTCTACGGTATCACCAACTCCCACGCCATTTACACACCGACCGTTCCCCGCGGCATCACCCGTATCGACCTGGTAACACAAGAAATATCGGAAGTAATCCAGTTCCATGACGGCGAAGATTTCTGCCTTGCCGCCAACATCCCCGGCACCAACATCCTCTGCGGGATACGGGAGAAAGACGGCAGTAGTTTCATCGACGGATACGACCTCTGCATGCACTATTGGTGTAACCCGGTAGAACGTAACGCAATTACCATCTGCTCGGACTTCAACAACACTGTTTCCCTGGAAATGGCCGGAGATAAGCTCCTCACCTACTGTAGCATCTCTTATCCGGTATATACCCGGTTGAATATGCCACCGATACATACTCCCGAAATACCATTACCGGATGGACTGAAGCCCGAATCCCTCTCACGCTATCCGGGCGTGATAGCCGACGTCCACATGCTGCTCTCGGCCAACAACGGCGACGGCACCTTCTCGCCCGTCGTGATAGACATCGCCAAAGAAAAGATGCACTGCTACGACCCCATCAAAGCCGAAGCCTTGATACCTTTCCGGATTATGGAACCATCCCCCGAAAACCCAAACAGCCTGCAATGCAAAGGAGGCTATATCGTTTCCCGTGCCAATGGTGGAGATACGCAATTCTGCTTATGGGATACTACTGCCGGAAACTTGAAAGAGCCTTTCGCCACCTACCCCAACGCCGTACGCTCCGCTGCCATGTACTACTCCAAGGACGGGCAGACAAGGAAACTCTACGTGCAGTTTGCAGGCTATCGTGAAGGCGACTTCATCGAAACTTATGATTTCCAGACAAAGGAATGGAGGATGTTTATGTTCTACGTACCGTTTGCAGAGATTTTACTGGCACGATAACCGGCTCCCTTACTGCTTTTTCTCCCGCAAGTCATCCTTGGGTATGGTCGTCTCACTGCCGTCACGCGTAGCTATATAGTGAGGAGACATGATTTCGATGCCTGCCTCGTTAAAGACATCCTGGATATTCTGATGCAAATCAGAATAAATCTGGCTAAGGCTGTTGGCATCCCTGATATAGGCATTCACTTGATAAACCGGATAATAATCCTGAAGGGAAGTCTCCAATACAAACGGACGGGGGTCATCTATCACTCCAGGAGTATTCAATGCAGCCTCTATCAACAGCTGATGTGTCTTCCGCCACGGAACATCGTAGCCAATACTGACCTCCGAATGGATAATCAATCCATACTCACGGGCAGACTGGCTGTAATTGACCGTATGGGAAGACATGATGAAAGAGTTCGGAATGGTCACCACCTCATTCTTCGGAGTACGGATGCGGGTGACGAGCGGTGTTTTCTCAATGATGTTGCCCGTAGTATCGTTCAGCTTGATGCGGTCACCCAGCTTGAAAGGCCGCATGTAGGTTATGACCAGTCCTGCAATGATATTGCCGATAACCGTACTGGAACCGAGCGAAACAATCAAGCCGACAAACACGGAGATTCCCTGGAAGACTCCCGACTTGGAACCCGGCAGATAAGGGTAAATCATGGCAATCATAAACGCATAAAGCAAGAAGCGCACAATATGATAGGTAGGAATGGCCCAATCCGGATAGAAGCCGTTTATCTTCAGCCGTTCAGCCTGCACCTCATTGGCAAGATAACGCACCAGTCTGACCAGATACTTCACCGCATAGCATATCACAAAGATAGTGAACAGATTGGGTATATAGTCGGCTATTCCATTCAAGATGACCTTTATAGGATTCCAGATGTAGGAGAATAATGTATAAGCCAAGCTCTTGGTCTGAGGGAAAATGGAGAATAATAACGGAACCGTCAGCAGCAACTGCAACAGCATGACTACATAACGCACCAGGTTGGCAACAAACACCAGCAGGTTGACCTGCTTCTGCGTATCCAGCAATTCATAATCCTGAATAGAGATCGGTTTCAGCTTGGTATCCTTCAGCTTCTGAATGCGTAGTTTGAGTTTTCTGAACAGCCAGTTGGTAAACTTGAACAAGAAGAACTGTCCCACAAGCACCAGGATAAAGTACAAGATACGCTTACCCAACTGCCACAAGCTATGCTCCTTCTGCATGGCTTTCAGTTTGTCCACCACGACATGCCTCTTGTTGGCGGCCAGCTGGTCGCGGGTACAGTTTTCCCACAAAGCATCCTGATCGGTAAAGGAAATGATGACCTTTTCGCCATACATCAAGTCTGTAACAATATCCGTACTCTCTAAATAAACAGAGTCCGGACGCAGATTGAAACGCGTGCCCAATGCTTCGATGACGTTGCTTACATCTTTGGCTCGCTGTTGGGGCGTATGCCCTCCACGCTTGGCATACAGATAGAACAAAGTGTCCTTCTCCACCACCACCGGAATACCCGGTGTCACCGTCCGCAACGAATCAATGCGTTGTTTCTGCAATGCCAGCTTCACCGAATCGGCCGCATAGCCCGCCAACTTCATCTGCTCCATTTCCATCCGCAGGTTCGCCTCATTCAGCCGGGCTGTTTCCAACTCCTGCCGGACAAGCGACAACTGAATCGAATCGGAGTCAGTCCTTGCCACTGTGACACTCCCCACACTATCCTCACCTAAAACACTGAGCACTTTATCTACCAACTGAGCTGACACTCCGTCTGCCAGCATCAACAGCCAACAAAGACAGAAAGCACGGATAACCTTCATATATAAACTTCTTGATTTGATTCTTTAATTATGCAAATATACCCAATAAATGCTTCAAACATACGGAATGTTTTTAACTTCCTACTCTAATCGACATAACTTTTTCATGCAAACATGAAAGTTCTGTATCCGGTTTGCACTATCTTTGTACTCAAAATTGACATACCTATGGATATATTGTTTCTTGTCGGAGGACTGCTCCTCATTCTTCTGGGTGCCAATGGCTTGACAGACGGTGCCGCATCCGTTGCCAAACGTTTCCATATACCGTCCATCGTCATCGGGCTTACCATTGTTGCCTTCGGCACTTCCGCACCGGAACTCACCGTCAGCATATCCTCTGCTCTCAAAGGCAGTGCAGACATTGCCATTGGCAATGTGGTGGGAAGCAATACGTTCAATACCCTGATGATTGTGGGTTGTACGGCCCTTTTTGCCCCGATAGCCATTACCCGTAACACACTGAAACGCGAAATCCCCCTTTGCATCCTTTCATCCTTCGCCCTGCTGATTTGTGCCAACGACGTCTTACTGGACAGCAGTGGGGAGAACATACTCAGCATCACCGACGGCCTATTGCTGCTATGCTTCTTTACCATTTTCCTGAGTTATACTTTTGCCATTGCAAAAAGGGATGGAAGTATGAAGGAACCGGAAAAGGAGCACTTACAGGAAGAAGACGAAATCAGGCTGTTACCCGCGTGGAAGTCCGCCCTATACATTCTCGGCGGACTTGCCGGCCTCATCATCGGAGGTAATTTCTTTGTAGACGGTGCCAGCGGCATAGCCCGCGGATTGGGTGTCAGCGAATCCATCATCGGTCTCACGCTCGTAGCAGGCGGCACTTCATTACCCGAACTCGCCACCTCCATCGTAGCCGCCTTGAAGAAAAGCCCCGAAATAGCCATCGGAAACGTCATCGGAAGTAATCTCTTCAATATATTCTTCGTACTGGGTTGTTCGGCCTCCATCACTCCACTGCGTCTGACGGGCATCACCAATTTCGATTTGTGGGTACTCGTAGGGTCCAGCATCCTGCTTTGGCTGTTCGGTATCTTTTTCGGGAAACGCATCATCACCCGGGTGGAAGGAAGCATTCTGATTCTCTGCTACATTGCCTACACAGCGGTACTGATATACAACCTCTAACAGCAAATTTACAAACACCCTACGCGGTATTTTAAAGATTATCACGTATTTTTAAATAAGGCAAGCTGTACCTCGGCATAAAAAATAAGCAAGCTTATTTTGTTCTGCTCTCAGTTTGCATTACCTTTGTGGTCTCAATATTGAACAACTATGGCAATTACAATCAAGAAAGTAACCACAAGACGGGAACTGGAGCGCTTTATCCGTTTCAACTACCTGCTATACAAAAACAACCCTTATTCCGTCCCCGACCTTTTCGATGACATGCTCAACACCTTCAACAAGAAGAAAAACGCTGCATTCGAATTTTGTGAAGCCGACTATTTCCTGGCTTATCGGGAAGGTAAAATCGTAGGACGTGTAGCTGCCATCATCAACCACAAGGCAAACCAAACCTGGAACAAAAAGGAAGTCCGCTTCGGCTGGATAGACTTCATCGATGATGCGGAAGTCTCCGATGCCCTGATTCGCACCGTGGAAGAATGGGGAAAAGAACGGGGAATGACACATATACAAGGCCCGCTGGGATTCACAGATTTCGATGCCGAAGGTATGCTCATCGAAGGATTCGACCAGCTCAGCACCATGGCCACCATTTATAACTATCCCTACTATCCGCAACATCTGGAACGCATGGGCTTTGAGAAGGATGCCGATTGGGTGGAGTACAAAATCTACATTCCCGACGCCATACCCGACAAGCACAAGCGCATCTCCGACCTCATCCAGCGCAAGTATAACCTCAAGGTAAAGAAATACACATCTGCCAAGAAGATTGCCCAAGACTACGGTCAGGCCATCTTCGAACTGATGAACGAAGCCTATCAGCCACTCTATGGCTATTCTGCACTGAGCCAACGGCAGATTGACCAATACGTCAAGATGTACCTGCCCATCCTCGACCTACGCATGGTGACATTGATTACCGATGCCGATGACCAGCTGCTTGCCGTAGGCATTTCCATGCCGTCACTCGCCGAAGCGTTGCAAAAAGCCCACGGGCGCCTGCTTCCTATGGGTTGGTATCACCTGGCCAAGACCATCTTCTTGAAGAAATATCCCAAGATGCTCGATTTGCTGCTGGTTGCCGTGAAACCGGAGTATCAGAACAAGGGGGTAAATGCATTGTTGTTCTCCGACCTTATCCCCGTCTATCAGCAACTTGGTTTCGAGTATGCCGAGAGTAATCCGGAGCTGGAGCTGAACGGCAAGGTGCAAGCGCAGTGGGAGTACTTCAAGACGGAACAGCATAAACGGAGAAGATGCTTTGTGAAAGGAATAAAATAAGTTCTAAATCCAGAATATAAGCTTGTCAGAAGTCCATAAAAGACATTATTTTTTTGCGAACCCCCGAATTTCTCATTACCTTTGTCGCAATGCGCAATATGAAGGAATAACGTACTTATGGAAGATAACAACAATATGACCCTGCCGCTGGAAGAAGCAGACAACAATATCACAGAGAGCCCCGTTTCCAGCGTGGAATATACCGACGACAACATCCGCCACCTGGACGACATGGAGCATATCCGTGTCCGTTCCGGTATGTACATAGGCCGTCTGGGCGACGGCTCACAGAACGATGACGGCATCTATGTGTTGCTGAAAGAAGTGATGGACAACAGCATCGACGAGTTCAAGATGGGTGCCGGAAAGCGTATAGAAGTGACTATAGAAGACAGTCTGCGTGTCAGCGTACGCGACTATGGACGAGGCATTCCGCAAGGCAAACTGGTAGAGGCGGTCAGCAAACTGAATACCGGGGGTAAATATGACTCGAAGGCTTTCAAGAAAAGTGTCGGACTGAACGGCGTGGGCATCAAGGCGGTCAATGCGCTGAGTAGCCGTTTCGAGGTACGCAGTTACCGCGACGGCAAAGTACGTACCGCCATCTTCGAGAAAGGAACGCTGTTGAGTGATGTGACCGAAGACTCGACAGAAGAAAGCGGAACCTATATCTTCTTCGAACCGGACGCCACACTCTTCCTGAACTATTCCTTCCAGAACCAGTTCGTAGAAACCCTGCTGCGCAACTACACCTACCTGAATACGGGCCTCACCTTCATTTACAACGGCCAGCGCATCGTTTCCCGCCACGGGCTGGAGGACTTGCTGAAAGACAACATGACCAGCGAAGGCCTTTACGACATCATCCACCTGAAAGGAGAGGACATCGAGATTGCCTTCACACACACCAACCAATACGGCGAAGAGTACTACTCCTTTGTCAACGGGCAACACACCACCCAAGGCGGCACACACCAGACTGCCTTGAAGGAACACATTGCCCGTACCATCAAGGAGTTCTACAACAAGAACCAGGAATATGCCGACATCCGCAACGGACTGGTAGCCGCCATTGCCATCGACGTGGAGGAACCCATGTTCGAGAGCCAGACCAAAACGAAACTGGGCAGCAACAACATGTGGCCTGCCGCGCCGCAGGAACACAAGCCCGCCGGCCCCACGGTGAACAAATACGTAGGAGACTTCATCAAGACGGAAGTGGACAACTACCTCCACAAGAACCCGCTTGTGGCCGAAGTGATGCTGCAAAAGATACAAGACTCCGAGAAAGAGCGCAAAGCCATTGCCGGCGTCACCAAGCTGGCACGCGAACGCGCCAAGAAAGCCAACCTGCACAACCGCAAGCTGCGCGACTGCCGCTACCACTTGAGTGACGGTAAAGGCAAAGACCAGGAAACCGAATCCTGCATCTTCATTACCGAGGGAGACTCTGCCAGCGGTTCCATCACCAAGAGCCGCGACGTGAATACCCAAGCAGTATTCAGCCTGCGTGGTAAACCGCTAAATTCCTACGGACTCACCAAGAAAGTAGTTTATGAAAACGAAGAATTCAACTTGCTTCAAGCAGCCTTGAATATAGAAGACGGCATAGAGACACTGCGCTACAACAAAGTCATCGTAGCTACCGATGCCGATGTGGACGGCATGCACATCCGCCTGCTCATCATCACCTTCTTCCTGCAGTTCTTCCCCGACCTGATAAAGAAAGGGCATGTATATATCCTGCAAACCCCTCTCTTTCGCGTGCGCAACAAAAAGAAGACAAGTTATTGCTATACAGAGGAGGAACGTGTGAAAGCCATTGAAGAACTGGGTCCCAACCCCGAAATCACCCGATTCAAAGGTCTGGGAGAAATCTCGCCCGACGAGTTCAAGCATTTTATCGGCAAGGATATGCGTCTGGAACAAGTGTCCCTGCGCAAGACAGACCTCGTAAAAGAGCTGCTGGAATTCTACATGGGTAAGAATACCATGGAACGACAAAACTTTATTATCAACAACTTGGTTATAGAAGAAGATTTGGCATCATGAGAAGAGCTATCTTTCCGGGAACATTCGACCCGTTTACTATCGGACACTCTTCGGTAGTGAGCCGTGCACTGACTTTTATAGACGAAATCGTCATAGGCATCGGCATCAATGAAAATAAGAATACGTATTTCCCCTTGGAAAAGCGCGAACAAATGATACGAGACTACTACCGGAACGAGCCGCGCATCATTGTGCAGTCCTATGACTGCCTGACTATCGACTTTGCCCGGCAGGTAGATGCCAGTCTGATAATACGCGGCATACGCACCGTGAAGGATTTCGAATACGAGGAAACCATTGCCGACATCAACCGCAAACTGACCGGCATAGAAACCATCCTGCTCTTCACCGAGCCGGAACTTACCTGCGTCAGTTCCACCACCGTGCGCGAACTGCTGCAATACGGCAAGGACATAAGCATGTTCATACCGGAGGGAATGGAGATTAGGGATTAAGGATAAAGGATTAGGGATTAAAATGGAAATGATGAAAAAACTATTTACTATTATAATATGTATATGCGCGGTGACGGCACAAGCGCAAAAGCCGAACAATGAAGCCCTGCGCAAACTGCAAATGGCAGAGTTTGCCATCACCAACCTTTATGTGGACAAGGTGGATGAAGACAAGCTGGTGGAAGAAGCCATCATCAAGATGCTGGCACAACTCGACCCGCACTCCACCTACAACAACGCCGAAGAAGTGAAGAAGATGAACGAGCCGTTGCAAGGCAATTTCGAGGGCATCGGCGTACAGTTTCAGATGATAGAAGATACCCTGCTTGTGATACAACCCGTGAGCAACGGACCTTCCGAGAAGGTGGGCATCCTTGCCGGCGACCGTATCGTAGCCGTCAATGACAGCGCCATTGCCGGAGTAAAAATGAGCACGGAAGATATTATGAGCCGCCTGCGCGGACCGAAAGACTCGGAAGTGAAACTCACCATCGTGCGCCGTGGCGTGGACGACCAGCTGTACTTCACCGTGAAGCGTGACAAAATTCCCATCCTCAGCCTGGACGCATCTTACATGATACAACCCAAAACCGGCTATATCCGTATCAACCGCTTCGGGGCAACCACCGCCGAAGAGTTTGCAGAAGCCCTGAAAAGCCTGCAAAAGAAAGGAATGAAAGACCTCATCCTCGACCTGCAAGGAAATGGAGGAGGGTATCTGAATGCCGCCATCGACCTTGCCAACGAATTTCTGAAGCAAAAAGAACTCATCGTCTACACCGAAGGAAGGGCCGCACGCCGCAGTGATTTCTTTGCCAAAGGTACGGGCAACTTCAAGAACGGCCGTCTCATCATATTGGTGGACGAGTACTCCGCTTCTGCCAGTGAAATCGTGACCGGAGCCATCCAGGACTGGGACAGAGGCGTGGTAGTAGGACGCCGCACCTTCGGCAAGGGATTGGTACAGCGTCCTATCGACCTGCCGGACGGTTCCATGATTCGCCTCACTATCGCCCGCTACTATACTCCTTCGGGCCGTTGTATCCAGAAGCCTTACGACAGCACTGCCAACCTCGACGGCCGCCTAACCGGCGAGAACAGTCAGGATAAGTATAACCAGGAACTGATAGACCGCTTCAATCATGGAGAAATGATTCATGCGGACAGTATCCATTTTGCCGACTCCCTGAAAGCACAGACCAAGCGTATGGGACGTACCGTTTACGGAGGTGGAGGTATCATGCCCGACTTCTTCGTCCCCATCGACACTACCCAGTACACAGACTATCACCGCAACCTCGTAGCCAAAGGCGTGGTTATCAAAGCCACTACCGGCTACATCGAGAAGCACCGGAAGGAGTTGCAGAACAAATACAAGAAATTCGAAGCCTTCAACGAGAAGTTCGAGATAGACGATAACTTCCTTGCCGAAATACGTACGCTTGCCGACAAAGAGAAAATCAAGTTTGACGAGAAACAGTACAACCAATCCCTACCGCTCATCAAGACACAACTTAAAGCCTTGATAGCCCGTGACCTATGGGACATGAACGAATACTTCCAGGTGATGAACAGCACGAACCAGAGCGTGCAGCAAGCTCTAAAAGTGCTGAACGAAGGCATCTACAGCACTATTATCCAATAGCCGACTTGAAACAAACTTAGGCGCGGATTATGCGGATTTAGTTTATCTAATTCCGCGTAATTCGCGCCTAAAATCATTCTCCGAACAGCCACTTATTCAGCCACTTGTTGACGTAGATGTTGACCACAGCACATCCAGCACCGATTGCAGCCCCCGCCAACACATCCGACGGATAATGCACTCCCTCGTTCATACGGGAAACTCCCACGGAACAAGCCCACAGGGCAGACGGAGCTATCACATACCATTTAGGATACTTTACACTGAGCGAGGTGGCAAGGGCAAAAGCCGTCGCCGTATGTCCGGAAGGAAAAGACGGGCTGCCTTCATGGCTATATGCATGCACTCTGTCGGGATATTTATCATAAGGACGCTCACGGTCCACCAGATATTTCATTCCATAAGTCACAACAAAAGCCCCCGCTACACTTGTACCTACGTAGACCGCATCTTTCAGCAAACCCTTATCATGTTTTATCCAAGCGGCAACCGCCATCGCCACCGGAACACCGACAGCAACATAGGGCTCCGAACGTGAAATTATCTTATTATAGTTACGGACAAACTTGCCATCCCAACTGTTAACCCGGTGCAAAGTGTTAATATCCCAATTCTGTGCCGAAAGACCGGATACAACAAGGCAGATAAAATATACAAAAAAAATAGCCTTTTTCATAAGTCCTTTATATTAGTTTGACGCAAAGATAGGACAAATAGATAGAGTTTTCACAAAAAAATTCTATCTTTGTTGCCACATTTATAATAATTCGCTAATCATTTCATGAGACTGGAAACTTGCTGCAACCGACAGATTGATTGTATGGTATGTCCCCAAAAATCAGAAGGAGTATTGGTTTACCGCCACTACCCCAAGGGACAACATTTCTCTGCTGAAAAGTGCACACAGAACTGCATGATATTTATGCTGAAAGGTGAATTACTTGTAAACAGTGACGAATATCCGGGCACCACTCTCCAAAGCCGCCAGCTCATCTTGCAAGCCATCGGCTCCAAAGTAGAACTCCTGGCTTTGACCGAAGTGGAATATATTGTCTATTGGTTCACCGAGCTTCCTCTGATTTGCGAAGAGCGCTACAAGGAGATACTGAAACGCTCGGAAGCCCCCTTGACTTATACCCCGCTTACCGCGATTTCCATGCTCGAAGGGCTCCTGAAAAGCCTTGCCTGCTACCTCAACGAGCAACCCTATGCGTGCAGCAAATACATTGAAATGAAATGCCAGGAATTGGTATACATATTGACATGCTACTATCCGCTACACCAAATCAGTACATTCTTCTACCCCATCAGCACTTATACGGAAAGCTTCCAATATTTCGTCATGCAGAACTACGACAAGGTGAAGAATGTGGAAGAGTTTGCCCACCTCGGCGGATATACCACTACCACATTCCGCCGTCTGTTTAAAAATATGTATGGGGTCCCGGTCTATGAATGGATTCTGGACAAGAAACGTGAAGGAATTCTGAACGACCTGCAATACACCAAACAACGCATTTCAATCATCAGCGCCCGCTATGGCTTTGATTCCCTATCCCACTTTGCCCACTTCTGCAAAGACTCTTTCGGAGACACGCCTCGCGCCCTGAGAAAACGCTTGGCAAACGGAGAAAAGATTTCCATCATATGCAAAGAGCAAGGCAAAGACCAGGAGGACGAGTAAACCTTTTACTTGTCCGCAAACTTCGCATTCTGCCGGATTACGGAATTATTTCTTTAATCGCTTGCTTTATCGCTGGATTTCTCCTATTTTTGCGAAACATTTACAGAAGTATCCTGATAGAACAAATTTTCAAACTATTAAATAACTTAAATTCAATCATTTATGTGGTTAAGTAATTCATCTGTAGGAAGGAAAGTGGTGATGAGCGTTACCGGTATCGCCCTTGTCCTGTTTCTGACATTTCACATGGCGATGAACCTGGTTGCATTAGTCTCGGCTAATGGCTACAACATGGTTTGTGAGTTCCTGGGAGCAAACTGGTACGCATTGGTGGCTACGGTAGGTCTGGCTGCCTTATTCATCATCCACATCATCTACGCTTTCTGGCTGACTATGCAGAACCGTAAGGCACGTGGTAGCGAACGCTATGCCGTTACGGAAAAGCCCAAGACTGTGGAATGGGCTTCTCAGAACATGCTCGTACTGGGTATCATCGTAATCGTGGGTTTGGGCCTGCACCTGGTAAACTTCTGGGCTAAAATGCAGCTTCCCGAGTTGATGCACAACATGGGCATGCATGCCGACACCCTCACGCTGGCATATGCAGCCAACGGTGTCTATCACATTCAAAACACCTTCAGCAATCCGGTATTCGTAGTGCTTTACCTCGTTTGGCTGGGCGCATTGTGGTTCCACCTCACTCACGGTTTCTGGAGCTCCATGCAGTCTTTGGGCTGGAACAACAAAGTATGGATTAACCGTTGGAAATGTATCTCCAACATCTATTCTACTATCGTTGTCCTCTGCTTCGCTCTGGTAGTTGTCGTATTCTTTGCAAAATCATTGTGCGGCGCTTGCTAAATTCAAATTGTAAATGACTAAATTGTAAATTGCATTATGACTAAGATAGATTCTAAAATACCGGAAGGACCGGTGGCTGAGAAATGGACCAATTATAAGGCTCACCAAAAATTAGTAAACCCTGCCAACAAACGTCGTCTGGACATCATCGTAGTAGGAACCGGACTTGCCGGTGCCAGTGCTGCCGCCTCTCTGGGCGAAATGGGTTTCAGAGTATTCAACTTCTGCATCCAGGACTCTCCGCGCCGTGCACACTCCATCGCTGCACAAGGTGGTATCAATGCTGCTAAGAATTACCAAAACGACGGTGACTCTGTATACCGTCTGTTCTACGATACAGTAAAGGGTGGCGACTACCGTGCCCGCGAAGCCAACGTTTACCGTCTGGCTGAAGTATCCAACAATATTATCGACCAATGCGTTGCACAAGGTGTTCCTTTCGCCCGCGAATACGGCGGTACACTGGACAACCGTTCTTTCGGTGGTGCTCAGGTATCCCGTACTTTCTATGCCAAGGGTCAGACCGGACAGCAGCTGTTGCTGGGTGCATACTCTGCATTGAGCCGCCAGGTGAACGTAGGCACTGTGAAACTGTATACCCGCTACGAAATGGAAGACGTTGTCCTCATTGACGGACGTGCCCGCGGTATCATTGCAAAGAACCTCGTTACCGGTAAATTGGAACGTTTTGCCGCCCACGCTGTGGTAATCGCTACCGGTGGTTACGGCAATGCCTACTTCCTTTCTACCAATGCAATGGCATGTAACTGCTCTGCAGCAATGGCTTGCTACCGTAAAGGTGCCTGGTTTGCCAACCCTGCTTACGTACAGATTCACCCCACTTGTATCCCGGTTCACGGTGACAAGCAGTCTAAGCTGACTTTGATGTCCGAATCTCTGCGTAACGATGGTCGTATCTGGGTTCCGAAGAAGCTGGAAGATGCCAAGAAACTGCAGGAAGGTACACTGCAAGGAAAAGATATTCCCGAGGAAGACCGCGACTACTACCTGGAACGCCGTTATCCGGCATTCGGTAACCTCGTTCCGCGTGACGTTGCCAGCCGCGCTGCCAAAGAACGCTGCGACAAGGGCTTCGGCGTGAACAACACCGGTCTTGCCGTATTCCTTGACTTCTCCGAAGCTATCAACCGTCTGGGTAAAGATGTCGTTGCACAACGTTACGGCAACCTCTTCGATATGTATGAAGAAATCACTGATGTCAGCCCATACGAAAACCCGATGATGATTTATCCGGCTATCCACTATACCATGGGTGGTATCTGGGTTGACTACGAACTGATGACCTCCATCAAGGGACTGTTCGCCATCGGTGAATGTAACTTCTCCGACCACGGTGCAAACCGCCTCGGTGCTTCCGCCCTGATGCAAGGTCTGGCCGATGGTTACTTCGTATTGCCTTACACTATCCAGAACTATCTGGCCGACCAGATTACAGTTCCCCGTTTCTCTACCGACCTGCCCGAATTTGCAGCTGCAGAAAAGGCCGTTCAGGAGAAGATTGACTGGATGATGAACATCAAGGGTAAGAAGTCTGTAGACTCTATCCACAAGGAACTGGGCCACATTATGTGGGAATATGTAGGTATGGGACGTACGGCCGAAGGCTTGAAGGAAGGTCTGAAGAAGCTGAAAGAAGTCCGCAAGGAGTTCGAGAAAGAACTGTTCATCCCGGGCGACAAGGAAGGTATGAATGTAGAACTCGACAAGGCTATCCGTCTGTACGACTTCATCACTATGGGCGAGCTGGTTGCTTACGATGCACTGAACCGTAACGAAAGCTGCGGCGGTCACTTCCGTGAAGAATATCAGACTGAAGAAGGCGAAGCCAAGCGTGACGATGAAAACTACTTCTACGTGGCTTGCTGGGAATATCAGGGTTCTGACGAAAAGGAACCGGTATTGCTGAAAGAGCCGCTGGTTTACGAAGCAATCAAGGTACAGACTCGTAACTACAAGAGCTAATCGGGAAGTTGAACATTTAAAGAATTAAAGAAAATGGATAAAAATATATCATTTACGCTCAAGGTATGGCGCCAGAAGGGTCCGAAAGCAAAAGGCGCTTTTGAAACATACCAAATGAAAGATATCCCGGGCGATACTTCATTCCTCGAAATGCTGGATATCTTGAACGAACAGCTGATTTCTGAAGGTAAAGAACCGGTTGTATTCGACCACGACTGCCGCGAAGGTATCTGCGGTATGTGTTCGCTCTACATCAACGGACACCCCCACGGTCCTGCAACCGGCGCTACTACTTGCCAAATTTATATGCGTCGTTTCAACGACGGCGATACCATCACTGTTGAACCGTGGCGCTCTGCCGGTTTCCCGGTTATCAAGGACTTGATGGTCGACCGTACGGCCTACGACAAGATTATGCAGGCAGGCGGCTACGTCAGCGTACGTACCGGTGCTCCCCAGGATGCCAACGCTATCCTGATTCCGAAGCCCATCGCTGACGAGGCTATGGATGCTGCCAGCTGTATCGGTTGTGGTGCTTGTGTGGCTGCTTGTAAGAACGGTTCTGCTATGCTGTTCGTTTCTGCCAAGGTGAGCCAGCTGAACCTGTTGCCCCAAGGCAAACCGGAAGCATTGCGCCGTGCCAAGGCTATGTTGAGCAAGATGGACGAACTCGGTTTCGGTAACTGTACAAACACTCGTGCGTGCGAAGCTGAATGCCCGAAGAATGTTTCCATCAGCAACATTGCTCGCCTGAACCGCGACTTTATCATTGCGAAACTGAAAGACTAATCCGGTCTTTCTGCAAATAATATAGGATGCGCTTCGGATAAACCTTTTGAGCAAGCTCAGATTTATCACTCAGCTTTCACTATATTTGATTAATATCACAAGAGACTCCTCTGCCGGGAAACCGCCGGAGGAGTTTTTTTATGACATGCCGTTTACTTCAGATAAATTGCCGGCACGCAAGCTACGGGGAGAAGCCCCGAAATTCTTTTTGCAGAAATTGGAAAAATGAGGCAGCGATTCAAAGCCATATTTATAGCAAATCTCTGATATAGAAGCATCCGTATAACGAAGTTCATAAACCACGCTTTCCTTCCTCCGTTCCATCATCCACTCGTACACCGGTTGATGAAAAACAGAATTGAATATACGCCGGAAAGTAGCTACTGTATATCCTCCCAACTGGGCAAGTTCCTCTACCGTCTTGACTTTGGCATGATTCTGCAAGACAAAGTAGTGGAAGGAATTAGTATACTGGGCAAGAGGATGTATCAGCATGGAAAGCTCATAGTCGGAGTAGTAATTTCCAAGAATGAAAGCAAGTTCTTTCCGTTTGAAACAAAGCATTTCCCGGCAAATCTTCTCCTCGGACAAATAGGCCTTGGAACTTTCCAGAAAGAGCTGCAACTCGGGAGTAATGGTCAAAGGATAGAATATCAATGGAGGGGTAACCTCTTTCATAATATGGTTATACCGGTCCTCACAGAAGAATTCAGGCTTACTGAACCGGTAACAAACGCATTCCACATCCGTCATGGCAAGTATTTCGTACTTGGAACCAATAGCTTGAAGGATGAACTCACCTGCATGCAACACAGTTCCCGCATACTCCTTACTGTTGACAAGCACTTCTCCTTTCAGCAGGAAAATTATAATATTTTCCTCACACTTTCGCGCCGGCAGATGGAATCCTCTGAGGTGGGAAGCATATATTATTGCATTGTCCACAGCCTTGGGACATTGAGCGCATTGTTTTTTACCTCTGCAAGCAGAAGAGTTGGGCATCGGCAAGTAGATTTGTTTGTTTGTTGCAGTGACAAAAATAGATAAATAATACTCATAAAAGAAACATTCCCCGAAAACTTTCATAAAGAAGTTTCGGGGAATGAATAAAATAGAAGTAATTCAGTTTTTTATTGCGGACAGTGCCGTTTTATTTTTCCACGTTCGTATCATCAGCCGTACTCCATGGACCAACTTCAGGTACAAAGGTTACTTTTGCCGCCTTATTGGCCAGCGTCAGCGTATAACGTATCTTTTTGCCTTCACCCCAGGCTTGTGTATCATTCAAGTCAATGGCGGAAGTTACAGTATCAAGAAGAACGTCTTTCTCATAGATGTCATAGACAACATTGATTTTGGCATTCGTACCCAACGTCTGGGGCATCAACATCCAGGCTGTATTCACTTCCACACCCGTTGTATTCACTTCCAATGCACCATCGTCAATCGTATGTGCATAAGTGCTGTTCCTTCCTGTGACTTCCATATTGAATCATCAAAACCATAAGTTCCTTTATTGTGCACACCGGATATTGTAAGTGTTTTCAGTTTATAAGTCAAAGCGTCGGCTGCCTTGACAGTGAAATTTATTTGGGTCAGTATATGGCCGAATTTCAAAGATACCCCACTGGCATTTGATGCCTTGGTTGCATCCGTCGCTTTCGCGGCTACCAAGTCCGTTTGGGCAGCTACATCCGCTACCGTATAAGTAATGGAAGGATATATAGCACCAGCAGCCGGTTGATTGTACGTCAAGGCCCCGGTACCCGGATTCCCGTAAGCAAAGAACTGCAAGTTATCCGTCATTGGCCAATAATATGTTCCCCCAGTCAAACTCCAGTCGGGAGCACTATAAGTTACCTTAACAGCTGCCATGAATTCCTTCATCGCATCAAAAGTCGCAACGGAGGCCATTGTTGTTGCTCCCGTATTATAAGCATACACAGTGAACCCTACCTTCTGCAATTCCGGCAAATCAGTCACTGTGGCTCTCGTAGTGTTACCCACTACTGTTCCCAATTTAATCTCCGCCTTTTGTCCGGCATTCTCTATCTCCTCACTTTCCGAGCAACTCATTACTGCTGCTGCAGCCAAAGCCAAAAATAAAACCTTCTTCATAATTGTCTGTTATTAAAGTTAATATATTTATTTGTCTGTTTGCTATCAATTCACCGGTAGCTCCACATCCGTCTCATCATCCCAATCATCCACATCGCCACCAATCCCTCCATCTCCTTCATCGGTTCCCGGTTCCAAATCATCCACCACAACCTTGTCCTCCGGTACGGGAACCTCGATATGGATTTCCGACCCAGGAACGCCCACATCAGGTTCTTCTTCGCCTCCTCCCGAGGGAGGAGCTGTTTCAATCACTTCCGTGATATCCACCTTCACCTCTTGAACCGTTTTATCTCGTTTCACAATCTTCAGTGTCAGCAACATAGGACTATCCGCACGGGTCTTGGTATCTTTCAGTAATACAAAACTGGAGAAATACCCCCATAAAAGCCCGTTTTCACGCTTTGTATCCACACATATAGGTACCTCGCTCAAATGGCAAGCACGGTTGCCTATAAAGTAACTTCCGTTCAAGCCGTCCACATGGCAGATGATGCTCGATATTCTATCCCATCCTTCCACCTTTATATCAAAGGAATAATGGTCCACTACCGCTTCCGGCTTCCAGTTCAACGGAAGCGCCACATCACTCTGCCTTATTTCCACCTCGTCCAAAGCCACCACATACAAAGGGTCGGGCGACCAAACCATATCTTCGTGTACATCCAGCCCCGTACAGTGTCCCGTAAAAGCCTCAATCGTCTCATAACTCTCGTCGCCCCGTATCTGTATACTCTCCGTATTGAAGTTATAGGCCACCACCGCATACTTCCCCGGCGGTACCTTCACCTCACCCCCTCCGGCAGGCAGATAACTTTCAACCTTTCTCCCCTGAGTATCTTTCGGATAGAAGATAATCCGCATGGTCTGCGGCAGCTTATCCGTCACCCCTTTCCAATCCAGTTTAATCTGTACTCCGCTAACGGGATAATCATCCAGCATATCGCGGAAGTCACAGCTTCCCAGCATTGGCAACAGTCCGAAGAACAGCCAGAGAATCATATGCCGTGCATCTTTCATACCACTCATCTCCCCGACGTTAGAAGCCATACCAAAGAAATTTTTGCTTTTGTCGGCCCGATAAAGTGATACTTTCCACTGCTGACCCAAACCAAGTCATTTCCATAAGAAGTATATTTCCTGTACTCCGTATCCAAGTATCCAATGCCCACACTGAATTCAATCGCCAGATGCCGAGCCAGTGGACGCACGTATCCATAAGTTATTCCTGCAGCTGCGTAATACTTCCCCCGGTATCCCTTCTCCTCTTTCAACTGAAAATCATAGGTACCTCCTTCGGCATATGCTCCCAGGAAGTGTCCGGACAATCTTCCGCGCGTATGGCGGTTTCCCAACCAGTAACGCGCCTCTGTCCCTCCCGAAAGGAGCTGATAGCAGAAATTACATCCGCTGTCAGACCACCAAGGGCATTTGTACTCAACATTCAAAGACCACCTCTTTCCCAATGGCAGCTCCACTTCTATGTTCGGAGCCAAGGCCAGGTCGTAAAGCAAATTATTTTTTAACGCCAGCACCGTTTTACAAGTATGGCTATGGGATTCTACCGACTTATTCTGCCCTATTACCTGCCCCGACATCATGCAAAAAAGGAGTAGCCAAAAGACATATATAAAAATGCGTTTTCCCATAATTTCGCGTTGTATACAAACAAAAGTAGAAGATAATTACCGAATAAAAATCACTTTCCATCACTCTTTTCAAAGGCTGAAAGGTTCTGTGAAACGATTGAAACAGATTTGCAACTTCTGCCTTATCCGGGACGCTGTGAATAGATTCTTCTCTCTCAAAAAGTCAATCCGTGTGCGAAAACAGTAAAATTCAGTGAAAGAAATACAAAAGAAGTAGCAGGAACATTCTGAAATTTGGAAGATAACAACGGGAACCTTACATTTGTAATGTGATTTTTTTCATAGTATTAGATTTAAGGTTAACAAAGGTTGGAGTACAGCGGTACTCCTTTTTTTATGCCCATACGTTTCTCCGAATGACAAAAAATAGCTATCTTCGATGGCTTTTATAACTGTTAAAGAAGAAAACATCACCACTTGAGCCCATTATGAAAAAACCGGTACTCGCATTGCTTTCCATAATCCTACTTACCGCAGGATGTTCCCAACGGCCTGCTGCCACCACCAAGATACCCCTAACCAGCGCACACCGTGGTGCCGCCACCATCGCTCCCGAAAACACAATGGCATCCGTAGATTCGTGCATCAAATACGGTGTAGGCAATATAGAATGCGATGTCTGCATCAGTAAGGACAGTGTCTTCTACGTACTGCACGATTCCACCCTCGACCGTACCACCAACGGTACCGGCGCCATCTCCCAATGGCTGTCCGCCGACATCGACACACTGGATGCCGGCTCTTGGTTTGCGCCCCGATTTGCCGGACAACGGGTACTACGTCTTACCGACCTGCTACGCAAGGCCAAAGAGCACGGTTTAAGAATCACCATCGACTACCGCAACGGCAGTCTGCACCAATTACTGAACTTGATAAAGGACGAAGGCATGCTGGAAAACTGCAACTTCACCTTCAGCAAGGAGTATCATGCCAAATGCTTCAGAAAGATGGCACCCGAGGTAAGAACCCTGCAAGCCTACATCAAAAGTGAAAAAGACATAGAGCATGTCGTAAAGGAACTGCACCCCGACATCGCTGTCGTTTGGATTGACTCCCTTACCCCGCAATTCGTAAAGAAATGCCGTGAGCACAACCTGCAGGTACTGGCACTCGTCCTGGGGCTGGACGACAAGACGGAAGAGAACCAGAAGGCAGTCGACCTGGGGGTAGACATCATAGCGACGGACCACCCGGAAAAGTTCATCATGAAATACGGGAAACCGTCCATATAAGGCAAGAGACCTGCCGCGCTCAAGTCAGCAAGTGATAGACACCACCCACCATTGCCTTGACCACTCCCTTCATCTCCAATTCAAAAAGCAAGGCACTCATCCGGTTGACGGGTATGTCCGCTTCCACCACCATCGCATTGATATGGAGGTCTCCCTGCCGCATAAGGATGCGCACAACGAGCTCCTCCTCTTCCGTCAGTTCCGGGAAGAGATTACGCTGGATACCTTCTGTCCGGGCAGGCTGCTCCGCTACGGCCCAGCCCATAATCTGCACAAACTCTTCCGCACTCTGGATAAGGGCGGCCTTGTTGTCGCGTATCAACCGGTTGCAACCGATGGAAGATTCGTCCGTAACACGTCCCGGAACGGCAAAACAGTCACGATGGTATCCCTCCGCCAACTCTGCAGTGATAAGGGAACCTCCCTTTGCGGCAGACTCCACCACAATGGTAGCATCACTCATACCCGCCACAATACGGTTACGGCTAACAAAGTTATGCTTGTCCGGATTCGTCCCGGTAAGGAATTCGGTCAGCAGTCCACCTTGTGCCAGCATGTCGATGGCTGTTTTCCGGTGGACATACGGATAGATGCGGTCCAGTCCGTGAGCAAGGACAGCAACGGTAGGGAGATGATTTGCCAAAGCGGCCCGATGGGCATGGATATCTATCCCGTAAGCCAGTCCGCTTACTACCAGCACATCGGGACAAAGAACGGCCAAATCGCGCAGGAAGTCGGCACAGAATTGCTTGCCGTAATCGGTGGCACGGCGTGTACCTACCATATCGATGACATGCAGGCGGTTGAAATCGGTGTTTCCTTTAAAGAAAAGTACAATCGGCGCATCCTCACATTCGCGCAAGCGGGAAGGGTAAGCCTCATCCTTCAACGTCAGGCAGGAAAGACGATTCTTCTCTACAAACTCCATCTCCTGCTCGGCACGCAGAAAGGCAGCGGGACAATCAAGAGCCGTCACTACCCCCGGATTCACACCGGGCATGATTTCGGGGAGCTCCTTCCGCCGACTGAATACTTCGGCAGCACTGCCCATACCCTCTATTAAACGCTTTGCCCCGATATGTCCTATACCGGGGCAAAGTGTGAGAGCTATGCTGCAAATCCGTTCGTCACTGTTCATTCCACCACAGATTACACAGATTCACACGGATTGAGATAAGGGGCAAAGAGACGGTCGAACAGTTCGCTATCGCTTAACCGCCCGTTCACCACACATACGGTTTCAACTATGCCTTTGAGACAGACTTTGCCGTCGGAAGCACGGAAGATATCTTGGTAAAAGACGTACTTGATACCCTCCTTCTTCATGTAGAGTTTGGAGACAAACTCGTCACCACTCCTCAGGGGAGTCTTGAAAGCCATATTGATACGTGCCACTACCGGGTCTACCCCCTGCTCGTGCAGTCCGGCAAAGCTGACGCCGGCACTCAACAGAAACTCATGGCGCGTATGCTCCAGATAATGCTGATAATTGGCATTATTGACGATGCCTTGCAGGTCGCATTCATAGTCGCGCACCTTCATGGGAAGTTCATAGATATAATTCATATTTACTATTGGACTATTTGATACTTAGCCACGTTGTTTCTCCACATCCAAGCCTTTGAACTTCTTCAGTTCCTCTACGCTGACCAGCTTGTAGAGTTTGTCACTGGGACGTATTTTCACCGATTTCATCGAGAAATGCTGGCCTTTCTTTACAGTCTGCACGGGTTTCAAATCGACGCGTGCCTCGTCCAAAGTGACGAATTCGGCACCCGTTGTGGGACCCGTAATCAGCAACTTGTCGCCTACGCTCACTTCGGCTGCTTCTACCAGGAACTCTGCCACACCGATGTTTGAGAAGTAGCGGATGCCCTTACCCACATAGATTTTACGTTCCGTAGCGGCAGAGCCGTAGTTCTTGGTCCATTCGCCCAAGCGTTGTCCCAGGTAGTAGCCGTCCCAGAAACCACGATTGAAGACCGTCTTCAAACGTTCGTCCCACCGGGCAATCTTCTCATCGGTGAATGTATCGTCCAGATAGGAACGGATGGCTTCTTTGTAACACTCCACTACCGTGCGCACGTACTCGGGTCCGCGGGCACGTCCTTCTATTTTGAAAACACGAACACCTGCATCCAGCATCTTGTTCATGAAGTGGATAGTTTTTAAGTCTTTGGGGGACATGATGTATTGGTTGTCCACCTCCAATTCCACATCCGTCTCCTTGTCGCGCACCGTATAACTACGGCGGCATACCTGCATGCAAGCACCACGGTTGGCAGAGTGGTTCATCTCATGCAATGAGAGATAACACTTTCCGCTGACTGCCATGCAAAGGGCACCGTGGCAGAACATCTCTATACGTATCTGCTCTCCGCTGGGTCCACAGATATTCTCCTCACGGATATGGCGGTAGATTTCTGCCACTTGCTCCAGATTCAACTCACGCGCCAGCACCACCACATCGGCAAACTGCGCATAGAAGCGCAGGGCTTCCACGTTGCTGATGTTGAGCTGTGTGCTGAGGTGTACCTCCTGCCCTATCTGCCGGGCATAACTCATCACTGCCACATCAGCGGCAATGACTGCCGAGATGCCTGCCGCCTTTGCCGCATCTACAATGGTACGCATCAGCGGAATGTCATGGTCGTATATAATGGTATTGACGGTGAGGTAGCTCTTCATGCCATGTTCGTCGCACGTCCGGGCTATTTCCCGCAAATCGTCGATAGTGAAGGTATTTGCCGAACGGGCACGCATGTTCAGGTTCTCGATACCGAAATAGATGGAGTCGGCACCTGCTTGTATGGCTGCTGCGAGAGATTCGCGCGAGCCTACCGGTGCCATGATTTCGAAGTCACTGATTGAGTGTTTCATCATTTCTTTTTGAATTAGAGTATGCAAAGGTAGGCTTTTTTCTGTACTTTTGCGGACAAATCCGCTTAGATTATGAAGATTAAAGATATAGACCTGGGCCCACGCCCCGTATTCCTCGCCCCGATGGAGGACGTCACCGACCCTGCTTTCCGCCTGATGTGCAAGCACTTCGGAGCAGACATGGTATATACCGAGTTCGTTTCTGCCGATGCCTTGATACGCTCCGTAGGCAAGACCCAGCAGAAACTGAACATCAGCGATGAAGAGCGGCCCGTAGCCATACAGATATACGGACGGGACACCGCCACCATGGTAGAAGCCGCCCGCATTGTGGAGCAGGCACATCCGGACACGCTGGACATCAACTTCGGCTGCCCCGTGAAGCGCGTTGCCGGCAAGGGTGCCGGTGCCGGTATGCTACAGAACATTCCGCTGATGCTGGAAATCACTCGTGCCGTGGTAGATGCCGTGAAGATTCCCGTCACCGTGAAGACCCGCCTGGGCTGGGATGCCAACAGTAAAATCATCGTAGACCTTGCCGAGCAGTTGCAGGACTGCGGCATTGCCGCCCTCACCATCCACGGCCGTACCCGCGCCCAGATGTATACCGGCGAGGCGGACTGGACACTTATCGGCGAGGTGAAAAAGAACCCACGCATGCACATTCCCATCATCGGCAACGGTGATATCACCACTCCCCAACGGGCCAAAGAATGCTTCGACCTCTACGGTGTGGACGCCATCATGATAGGCCGTGCCAGCTTCGGCCGCCCGTGGTTCTTTAAGGAAGTGAAGCATTATTTGGAGACGGGCGAAGAACTCCCTCCGCTGAGTTCCGAATGGCGGCTGAACGTACTCCGCCAGGAAGTGGAAGACAGCGTCAACCTGCTGGATGAACGACGGGGCATACTGCACGTGCGCCGCCACCTGGCAGCAAGCCCGCTCTTCAAAGGGATTCCCAATTTCCGCGACACCCGGATAGCCATGCTGCGGGCAGAGACGAAGGAGGAACTGTACCGCATCTTCGAAGAGATAGAACCGTTGCTGCCATAGGAGAAAACCGCATACGATTTTTACCATCGAGTCCGATACTTGAGCAATCATCCTCACGCCCCTTCTTGAATAGCTTCTGAGAGGGGGGGAGTATTCAGACGCAGATGACACGCTTTGTTGCCATCCGCATAACTCACTGTCTGTCAGCAAGAAATTTTGCCAACCACTTGCCTTGCCCTTGGCAAACTTTTGCCATGCCTATGGCAAAGTTTTGCCAACGCGGTGGCAAAGCCTTGCCAATGGGAAGGCAAAACCTTGCCAACAAGGAGGCAAGAAAAAAACATTGTTTCTTTGGCAGAAAGAAACAAGTCCCTATATTCGTCTTCCCAAGAAAGAAAGAATCCCATAAATATGTCTTTATGAAAAAGAAAAAACTGCTCAAACAGCTCATCGTAAACTTCCAGCATTCACTTCCGGCAGAAGTTTATCCGCGTACATTGGTATTGCCCACAGACAGTGGAAAGATAATCACCGTGCCCGACTAGCGGAACATCGGCTGCGCAAACCATCGCTTGAACATCCACGTGGCCAGGATATAAATGCCGAAAGCCGATACGAAACCCACGATAGAGTCTATCAGGTAATGTGCCTGGATATAGACCGTAGCCCCGCACAACAGCAGATAGAAAGGAAACAAGCAGGCAAACAGACGCTTGCTGCCACGCCATGCCATAATCATCAGTACCGTAGACATTCCGACGTGCGAACTGGGAAAAGCAGCCGTGGGGCGCTCACCCACCTGCTGGGAACTCTCCACCAGGTTGTAGAAGAAGCCGTGCTCATAGCCCGGACCGGGAAGAAGTTCCTGATGGTGATGGAAATAGTCACCGATGGACGGGAAGATACCTTGCGCCACATGGTCGCTTCCAATGGCGGGGAAGTAGAACTGCGGCCCGGCAACGGGGACGAAAATATAAATAAGGTAATAGATGAAGAAAGCGGTGACGATGACGAACGAAACCTTCTCGAAAAGGTCGAAACGATAAAGGAAATACCACACCACCACCAGCAGAATCATCGGATAATAGAAGAAGTATCCCATATTGAACGGCTCGCTCACCCACATCTGCGGAAACCTTTCACAGAACCACACAGCAGGCTGTCCACCAAACATCCACTGCTCCACCGACGCGAACACGTGGTCGAGATTGGGGAATATCCGGTTGAACTCAAAGGTGTCGGGATACCAATAGGAAAGCAGTGACATCTGGATGGCTATGCGCACAAAGGCAGAGAACTTGCAGGGTGCCAGCCGGTAAAGATACATCAACAGGAACGTCATACCCGCAATGACAACACGGTCTGCAAGCATCTGCACCGGATGATCCATTTCCTGAAAAAGAAACAGAATGAGAATGGAAGTCAGCAAATTGTATATCAGCGTAATCTTCTCTACCGCAAAAAGCCCCTTACGGGTTTCTACCCTTTTAAATAAATCTAAAGCCATCCCTTATCCTTATACCAGGCAATGGTTTCCTTTACACCCCGTTCCAGGTCGTACTCAGGACTGAAGCCCAGTTCCTCGACGGCCGGCGTGATGTCACACTGCCAGTTGCGTTGTTTCATTATTCTATACTTGTCCGAATTGAGCGTACTGGTCTTGTTCTGCCGCTTCGCCCAAAATTCAGCGAGCAAAGATACGACTTTCAATACAATTAACGGACATCTCAGGCGAATAACAAACGGATTGCCCAATTCTTTCCTTATCAAATCGGAAAAAGCACGGCTGCTATACACCTTCCCGTCAGCCAGGAAATAGGCGCGGCGGGACACCTGCTTCTCTATCCCGAGGAAGACGGCCTGCACGATATCCTTTACATATACAAACGTCAAGTCCTGGCGGCAGAAGCCTACAGAAAAGTCCGTATGCTGCCGGATGGACTTTGCCATAAGATAATAATCCTTCTCACGCGGCCCGTATACACCCGTCGGCCGGTAGATGACGTAGGGGAAACCCGGAATACTCTGCAAATAAAGTTCTGTTTTCAGTTTACTGAGTCCGTAAGCGGTATTGGGTGAAGGGGGGTCACTCTCCATAATCGGGTCGTAGGTCCTCTCGCGTACCGGGCCGAACACACTCAGCGTACTGATGAAGATAAACTGCTTGGGAATCATGTTCAGCTCCCTCAGCGTATCGATGAAGTATTTGGTCTGCAGATAATTCACCAAATCGAATTCGTTCTTGTCCACACACTTCGTCACACCGGCACAATGGACAATATAATCAAACTTATTGTAGGTCCCTTTATGTCCCGAGAGTTGTGCCCTCAGTTCATTGGGGTGCGCAAAGTCCAGTTCGAGGAAATGTATCTTGCGGTCACGCAGATACTCGCGGCTGCTGGACGAACGTACACCCGCCCACACACCGAACTTGCGCTTCAACGCCTCCTCCACGATGAAACTTCCGATAAATCCGCTTGCTCCTGTAATTAAAATCGATTCCACTTCTTCTGTTACAAATTACTAATTACTTTTCATCCGGTCCGTCACCTTGACGCTCCTTGTGTTACTCTGTCGCCTCGTTACTCTTCTTCACCGGCTCCACATGGATGCTGACCAGTGTTCCTTTGCCGAACTGCCTTTTCAACTTGTTCTCCACCGCCGTTGCCGTCTCGTGAGCTTCCTCCAGCGAGATGCTACCATCCATACGCACATGCACCTCGATGGCACAATAACTGCCGATGCGGCGCGTACGAAGGTGATGCGGCGAGCTGATACCGGGAAAAGAAAGAATCGTCTTCAGTATCTCATCCTCCACCTCGGCAGGCAATGATTTCTCCAATAGTTCGTCCACACACGGTATCAACAACTGCACAGCCACCTTCATAATGAAGAAGCTGACAATAACCGCTGCCACCGGGTCCAGCACCCGCCAATGGTCACCCAAAAGAATAGCGCCACCTATACCCGCTGCCGTGCCTATGGACGAAAACGCGTCACTCCGGTGATGCCAGGCATTGGCAACAACCGCCTGCGAATTCAACTTCCTGCCCTTGAATACGGTATATTGATAAAGCACTTCCTTGAAAACGATGGATACCAATGCAGCCACCAGTGCCAGTATACCGGGTTCCTGCAGAGAGCCGCCTTGCAGGAAGCGGTAAATGGAGGAAGCCCCGTTCCAGAAAATGCCGAATCCCACAAACAACAGAAAAATACCGATAATGGCAGTTGCCAGCGTCTCGTACTTGCCATGACCGTAATCGTGTCCTTCATCTTCGGGCTTTGCCGAAATGCGCACAAAAACAATGACAATAATATCTGTAATGAAATCCGACAAAGAATGTACCGCATCCGCCAGCATGGCGGCACTGTGACCTACAATACCTGCAAAGAATTTGAAGACAAGCAAGAGAAAGTTTACCACACTTCCCACAACCGTCACCCGGTAAATGTCTTTTTCCCGTGTGGCATCTGCTTTTTTGTTCAGAGTTTGCATTTCCATCTGCTTTTCGTCTAAGGTACAGCCTATCTTCACTTTGTGTGCAAATATAGTACATAAATCCATTACAATCTGTCGTTCCTTCATTATTTTCAATAGAATGATAATATTTTGAAGTCTGAGTGAACGAAGGAACATATTTATTTGTTTACTTTGCAAGAGGTAATCACCACAGATTACACAGATTGACACAGAATCTCTATTTATACATAAATACATCATAACATTATGGCCAAAAGAAGAAAGAAGCCGGCAACGCATGAAGAAGAAAGAGCTCGTCAAAGTACTGCTGGAATTCTTCCACACAAAGCAAGACGAAGTATTATCCCTGAAATACATCTTTGAACAACTCCACCTCACCACACATCCGCTGAAGATGCTGTGCATGGACATCTTGTCCGAACTGTCGATGGATGACTACATCACAGAAGTGGACAAGCACAAATACAAGCTGAACAACCACGGCGTGGAAATGACCGGAACCTTCCAGCGCAAGAGCAACGGCAAGAATTCCTTTATACCGGAAGGTGGAGGCGAACCGATATTCGTGGCCGAACGCAACTCGGCACACGCCATGAACAATGATAAAGTGCGTATCGCCTTCTATGCCAAGCGTCGCGGACGCGAAGCCGAAGGAGAAGTCATCGAGATACTGGAACGCGCCAACGATACCTTCGTAGGAACATTGGAAGTTGCCAAATCATATGCTTTCCTTGTTACGGAAAACCGCACGCTGGCCAATGATATCTTTATCCCCAAAGAGAAACTGAAAGGTGGAAAGACAGGCGACAAGGCCATCGTCAAAGTGGTGGAATGGCCTGACAAGGCAAAGAATCCTATCGGTCAGGTTATCGACATTCTGGGGAAAGCCGGAGATAACACCACCGAGATGCACGCCATCCTGGCCGAATTCGGATTGCCGTATGTTTACCCCGCATCCGTGGAAAAAGCCGCAGACAGGATACCTGCCGAAATTCCCGCAGAAGAATATACCAAACGTGAGGATTTCCGCAATGTAACCACCTTTACCATAGACCCCAAAGACGCTAAGGACTTTGACGATGCCTTGTCCATCCGCAAACTGAAGGACAATCTTTGGGAAGTGGGTGTACACATTGCCGACGTGACGCACTACGTAACGGAAGGCAGCATCATCGACAAAGAAGCCGAGAAACGCGCCACATCCGTTTACCTCGTAGACCGCACCATCCCGATGCTGCCCGAACGGTTGTGTAACTTCATCTGTTCCCTGCGCCCCGATGAAGAGAAACTGGCCTACTCTGCCATCTTCGAGATGACGGACAAGGGAGAAGTGAAGAACTCGCGCATTGTGCATACGGTTATCAAGTCCGACCGCCGCTTCACCTACGAAGAGGCGCAGCAGATTATCGAAACCAAAGAGGGAGACTTTAAGGAAGAAATCCTCAAGCTGGACTCGCTTGCCAAGATATTGCGTGAAAAACGGTTTACCGCCGGCGCCATCAACTTCGACCGCTATGAGGTGAAATTTGAGATTGACGAGCAGGGCAAGCCTGTCAGCGTATATTTCAAGGAATCCAAAGACGCCAACAAACTGGTAGAAGAGTTCATGCTACTCGCCAACCGCACTGTAGCGGAAAAAATAGGACGTGTACCCAAAAGCAAAAAGCCGAAAGTATTCCCCTATCGTATTCACGACCTTCCGGACCCGGAAAACTGGATAATCTGGCACAGTTCATTGCCCGCTTCGGCTACAAACTGCGCACCGGCGGAACCAAAACGGATGTATCCAAATCCATCAACCATCTGCTGGATGATATTCAGGGAAAGAAAGAGGAGAACCTTATTGAAACCGTATCCATCCGTGCCATGCAGAAAGCACGCTATTCCGTGCACAACATCGGTCACTACGGATTGGCATTCGATTATTACACCCATTTCACTTCTCCCATCCGACGCTATCCGGACATGCTGGTGCACCGGTTGCTGACCAAATACCTGGATTTAGGCGGACGAAGCGTTTCCGAACAGAAATACGAAGCCCTCTGCGAGCATTCCAGCAGCATGGAACAGATAGCTGCCAATGCGGAACGCGCCTCTATCAAGTACAAACAGGTGGAATACATGACGGAACGCCTGGGACAGACTTACGACGGCGTTATTTCCGGTGTTACCGAATGGGGACTGTACGTTGAGCTGAACGAGAATAAATGTGAAGGAATGATACCTATCCGCGACCTCGATGATGATTACTACGAATTCGACGAAAAGAATTATTGCCTGCGCGGACGACGGAAGAAACGCACATACAGCCTCGGCGACGCTATCACCATCAAGGTGGCACGCGCCAACCTGGAGAAAAAGCAGTTGGACTTTGCACTGGTTGAATAGGCGGAATTATCATTGTCAGTTACAAAAGCTTACCTACACATACATGAAGACAATTACTATTACAGACCGCTCGCAAATAGAAGATATCATCCGTAAATGCCCTTATTGTACGGTCGGGATTATCGACGGAGAGGGTAATCCGTATGTAATACCTATGAACTTTGCCTGGGAAAATGATACTATTTATCTGCATTCGGGCCCCGAAGGAAGTAAAGTAGAAATGGTGGCACGGCATCCGCAGGTCTGCATCACCTTCTGTGAAGGGCACGAACTGGTGTATATGCATAAACAGATAGCTTGCAGTTACAGCATGAAATCCCGCAGCGTTATCTGTAAAGGCAAAGTGCGTTTCATAGAAGATATGGATGAAAAGCGACGGATACTCGACCTGCTTATGAAGCAATATACGGACAATGCATGTAGCTACGCCGAACCGGCTGTACGCAATGTGAAAATATGGGAAGTGAAAGTAGATGAAATAAGCTGCAAATCGTTCGGGCTGAGGCCGAGTGAATTGAAATAATCTCTACAAAAAACTTTGCCCGAAGTTTGATTGCCACTAACCTGCATATTCAAGGTATCCCAGTCCTATACTCAAAGTACTTCAGTCACATAGGTAGTCTCTGTATAGGACTGAGCACATAACTCATCATAAGGGATATTCCTCAAAGGCATACAACAGCGTCGACAAATAGCGTTCTCCCGTATCAGGGAGCAACACTACTATGTTTTTACCCTCATTCTCCGGCAACTGCGCCAACTGGGTTGCAGCACTGACAGCCGCTCCCGAAGAAATCCCCACCAACAGGCCTTCGTATTTCGCCAGTTCCCGCCCGGTACGGATAGCATCATCATTGGACACCTGCAAAATTCCGTCTACCACGGCACTATTATAGTTTTTCGGAACAAAACCTGCACCGATACCCTGAATCTTATGCGGGCCCGGTTTTCCGCCTGACAATACCGGAGAATCTTCCGGTTCTACGGCTACCACTTGTATCCGGGAGTTATGTTTCTTCAAAGCCGCACCCACGCCGCTCACCGTTCCGCCGGTCCCCACACCGGCCACGAATATATCGACCTTCCCGTCCGTATCCTGCCAGATTTTCCTGTCCGGTAGTGCGCTCATGAACGGCAGGGTTAGCCCGATTATTAAACTGCTGCAGAATCAGTGAACTGGGAGTGCTTGCCTGCAACTCTTCGGCACGGGCTATAGCACCTTTCATACCGTCTGCACCGGGCGTCAAAACAAGTTCCGCACCAAGGGCTTTTCAGCAGATTGCGACGTTCCGTACTCATGGTATCCGGCATAGTCAAAATCAATTTATAGCCTTTGGAAGCTGCCACAAAGGCAAGCCCTACCCCGGTATTCCCACTGGTCGGCTCAATAACCGTTGCACCGGGCTTCAACAGTCCTTTCGTTTCCGCATCTTCTATCATAGCCAGCGCAACACGGTCCTTTACGCTGCCCGCAGGATTAAAGTATTCCAGTTTGACGATGACACGAGCTTTCAAGTTCTTGTTTTTACCATAATTGTTCAACTCCAACAAAGGAGTATTGCCAACTAAATCAGTCAGACGTTGTGCTATTTTTTTCATATCTTACAGTGAATTATCAATAAGATAAAAGTACGGCGGAGTCCGTTCATTCAAAATACCATAAATGTGGTAAATCCATACTATAAATGAGGGATATGTAGGAAAATTGGTGAGTATTTTATACCTTTGTAGCCACTTTATTAATAAAGGATATCATAATGAGTCCACTTAATTTTACTCACATCCTGACACAGGCAGTCGATGAGCTATCGGAAAGCGAATCCTACAAAGGACTGTTTCACCAGCACACGGACGGCAATCCATTGCCTTCAGCTAAGGCATTGTGCGATATTATCGAACTTGCACGTGCCATTATCTTCCCCGGATATTTTGGAAATTCAACGGTCAACAGCCGTACGGTAACTTACCATATCGGAGTCAATGTAGAAAGACTGTTCGACCTGCTGACCGAGCAAATATTGGCAGGACTCTGTTTCGGCAGTGATGACGAATGCAGTTGCTGTACCGAACTTCAACGTGAGGAGGCCGCATCAATTGCCGCCCGGTTCATCAGCCATTTACCTGAACTGCGTCGCATACTGGCTACGGATGTTGAAGCCGCTTACAACGGCGACCCTGCCGCACATTCGTTTGGCGAGGTTATCAGTTGCTATCCGGCCATACGCGCTATCAGCAATTACCGCATAGCACACGAACTGTTGGTACTCGGCGTGCCTCTCATTCCGCGTATCATCACCGAAATGGCCCATAGCGAAACCGGTATCGATATTCATCCGGGAGCTGCCATAGGCGGTTATTTCACGATAGACCACGGTACAGGTGTGGTAATCGGCGAGACTTGTATCATCGGCAAGAACGTAAAACTATACCAGGGTGTAACCCTCGGAGCCAAAAGTTTCCCGCTGGACCAGGACGGTAAACCCATCAAAGGCATACCCCGCCATCCCATACTGGAAGACAATGTCATTGTTTATTCCAATGCCACCATATTAGGGCGTATCACCATCGGAAAAGACGCTACCGTAGGCGGCAACATCTGGGTAACGGAAGATGTGCCCGCAGGCGCAAGAATAGTACAAACCAAAGCAAAAAAGTAAGAGATTTTATGATTTCAGAATTATAATCCATACCATATGCGTAATAGTAAAAATGAAATCATACCGGAATAAATCATAAATTATAAATCATAAATAAGTAGATGAGCGAACAATCATTCGAAATGATTGCCAAAACTTTCCAGGGACTGGAAGAAACATTGGCACAGGAACTGACCTCTTTGGGTGCAGACGAGATACAGATAGGACGTCGTATGGTATCATTCCGCGGCGACAAGGAGATGATGTACAAGGCGAATTTCTGCCTGCGGACCGCTATCCGCATCCTGAAACCTATCAAACAGTTTGTAGCGAAAAATGCCGATGAGGTGTATGAACAGATCAAGGCAATCCACTGGGAAGATTATCTGGATATAGATAAAACTTTCGCCGTAGACGCAGTTGTGTTCAGCGAGGAATTCCGCCATTCCAAATTTGTTTCCTACAAAGTGAAGGATGCCATTGTGGACTATTTCCGGGATGCATACGACAAACGCCCGTCTGTACGTATCAGCAAGCCGGATGTATTATTGAACATTCACATTGCAGAAACCAAATGCACTCTTTCTCTCGATTCATCCGGCGAGTCTCTGCACCGCCGCGGTTATCGTCAGGAAGCCGTGGAAGCTCCTCTGAATGAGGTTTTGGCAGCCGGCATGATATTAATGAGCGGTTGGCACGGAGAATGTGACCTGATAGACCCGATGTGCGGCTCGGGAACAATCCCCATCGAAGCTGCCTTGATAGCCAGGAATATCGCACCGGGCGTATTCCGTAAGGAGTTTGCTTTTGAAAAGTGGATTGATTTCGACCAGGAGCTGTTTGATAAGATTTATAACGATGACAGCCAGGAACGTGAATTCGCTCATAAGATATACGGGTACGACAACAACCCGAAAGCCAACGAAATTGCAACCCATAACATCAAGGCAGCAGGCGTATCCAAAGACGTAACGCTGAAGTTGCAACCTTTCCAGCAGTTTGAGCAACCTAAGGAAAAGGCTGTTATCATTACCAACCCGCCTTATGGAGAGCGTATATCTACCAACGACCTGCTGGGCTTATACTCCATGATTGGCGAACGGCTGAAACACGCGTTTACAGGCAACACCGCGTGGATACTTTCTTATCGTGAAGAATGCTTCGATCAAATCGGATTGAAACCTACTGCCAAGATACCTCTGTTCAACGGCGCTCTGGAATGTGAGTTCCGTAAATACGAAATCTTCGACGGAAAATACAAAGAATTCAAAAAGCAGGAAAGCGAAGAGGGTAATAAAGAGTACAGACCTTACGCTGCAAGAGAAAAAAGAGAATTCAAGACCGGAGAAAGAAGAGAGTTTAAATCCGGAGAGAAAAGGGAATTCAAGCCGAGAGAGAGAAGAGAATTCAAATCGGATGATAAACGGGAGTTCAAGCCTCGTGAATACAGAAAACCGGCAGACGGAGAATGGAAACCGAAGCGAGAATTTGACAGAGAGCGAGAATTTAATAAAGAACGTAAACCGGGAGAGTTTCGGAAACGGAACAACGAACGGAATAACGACTGAAACCGTTAAAATTAAAAGCTATGAACATAAAGAGAATCGGTAAGGCAATCATGGTATTGTTACTGGCAACACCCGCTTTATCTTCAATGGAGCTTATGGCACAAAACTTGAAAATGCCCACTCTGGAAGACCTTCTTCCCGGTGGCGCAACCTATCGTATCGCTGAGAACCTGCCGGGTTTGCAGTGGTGGGGTGACGTATGTATAAAACCCGGCATCGACTCTTTGTTTGCCGTCAATCCCAAAAACGGGAAGGAGACATTGCTCACAACCCGGGAAAAGGTAAATAAAGTACTCAACTCACTGATAACTCCTACGGAAACAACCGCAACACCCGGCCATAAGGGAAATAAAGTACAGCATTTCTACAATACCGAGTTTCCATGGCCGGACAAACCGTATATGCTTATCAAATTGCCTGCGAGATACATCGTTTATGATTTCGAGAAAGATGAATTCGTCAAAGGTCTGCCGCAGGCCGGAGAAAGAAACGGTGCAAACATTGACTATACCCCGGAAGGCGGACACATAGCCTATACCGTTAAGAATAACCTCTTCGTAGACAACAAAGCCGTAACCGAAGAACCCGAAGGAATTGTATGCGGGCAGAGCGTACACCGCAATGAATTCGGAATCGGCAAGGGCACCTTCTGGAGTCCCCAAGGAAATCTGCTGGCCTTTTACCGCATGAACGAAAGCATGGTAAACTCCCTATCCGCTGGTGGATATTACTCCCAGAATAGCACTAGTGGACAAGATACGTTATCCGATGGCAGGGATGCTCAGCCATCAGGTTACCGTAGGTATCTATAATCCGGACACTCAAAAAAACGTTTACTTGAATACCGGCGATCCTACCAACCGTTATTTCACCAATATCAGTTGGGCACCCGACGGAAAGAGTCTTTATCTCATAGAGCTGAACCGTGACCAGAATCATGCAAAACTTTGCCGATACAGCAGCGAGACCGGCGAACTGATGTCCACGCTTATCGAAGAAACGCATCCCAAATATGTGGAGCCTCAACAACCCATCCTGTTCCTGCCTTGGGATCATACTCAATTTATCTACCAGACCCAGAAAGACGGCTACAACCATCTGTATCTCTACAATACGGACGGCAAGCTTATCAAGCAACTGACAAAAGGGGAGTGGCTGGTACAGAACGTTTTAGGATTCAATGCCAGAAAGAAAGAAGTTATCATCGCTTCTACGGAAGTATCTCCTTTACAAAGCAACCTGTACAAGGTCAATGTCAATACCGGCAAACGTACTCCATTGGACAACAGCAAGGGAGTACACAACGGGATACTTTCCGCTTCGGGCAATTACATTATCGACCGGTATTCAACTCCGGATACTCCCCGCAAAATAGAGATAACCAATACCCAAAACAAGAAAAGTGTCTCTTTGCTCACTGCGAAGAATCCTTATGAAGGCTTTGTCATGCCTGCCATAGAAACCGGTACAATAAAGGCTGCCGACGGCAAGACCGACTTATATTACCGCCTTGTAAAGCCTGCCGACTTCGACCCGAATAAGAAATATCCTGCAATCGTCTATGTATATGGCGGTCCTCATGCCCAGATGATTACCAATGGCTGGATGAATGACGCACGCGGCTGGGACATCTATATGGCCAATAAGGGTTATATCATGTTCACGCTCGACAACCGCGGTAGCAGTAACCGGGGGCTGGAGTTCGAAAACGTCACCTTCAGACACTTAGGTATTGAAGAGGGCAAAGACCAGGTAAAAGGAGTGGACTACCTGAAAAGCCTGCCTTACATAGACAGTAACCGCATCGGCGTTCACGGCTGGAGTTTCGGCGGACACATGACTACCGCACTCATGCTGCGCTATCCGGAGATTTTCAAAGTAGGCGTGGCCGGCGGACCGGTCATCGACTGGAAATATTATGAGATAATGTATGGCGAGCGCTATATGGACACCCCGCAGACAAACCCCGAAGGTTATGAACAGTGCGACTTGAAGAACCTCGCAGGGCAACTGAAAGGACATCTGCTCATTATCCACGATGACCACGACGACACCTGCGTGCCCCAGCATACGCTTTCTTTCATGAAGGCATGCGTGGATGCACGCACCTATCCCGATCTGTTTATCTATCCCGGACATAAACACAACGTTTTGGGACGCGACCGCGTACATCTGCACGAAAAGATAACCCTATATTTCGAGGATTATTTATAAACCGGACACATTTTCAACAGTAAACAATTAAACGTATCCATAAAATGAAAGTATTATTGCTTGGCTCAGGTGGCCGTGAACACGCTTTGGCTTGGAAAATTGCACAAAGCCCCAAAATAGAGAAACTGTATATCGCTCCCGGCAATGCGGGAACAAGTGCAGTAGGCGAAAATGTAGCCATCAAAGCTACGGACTTCCCCGCCCTCAAGGCTTTTGCCCTTGAACATAAGATTGACATGATTGTAGTGGGTCCCGAAGACCCGTTGGTACAGGGCATTTTCGACTTCTTCAAAGAAGATGCCGCTACACGGCACATTGCTGTCATCGGTCCTTCTGCAAAAGGTGCGCAATTGGAAGGCAGCAAAGAATTTGCCAAGGAATTCATGCTGCGCCATCACATCCCTACCGCCCGCTATAAAAGCGTGACTGCTGCAACACTCGAAGAAGGACTTGCTTTTCTCGAAACGCTCACCGCTCCCTACGTTCTGAAAGCCGATGGCCTGTGCGCCGGTAAAGGCGTGCTGATTCTTCCGACTCTGGAAGAAGCCCGGAAAGAGCTGAAGGAGATGCTCAGCGGTATGTTCGGCGATGCCAGTGCAACAGTGGTTATCGAAGAATTCCTCAGCGGGATAGAGTGCTCGGTATTTGTCCTGAGCGATGGTGAGCACTATAAGGTGCTGCCTGTAGCCAAAGACTATAAACGTATCGGAGAAGGTGATAAGGGATTGAACACCGGCGGTATGGGTAGCGTAACACCCGTTCCGTTTGCCGATGAGGTATTTATGGAAAAGGTGCGCAAACGCATCATAGAGCCTACCATCAACGGGCTGCGCGAAGAAGGCATTCTGTACAAAGGTTTCATTTTCCTGGGACTTATCAATGTACAGAACGAGCCTATGGTTATCGAATACAATGTACGTATGGGCGACCCGGAAACCGAAAGTGTCATGTTGCGCATCAAGAGCGACATTGTAGAGCTTTTCGAAGGCGTGCACAAGGTAAACCTCGATACCAAGGCAATGGAACTCGACCCGCGCACGGCTGCCTGCGTAATGCTGGTCAGCGGCGGGTACCCCGAAACGTATCAGAAAGGCTATCCCATGAGCGGCTTTGATTTGGCAGCAACCACGGACAGCATCCTGTTCCATGCCGGTACTGCCGTAAAAGACGGGCATATCGTCACCAACGGCGGACGCGTCATAGCTGTCTGCTCCTATGGAGAGACAAAAGAAGAGGCTTTGAAAAAGAGTTATAAAGTAGCCGACATGTTAAGTTTTGAAGGCAAATACTTCCGTCGCGATATCGGATTCGACCTTTAACAGTCAATGAGAAGCCAAAGATTCCAAAATCGGGTTACGGCGGGACGATTTACGCTTCCCGCCGCCATCCTTATATCAGTAGCCTGCTGGATACTGAGCGCTATTCTGTTGCCCGATTTGGAGATACGGAAAGGCAATTACCCCCTATGGGACATATTCTATAGCTCATGTATTCCAACGTGGGGCACTCGTCTTTTCAGCTTCATCCTGTACTCCGTCATAGGATATTTTCTTATCGGGCTGAACAACGCCTTTGCCATCATCCGCATGCGGGCCTCAGTACAGACAGCCATTTATTTCCTGCTGATTTCCGTCTGCCCTACCATGCACATACTGTATGCAGGAGATTTGGTAGCGGTCACTTTTCTCATTGCTCTGTATTTCCTGTTCAAGAGCTATCAGCAATCCAAGTCTGCAAGCTATCTGTTTCACGCGTTCGTATTTATAGGAATGGGGAGTCTGCTTTTTCCGCAACTGATATTCTTTGTTCCCGTATTTTGGATAGGCGCGTATAGTTTCCAGTCCCTGCACCCCAAGAGTTTTTTCGCTTCGCTTATCGGCTGGAGCGTACCTTATTGGTTTCTATTGGGCTATGCCTATCTATCCGGACACATGGATTTATTCTACCAGCCATTCCTGGAACTGGTGAATTTCCGCTCTATCCTATTTGGTTTCCGACCTTGGGAATTGGCGACAATCGGGTATATACTCCTTTTATATATGGTCAGTTCAAGCCATTGTCTAATAGCCGGATATGAGGACAAGATACGTACGCGCAGCTATCTGCACTTCCTGATATTCCTGAACTTCTGTATTTTCGTCTATATAGGACTGCAACCCGCTCTGTATCCCCATCTGTTCTCTCTGCTGCTAATCGGCACCAGTATTCTGATAGGACACTTATTCGTACTGACCAACAGCCGGAGTTCCAACCTGTTCTTCATCATTATGCTGGTCGGATTATTTACTTTATTCGGATTCAATCTATGGACGCTTTTATAGATACACTCATACAACTCCTGATAGACTGGGGATATGCAGGGCTCTTTATCTCGGCCTTATTGGCGGGAAGCATCATTCCGTTCAGTTCCGAGCTGGTGATGCTGGCACTCGTCAAGGTAGGCTTGAACCCTGCCATCTGTGTTCTTGCCGCCACACTGGGAAACACAATGGGCGGTATGACCTGCTATTACATGGGACATCTCGGCAAGACAGACTGGATAGAAAAATATTTCAAAGTGAAGCAAGAAAAATAGACAAAATGCAGCGTTTCCTGCAAGGTAAAGGAGCGCTCATGGCTTTCTTTGCCTTTCTGCCCTTTATAGGAGAAGCCATTGCCATAGCACTGGGATTTATGCGCAGCAACGTAATGCTGACTTCCCTTTCCATGTTTACAGGAAAACTGATACGGTACATCGTTATGTTATCGGCTCTTCAAGGCGCTTTGTCGGTGATGAGTGTTTAGCGGTTGGTAATTAATATTTAGTGATTAGCGGGTATGGAACGGATTATAGAACAGACGGAAGACGGAAGCACCACATTGTTTGTGCCGGAGTTGAATGAGCATTATCACTCGGTAAAAGGGGCGCGCACAGAATCGCAACATATTTTCATCGACATGGGACTGAAAGCCTCCGCCGCTACCTTGCCGCATATCCTTGAAATAGGCTTCGGCACGGGGTTGAACGCTCTGCTCACACTGGAAACAGCCGGACTGGAGCAAAGGCCGGTTCACTATACCGGCATCGAACTTTATCCTCTGTCATGGGAAGAGGTGGATGTTTTACATTATAGCGACAATCCCCTGTTTAAGGAATTACACACGGCACCCTGGCACAAAGACGTGAACATTACACCGTACTTCACGTTACACAAGATACAAGGAGACGTAAATAAAGTGATGAGCGACAAGCAGTCAGCGATGAGTGACAGATTACCTGTTCATCACTCATCGCTAACCACTAATCACTACTTCGACCTTGTCTATTTCGATGCCTTTGCTCCCGAAAAACAGCCGGAAATGTGGAGCGAAGAGCTTTTCCGGCACATATATGCCGCCATGAACAACAACGGCATACTGACCACATATTGTGCAAAAGGCGTTATCCGCAGGCTTTTGCAAGCCATCGGATTTAGGGTAGAGCGTCTTCCCGGTCCGCCGGGTGGCAAACGCGAAATACTGCGGGCATCCAAAACAAAGGAATGAGCCATACACGAAAAAACAAACAAAGTAACGGCCCCACAGAGCCACATATACGAAAAAACCATAGATAGAATAAATGCAAAAAGATATACTTTCTACTACTTGCAACTATACTGATAGCTTCCTGCAAACCCGGAAGCAAAACCAACAATAGGAGCGAAGGGAAAACAGGTTATCACCGTTACCCTCGAGCCTCTGCGGTACCTCACCGAAGCCATTGCTGGCGACCGCTTTACGGTAGTCAGCATGGTTCCCAAGGGCACAAGTCCGGAAACCTATGACCCTACGCCTCAACAGCTCGTAGAGCTTGCACGCAGTAAGGCTTACTTCCGTATCGGCTATATCGGTTTCGAGCAGACTTGGACTGACAAGCTGACAGACAACGCTCCTCACCTGCAATTCTTCGATATGTCGCAAGGTGTGGATCTGATTTATGACAACACGCATGTTCATCATCACACAGCCAACGAAAAAGAGCACCAACACGCCATCGGTGTGGAGCCCCATATATGGAACTCGGCCGTCAATGCCCAAATCATCGCAGGCAATATCTTAAGTGCCTTACGCAATATCGACAAAGGCAACGAAGATTTTTATCTGGAACGCTATAATACTCTTTGCCGGAAGATAGAACATACCGACAGCCTCATACGGCAAACGCTGGCAACACCCGGCGCAGACCATGCCTTTATGATTTACCACCCGGCACTCTCTTATTTCGCCCGCGACTACGGATTGCATCAGATTCCCATCGAAGCCGGTGGCAAAGAACCGTCTCCTGCACATCTGAAAGCCTTGATTGATACCTGCAGCAGCGAAAATGTACATGTCATCTTCGTACAGCCGGAATTTGACCGCCGCAATGCCGAACTCATCGCCCAACAAACCGGAACCCGGGTTGTTGACATCAATCCCTTATCTTACGATTGGGAAACGGAAATGCTGAATATAGCCCAAGCGCTGAACCCAATGAAGAACCAAGAATGAAGCAATGAAACCTATTATTGAAATCAAAAACCTCAATGCCGGATACGACGGCCGTACAGTACTTCGCGATGTAAACCTCACCATTTACGACCGGGATTTTCTAGGTATCATCGGTCCGAACGGAGGTGGCAAGACCACTCTTATCAAGTGTATTTTAGGATTGCTCAAACCGCTTTCCGGTGAAATATCTTTCACCTCTTCCCGCACGGCAGGCAACTTCCAGCTCACCATGGGCTATCTACCTCAATACAACAGCATAGACCGCAAGTTCCCTATCACCGTCGAAGAGGTAATTCTGTCGGGACTCAGCAGCAAGAAGTCACTTATTTCGCGTTTTACGAAAGAACATAAAGAAAAGGCACATCAAGTCATTGTACGCATGGGACTGGAAGGACTGGAAGAACGGGCTATCGGTGCATTGAGCGGCGGACAACTTCAACGCGCCTTGCTGGGACGCGCCATTATTTCCGATCCCGAAGTGGTAATCCTCGATGAACCCAGTACCTATATCGACAAGCGATTTGAAGCACGCCTATACCAATTGTTAGCCGAAATCAACAAAGATTGCGCCATCATACTCGTCAGCCACGACATAGGTACGGTATTGCAGCAGGTGAAATCCATTGCCTGTGTCAACGAAACACTGGACTACCACCCCGATACCGGCATTACCGGCGAATGGCTGGAACGCAATTTCAACTGCCCCATAGAACTGCTGGGACATGGAACATTGCCGCACCGGGTATTGGGGGAACATCATCATTAACGGTTACTGCTCCATAATTGATTTTGCCCTATTTCCTCTCTGACTGTATTTCTCTCATATTGGATACGAAAGCCAGTAATGATATCCTCTCTTAACAGTTTAGCTTCCCCAGCGGTCTTGCATAGTTTACACCCGACAAATATTTAGCAGCAGAAAGTCCGGGAGTTTTACCCCGAAAGTCCCGGTCTTTTGCGCGGAAAGCTCAGGAGTTTTGAACAGCCTCTCCCTTTTTCTATAAAATTCCCCTATATCTCTAAACCAATCCTAATAATCCGCCTTATTGTCACTTATTTAGAACTGAAATCATTATCTTTGCGCCCATATATGCCGAAATTAAAATAAAACCATAACGAATTTCATCCGAATGAAACAGTACAAAACCGTAAACAACCTGATGGGTTGGATTACCTTTATCATTGCAGCAACGGTTTATTGCATGACCATTGAGCCGACTGCAAGTTTTTGGGACTGCCCGGAGTTCATCACTACCGGTTATAAGCTGGAAGTAGGACACCCGCCCGGTGCACCCTTTTTCATGTTAGTGGCCAACCTTTTCTCACAATTCGCTTCCGACCCGAGCACCGTTGCCAAAATGGTAAACTATATGAGTGCGCTGATGAGTGCCGCCTGTATCCTGTTCCTGTTCTGGAGCATCACACACCTGGTACGCAAACTGGTGGTAAGCGATGAAAACAATATCACCAAAGGACAACTGATTACTGTCATGGGCAGCGGTCTGGTGGGTGCATTGGCATACACATTCAGTGATACGTTCTGGTTCAGCGCTGTAGAGGGTGAGGTATACGCCTTCTCCTCACTATTCACGGCAGTGGTATTCTGGCTGATACTGAAGTGGGAAGATGTGGCGGACGAACCGCATTCCGACCGCTGGCTGATTCTTATCGCCTATCTCACCGGATTGAGTATCGGTGTTCACTTGCTGAACCTGCTCTGTCTTCCGGCTATCGTGCTGGTATACTACTATAAGAAAGTGCCCAATGCCAACGCAAAAGGTTCGCTGTTAGCACTTCTCGCATCTATGGTGCTGGTAGCGGTTGTGCTGTACGGTATCGTTCCGGGCATCGTAAAAGTGGGCGGCTGGTTCGAGCTGTTCTTTGTCAACACGCTCGGCATGTCTTTCAACAGCGGTGTCATTGTATATATCATTCTGCTGGCAGCCTGCCTCATCTGGGGTGTATACGAAAGCTACAATGAAAAGAGCAAGTCGCGTATGGCGCTCTCGTTCATACTGACCATAGCCATGCTGGGTATTCCTTTCTACGGGCACGGAACCGGTTCCGTTGTTATCGGCATCATTGTCATCGCGCTGCTGTGGCTCTATCTCAAACCGGGCACGCAGGAGAAGATTAAGGAGAGATACCGCGTATCGGCACGCACACTGAACACATCATTGTTGTGCACCATGATGATTGTCATCGGATATTCATCCTACGCGCTTATCGTAATCCGCTCCACCGCCAATACACCGATGGACCAGAAATTCTCCGGAAGACATCTTCACACTGGGCGAATACCTAGGACGCGAACAGTACGGTACACGCCCGCTGATTCTACGGTCCGGCTTTACTCCTCACAGGTGGCTCTGGACGTAAAAGACGGATATTGCGAACCGCGCATCTCCTACAACGGAACCAAATACATCCGTAAGGAAAAGGCCACTGACGACGAGAAAGACAGCTACATCGAAATTCCCGGACGCATCGAATACGAGTATGCGCAGAATATGCTCTTCCCCCGTATGTACAGCAGCGCTCATGCCAACCAATATCAGGCATGGCAGGACATCAAGGGATATGACGTACCCTACGACAAATGCGGCGAAATGATTATGGTGACTATGCCTACGCAGTGGGAAAACATCAAGTTCTTCTTCTCCTACCAGCTCAACTGGATGTACTGGCGCTACTTCATGTGGAACTTCGCCGGACGCCAGAACGACTTGCAGGGTAGCGGAGAAATCGAACACGGCAACTGGATTACCGGCATCAAGTTCATCGACAATATGCTTGTAGGCAATCAGGACTTGCTGCCGAAAGAACTGAAAGAGAACAAAGGGCATAACGTATTCTACTGCCTGCCGTTGCTGCTCGGCATCATCGGTCTGTTGTGGCAGGCCTACCGCGGACAGAAAGGTATCCAGCAGTTCTGGGTAGTGTTCTTCCTCTTCTTCATGACCGGTATAGCGATTGTGCTCTACCTGAACCAGACACCCAGCCAGCCGCGCGAACGCGACTATGCATACGCAGGCTCGTTCTATGCTTTCGCCATCTGGATTGGTATGGGCGTGGCAGGCATTATCCGCCTGTTGCAGCATTATGCCAAGATGAAGGAACTTCCGGCTGCCGCTATCGTTTCAGTGGCCTGCCTTTTTGTTCCCATACAGATGGCAAGCCAGACGTGGGACGACCATGACCGCAGCGGCCGTTATGTGGCACGCGATTTCGGGCAGAACTACCTGATGTCATTGCAGGAAACGGGTAATCCGATTATATACACCAACGGCGATAACGATACCTTCCCCTTGTGGTACAACCAAGAAACGGAAGGCTTCCGTACCGACGCCCGTACCTGCAACCTCAGCTACCTGCAGACCGACTGGTACATCGACCAGATGAAGCGTCCCGCCTACGACTCTCCTTCCCTGCCTATCACGTGGGACCGTATGGAGTATGTAGAAGGCACCAACGAATATGTTCCGGTACGTCCCGAATACAAGAAGAGCATCGATGCCCTGTATGCCGAAGCAGAGAAACAGGCCCTGAGCGGCAACACCGAAGCACTGGTAAACGTGAAGAAAGAATTCGGTGAGAATCCTTACGAACTCAAGAACATACTGAAATACTGGATACGCAGCAAGAACGAGGACCTGAAGGTAATTCCTACCGACAGCATCGTGATGAAAGTGGATAAGGAAGCCGTACGCCGCAGCGGAATGATGATACCGGGCGATTCCATCCCCGACTACATGCACATTTCGCTGAAAGGCAAACGCGCCCTCTACAAGAGCGAGTTGATGATGCTCGAAATGCTGGCGGAAGCCAATTGGGAACGTCCTATCTACATCGCAGTCAGCGTAGGGCCGGAGAACCAACTGAACATGGGCAACCACTTCATTCAGGAGGGTCTCACCTACCGTTTCACTCCGTTCGATACCGACAAGCTGGGTGTGAAAATCGACAGCGAAAGATGTACGACAACCTGATGCACAAGTTCAAGTTCGGCGGCATCGACAAACCGGGTATCTACATCGATGAGAATGCCATGCGCATGTGCCACTCGCATCGCCGTATCTTCTCCCCAGCTTGCACAGCAGTTGATACGCGAAGGCAAGAAGG
>ENA-OQDT01000023-OQDT01000023.1-human-gut-metagenome-genome-assembly--contig:-NODE-23-length-76237-cov-25.658954_pt1 | contig 76237 bp, 72 predicted proteins | sample MGYA00242786_ERZ504617 | MGnify/ENA primary metagenome ERZ504617 (study PRJEB26092, sample SAMD00036337) | human gut metagenome | host: Homo sapiens | study: EMG produced TPA metagenomics assembly of...
TATCGCCTAATTGTTTCTCAACATAATTAAGCTTTCCATAAAATTTATCTTTTCCGTCCATATGTATTATATTGATAAGTCTTCCTGAGCTTTCAAAATATGAGATGTTATTTATCGGTATCTTATAATCCGCTTTATTAAAACGATATTCAAAATATGTTTCATCCTTAAGTATCCGCTCGTAGGCTTTATTAAAATACACTTCAAAAATATAATCATCCACTGGTTTTTTTATAAACCTAAATGGCTCTACTTCAAACAACTCAATAAAATAATTGTCATATGCGGAAATGTATATCAAAATTGCATCCGCATCATTTTCCCTGATTTTTCGCGCAACTTCTATACCATTAATCCTGACCATTTCAATATCCAGATATAACAGCTCATATTTATTTTTCCCGAATGCTATATCGTCCCATAACTCACTTCCGTCAGAAAAAACTTCTATATTCATTTTTATCATCTGCTTTTTAGAAATCTGTAAAAGCATTGCTTCTATTTTTGACGCAAAGACTAAATCATCATCACATATCGCTATATTTATCAAAGTGTTTTCTTCCTTTACTGTTTTGTTGATGCTATGTTTATTTTCAATTATAGCCTATTATCCATCATTTATATATATTAAACCCTACTTTTTCCTCATCTTCTCTTGACTTCTCATTAATAAGTGAATATAATTTACCTAATTGATACATCAACGCTTTAAAGCGCTGATAAAAGGAGGAATTATCATGAAAAAGAGATCTAAAATTTTAGCTTCACTTGTTCTTGCAGGAACAATGGTTCTTGGACTTGCCGGATGTGGAGATTCCGGTTCAGCAAACGGTGGCACACAGTCAGGTAAAAACTCAGATGCCAAATATCAGGTAGGTATCTGCCAGCTCGTACAGCACGAGGCTCTCGATGCCGCTACAAAGGGCTTTGAGGATGCATTAAAGGACAAGCTCGGAGATGATGTATCCTTTGACGAGCAGAATGCCGCAGGAGATGCTTCTACATGCTCTACAATCTGCACCAAGTTCGTCACCAATGACTACGACCTTATCCTTGGAAATGCTACAGCAGCTCTTCAGGCCGCTTCAGCAGCTACAGACTCTATTCCGATTCTCGGAACATCTATCACAGACTACGCTACAGCTCTTGATATGTCAGACTGGTCAGGCACTACAGGAAAGAATATTTCAGGTACTACAGACCTCGCTCCACTCGATGAGCAGGCCAAATGCATCAAGGAGCTCTTCCCGGATGCAAAGAACATCGGTATCATCTACTGCTCATCTGAGCCAAACAGTATCTACCAGTCAACAACCATTACCAAATACCTTGAGGATGAGGGATACACTGTAAAGGAGTACACCTTCTCTGATTCAAATGATGTCGCTGCAGTAACACAGAGCGCATGTGATGCATCTGATGCAATCTACATCCCGACTGACAACACTGCTGCTTCATGTACAGAGGCTATCAACAATGTAGCTTCACAGGCTAAGAAACCTATCTTCGCTGGCGAGGAAGGAATCGCTAAGGGCTGTGGTGTGGCAACACTTTCTATCAGCTACTATGACCTTGGATACACAACAGGTGAGATGGCTTACGATATCCTTGTAAATGGTACAGACATCAAAACTATGGAGGTTAAGAGCGCTCCTAAGTTCACTAAGGAGTACCTTCCGGACCGCGCCAAGGAGCTTGGAATCACAGTTCCTGACGGATATGAGGAAATCTCAGCTGAATAAACAGCTGCACTATGGAGGTATTTAATAAAATGATTCTAATGAATTATTTTGCAACCTTAAATCCGGTTGCATTCACCAATGCCCTTCCGGGCAATATAGCCCAGGGTCTGATATGGGGTATCATGGCACTCGGTGTTTATATCACTTTCAGACTGCTGGACTTCGCCGATCTGACGGTTGATGGCTCATTTGCAACAGGTGGTGCCGTAACCGTTATGATGACGATTAACGGCTACAATATCTGGGTTTCACTGCTTTGCGCATGTATTGCCGGTCTGCTCGCAGGACTCTGCACAGGTCTCTTACATACAAAGCTCGGCATTCCTCCGATTCTGGCAGGAATCCTTACACAGATAGCGCTCTACTCTATCAACTTAAATATCATGCAGCGCCACGCCAACCAGGCACTTAGCGCAGACAAATATAATCTGGTGCTTTCATCACGTAATCTGACACATGCGATAATTGTCGGTGTGATTTTCTCGGTTGTAATTATCGCGGTGCTTTACTGGTATTTCGGAACAGAGCAGGGCTCTGCTATCCGTGCCACCGGCTGCAACCCTGCAATGAGCAAGGCTCAGGGTATCAACATTGACAACATGAAGCTCATCGGTCTTGCGCTTTCAAATGCAATTGTAGCGCTCTCAGGCGGTCTGCTTTCACAATACTCAGGCTTTTCCGATGTAAACATGGGCCGTGGCGGAATCGTAATCGGTCTTGCCGCAGTTATCATCGGTGAGGTGCTCGGCGATGCAATCCTCGGAAAGCACATGAATTTCATGGGAAAGCTTATCTTTGTCATATTTGGTGGAATCGTTTACTACATTGTAATCGGAATCGTTCTGTGGCTGCAGATGCCAAGTGATGACTTAAAGCTCTTCACTGCAATCATCGTGGCTATTTTCCTTGCGGTGCCTTACCTGAAGGGTAAGAGCAAGGCCTCCTTCAAAAAGGCCGGCAAACGCTCTGCCGCAGCACTTAATGCAAAGGAGGGCAAATAAATGCTAGAGATTAGAAACGTACATAAAACCTTCAATCCGGGCACAATCAATGAAAAGCATGCCCTAAATGGTGTAAACCTAAAGCTTGATGAGGGTGATTTCGTCACTGTTATAGGTGGAAACGGTGCCGGAAAATCAACCATGCTCAATGCCGTTGCAGGCACATGGCCTGTGGACGATGGTTCCATTCTCATCGATGGAGTGGATGTTACAGGACTCCCTGAGTTCAAGCGTGCATCATTTCTGGGACGTGTGTTCCAGGATCCAATGACAGGAACTACCGCAACCATGCAGATTGATGAAAACCTCGCACTTGCAGCGCGCCGCGGAAAGCGCCGTGGTCTTGGCTGGGGTATCACAAAGGCAGAAAAGGAGCATTTCCACGAGCTTTTAAAGGAGCTTGACCTGGGACTCGAGGATCGAATGACCTCAAAGGTTGGTCTGCTCTCCGGTGGACAGCGTCAGGCTGTTACACTGCTCATGGCTTCACTCCAGAAGCCGAAGGTGCTGCTTTTAGATGAGCACACCGCTGCTCTCGACCCTAAGACAGCCGCAAAGGTGCTCGCTCTCACAGACAAAATCATCAAGGAGAACAGCCTGACAGCCATGATGGTCACACACAACATGCGTGATGCCATCGCTCACGGCAACAGACTCATCATGATGAATAACGGACAGGTTGTCCTTAATATCTCAGGCGAGGAAAAGAAAAACCTCACTGTGGAGGATCTGCTCATGAAGTTTGAGGAGGCTTCCGGCGAGGAATTTGCTTCTGATAAGGCTTTGCTTGGATAGACATATCTATATAATAACAAAAATTTGCAGCTCAACACGAGCTGCAATTTTTTGTTATATACTTTTTATATGAGTTCTCCCACCGGCTTAATCATATCAGCCTTGATAAAGCCCTTTATAATCAGATACTGCTCTATCGTCTTCACACAGTTTTCCACACCGACACGGTCACTGTTTAGTGTCAGGTCGTAGTTCACCGGATTGGTCCAGTAGTTTCCATGTGTATAGTACTTGTAATAGTCTGCCCTGAACTTATCTGTTCTCTCAATCGTGGCATTTGCCACCTCCGGTGTCACACCCATATTGGCTATGGTACGCTCCACACAGAATGCACGCGGTGCCTCAATGTATATGCTCACCACATTTGGGCGGTTCTTTAATACATAGTCGGCACATTTTCCTACTATGACGCAGGATTCCTTGTCTGCAAGCTCGTTGATAATCTGGCTCTGATACTCAAAGAGCCTGTCATCTGATTTGAACTTCTCATTTCTTGATATATATCCCTTTGCTCTTGGAAGTCCTCGCAAAAAGCTCGTAAATCCGCCCTCTTCACGCAGCTTCTCATTTACCTCCTGAAACACATTCTCGTCAAGTCCGCTCAGCTGGCTTGCAAGAGTCAGAATACGGTTCTCATAACAGTGTATTCCAAGCTCTTTTGCCAGCTGTGATGCTATTGCTTTTCCGCCTGTTCCAAATCCTCTGGCAAAGGTTACTACAAAATTATCCATTTATCATTTCCTCCTTCTGAATGCCAACCATATCTAGCCTGCCAGATATCTGCTTAAGAATTCTCTTGTCCTTGGATTCTTAGGATTTGTAAACAGCTCTGACGGTGCTGCATCCTCTGCCACATATCCTGAGTCCATGAAAATAGTTCTTGTAGAAACATCTCTGGCAAATGCCATCTCATGTGTGACGATTATCATCGTAAGTCCTGTTCTTGCGAGGTCCTTCATGACATTTAGCACCTCTCCGACCATCTCAGGGTCAAGCGCCGATGTAGGCTCATCAAATAAAAGCACCTCCGGGTTCATACAAAGTGACCTTGCAATGGCAACTCGCTGCTTCTGTCCTCCTGAGAGCTGTGATGGCTTCGCATTGATATAAGGAGCCATGCCGACTGCCTTCAGATGTGTGATCGCCCTGTCAAAGGCCTCCTGCTTTGGGAGATGCAGCACCCTTCTTGTACAAAGCATACAGTTCTGGAGCACTGTCATATTGTTGAACAAATTGAAGGACTGGAACACCATTCCCACCTTTGAACGGTATTCATTGATATCCTTTTGTACATTTCTGACCTCTTTATCGTGATATAAAATCTTTCCTGAGGTCTGTTTCTCAAGCTTGTTGATGCACCTAAGCAGTGTTGATTTTCCCGAACCTGAGGAGCCCACAATACAGATGACCTCGCCGGAATGCACATCAATATCAATCTTTCTAAGTACCTCATGATCACCAAATGATTTGCTTAAATCCTTAATTGAAATTACTGTCTCACTCATATTGTGCCTCCTATTCATTGTCCATGTACTCAACTGCGAGTGCATAGTCTGTCTTGCCCTGCAGCTTCTTTTCAATCAGCTTGAAGAGCTTATCAAATACAAAGCAAAGTACAAAGTAAATTACCGCGATGACCAGATATGACTCAAAGTACTTGTAGTAGTTTCCACCGACTGTCTTGGCAGCCATGAAAAGCTCCTGCACAGCGATAACATTGAGCACTGATGTCATCTTCAGATTTAAAAGGAATGTATTTGCCATCTCAGGAATTATGTTCTTGATTGCCTGCGGCAAAACTACATAGAGCATTGTCTTAAACGGTGACATTCCCATGGCCCATGCGCCCTCGCGCTGTCCCATATCTATTGATCCGATTCCTGCTCTGACTGTCTCTCCCATGTAGGCACCTGTATTTAATACAGTTACGAGAATACCTGCAAATACAGGTGTCAGGTTTTCATAGCCCATCTGACGTATTCCATAGTACACAATCATCGCCTGAACTATCATTGGTGTATCCCTGAATACTTCAACATAAACTGTAAATATCACCTTTACTATACGGATAAGAACCTTTTTTACGATGTTGTCACCATCGTTAAGCTTTACATCATTTACTATGCCTACGATATATCCCAATACGAAGCCAAGCAATGTGCCAACTACCGATATGTACAGCGTAAGCCAGGTTCCTTTGATAAACATGCTTGAATATTTCTGCGCCAGAAATACCATCCATTCTAACGAATTACTTGGATTACTTATCATCATACTGCTACCTCACTTTTATCTCTCTAATCCCCAGCTTACGCCGGTTTATCAGACTATTGTGGGATGATGCGATATAACATCATCCCACAGTCCTTCATCTTTTCGTGAATCAGATAAATCTCTAACAACTAGTTGGCTGCCGGCTGCTGTGTCAGAACCTGATCCATCAGCTCATCCATCTTTGCCTTGTCATTCCAGCCGATTGCATTCATGGCATCCTGGATTTTATCTCTGAGTGCTGTATCATCCTTTCTTGTTGCGATACATACATTTACCATTTCATCATCACCTGTGAATGTATCATTCTCATCCAGCTCGATAATCTGTAAATCATCATTTGTAAGTGCTGCTGACTCTGCTGTCGGAACATCGATTACACATACATCTGCGCTGCCGTTTGATATTGCGAGGAAGCACTCTGATGTAGTCTCAAAGTTTCCTGACTGCTCAGCACCCTTTATCTGGTCTAAAAGTGGAATCCAGCCTGTTCCAAGCTGTGTAGTTACTTTGCAGCCTGTATCTGCAAGATCTGAAAGACCCTTTACATTTGAATACTTGCCGCCCTTCTTAACAACGATACAGTTATTTCTATAGTAATAAGGCTCTGTGAATGCGTATGACGCTTCTCTTTCCTTTGTCTTGCCCATACCGGCGATGATACAGTCATAATCTCCTGCATCGAGTGAGATACCGATTGATGACCACTCAACCTTATGTACCTCAAGGTCCATTCCCATCTGGTCTGCAAGCTTCTGTGCCACTGCTACATCATAGCCGTATGCATAGTAATCAGAGCCTGCTATCTTGACTGCCTTGCTGCCGTCCGGTGTGGTATCTGTATCCTGTGTCCAGTTGAATGGAGCATATGCACATTCCATACCAACCTTTAAAACCTTCTTTGATGAGCTGTCTGCCGCTGAGCTATCTGAAGCAGCTCCTCCTGATGACGAACCACATCCAAACAATGTTGTCACTGCCATTACACCTGTCAATATCAATGCTGCAAATCTCTTACTTCTCTTCATCATAAGCTTTTCCTCCTTGATTATTGAAATACGAAAAGGCGCCGGAGTTTTTCTCCAGCGCCTTTGCTTAGTTCGTATAATAAACTTAATGAAGCAGCTTTGCAATGTTAATTTTGCACAATTTGTTTGTGCATTTTTACAGTAACTAATTAAACATAAGCCTTTTTACAAGAATACAATTAACTACATCCAGATATTCCATCGAGTCATCAAGGCTTATTTCCAGTATCTCTTCTATCTTTTTCAGACGGTATTGCAGGGAATTGCGATGAACGTACATCATCTGTGCCGTTTTTTGGACATTAAAGCCACACATATAATAATTGAGCAGCGTATCTATGAGAAACGAGCCGTTTGCATTGTCATACATCTCAAGCCGCTTTAGCTTCTCGTTGCAATAATCCATGATTTCCTGCTGATTGCCGCTGTTGAACATATACTTGTATATGCCCATGGAGCTTGCACTGATCACCTTCTTGTTGGTCGGATTGGGTAAAATATCCTTTTTGGGGATAAGATTTTTCGCCTCCTGATAGCTCTTGCCAAAATCCGCAGGCTTCCTGTATGCAGCACCGAGTATGCATGTGCTGTGAATAAGCCCTGCAAACGGTGCACGACTGTCTAAGTCTCTAAGTATCCTTTCAATCTGATGCTCTGTCTCCATATCCTTTGTCTCCTCAAAAAGAAGCACAAATTTGTTCAAAAACCTCATATACATAGGCTTTTTCTTCATATGGATAACCTCGCGGTTCAGGCAGTCGGTATAGTATGTATATGTGTGCTCGTCCTGCTCCAGATTCACTCCGTATTTGCGGTCTATCACGATGATTCCCACTCTGTACGGCCGGTCAAAGGTCAGACCAAGCTGTGCAGAAATCTTTTCTATATACTTGTCATTTACCTCATATCCAAAAAGCAGGTTGTACAGGTAGTCACCTGTCCTTTTATTATCCACACTGGTCTCTAAAAGCAGCTCTCCGACGCTCTGCGCAATATCTACAAAAGTAGCTCCCTCCCACCGGATATAAAACAACGGCAGCTTGAGCTCATCAGCCTTGTCCTTCATCCTCTGTGGTGTCTCTTCCCTGTCCTCCACAACCGAAATCGCAAAGCCTGATATTCCCAGCTCATTCAGCTCAACCATGGCATCATATGCTTCGTCCATGGAAAACCTCTTGTAATCTACCACAAGCAGCGCAAAGTTGCCCGGATTCATATGATCCTTATAAGGCTTAGTCTGCACCAGATACGTCCATGACACCATCCTATCAAGCCCTGCTGCTCCCGCCACAAGCTCCATTCCGTCCATTTGTAAATTGTTAACATCCCTACATGAAATCATCTGTGTCTCCCTGATATCATTAAGCTTCGGTAATTATCCCAAACCGTTTCACATTACTTATATCCGCAGCCGCTTCGCCCCGGCATATCCTCTCCGTGCACATACCTGGCATTGAACTCCATATTTATCTCACGAAGCTCCTTCTTTCCGTCAATATAATCCTGATACATCTCGGCAAGCCCCGACATGCAGCCATCGCAGGTGGCCTCGATATTGCCAAGCGACTCAGCTACAATTGCCTCACGTTCCTCTTTTGTTGTCTCACTGATTAAATATCCCATTTTGTATGTTTCCTTTCCGGCTATTCACATATTAAAAGCCCAGATTCTCATCCACAAGAATAATCTGGAAACGTCCCTTCACCCTTGAAAAGCGTGTGGTCAGAATCTGACAGCATATACACTGCGGGCTCTTGCAGTCAAAACAGGTGCCATTCTTAGAGCATGGTGTGTCGATGCCAAAGCGCTGTGCGTTGATTGGCGCTGCCTCATTTCTCGCACGGCTCATAGCATCTGCCTCGGTCTTTACGACCTTGTTCATGCCTACTATAAGAAGCACATGCTTCGGTCCGTAAGCATATGCCGCCACGCGGTTTGCATTTCCGTCGATATTGATAAATACGCCATCCTCGCTCATCGCATTGACACTTCCAAGGAAATAATCCGATGTAAATGCCTTTAGCGCTATCTCTTGCTTCTCCTCCTGCGTAGACACCTTGTCCCTGTCATAAAACTGATAATCTCCGTTTGAGAGAGCCTCATACAGACCACACTCCTTCACCGATGTGGCACCGCCCATATTGATTGAGCTACCCTTTGGAATTAGCTCCAGAGCCTTCTTAACAGCTTCCTCCTTTGTCTCTACATAATAAGCCTCCATGTTGCGCGACTCAAGCGCAGCCACAAGGCGCTTTCCCAGTAATTCGTTTCTCATTTTTCTTACGTCCATAGTGTAAACCTCATTTCATGCTTATTGCCAATTCCTGTTTGTGCAATTAGCTATATTAATTGTTGTTATTATACTACTTTACAGTGAGTGTCTGCAATTTATTCGGGAATAAATGATTGTACTTTTTTATGCTAAAAGAAAAAAGTGCATAACAAAAAGAGCCCTTTCGAGCTCTTCCTGCTTTGTACAACATTAAATTGTAGATGATTACTGTAAGAGTGAAAGTACACCCTGGTTTGACTGATTAGCCTGTGCAAGCATAGACTGTCCAGCCTGAGCAAGAATGTTATTCTTGCTGTAGTTAACCATCTCTTCAGCCATATCTGTATCACGGATACGAGACTCAGCTGATGTAGTATTCTCAACTACGTTGTCGAGGTTGTTGATTGTGTGCTCAAGACGGTTCTGAACAGCACCAAGTGCTGAACGCTGTGAAGATACTGTTGAGATAGCATCTGCGATTGCATCGATTGCATATGTAGCATCCTGCTCTGTGTCAGCCTTGATACCCTTTACGCCAAGTCCTGCAGAGTTCATTGAGTCGATGTTGACTGTAATCTTGTTGGTCATGTCAGCATCTGCGCCTACGTGGAGGTTGAAGCTCAATGCATCGTTGTAGTTTACTTTGCCTTTTGTGAGAGTGAATTTATCTGTTGTTGCTCCATCTGTAGCTGTTGCTGCTACATCAGAGCCAATACTGCTTGCTTTAACTATTTCAGCACGCTCTAATTTATAGGCAGCATCAGCTGTAATAACACTTGAATCATTTTTATCAACGCCATTTGCATCAGCATCCATTACTGTTAATGATTTACCGTTATATTCGACAGTTGCTCCTGCCTTTACAAGTTTGTCCAAGTCATCCTTACTTATCTGATTCTTGTCAGCGTCAGGAGTTGTATTCTGTACAGTATATGCTTTTCCATTTACTGTTACTGTTGCTGTTCCATCTGTTGCAACACCATCATACAATTTTTTAGCATCGTCAGCTAGTGCTCCAATAGTATAGTTCTTACCAGCAATACTAATCTTATCACCAGCATTAAGCTCTTTTAATGTTACATCAACTGTATCACCCTTATCTGTAAGCGTAACTCCAGCAAGTCCAGCATCATGTGCATTTACATTATGAGCCTTCTCTGCTCCGTCACCCTTTAAGAGATATGTCTCATTGAATTTTGTTGTCTCTGATACACGGTCAATCTCTGTTGTAAGCTGGTCAATCTCGTCCTGAATTGCCTTACGGTCTGTGTTAGAGTTTGTTCCGTTTGCAGACTGTGTTGCAAGCTCATTCATACGCTGAAGCATTGAGTGAACCTCTGTGAGGGCACCTTCTGCTGTCTGTACTGCTGAAACGCCATCCTCTGCATTTGTTGAAGCTCTGTCAAGTCCCTTGATCTGCTTTCTCATCTTCTCAGAAATTGTAAGTCCTGCTGCATCATCTGCTGCGCGATTGATTCTGTAACCTGATGAAAGCTTCTCTGTGCTCTTTGACTGTGCACTTGTTGTTACGTTGAGCATTCTGTTGGCATTTGCTGCCTGCATGTTGTGTTGTACTACCATAATATAATCCTCCTTGTCCCACGTTCGTGGGTTATTATGTTTGACCTCTGGAAATCCTTTTCCCGAGGGTTTTGCAACTGCTTTGTGTATATTTTTATTTAAGCAGTTGCGGTTTTCTATAACAAGCGGCTTCCCGGGTGTGGCTTGTGCCACAGCCGCCTATTAACTTGTTTGCCTATGCTTTCTTATCTGCTTTAGCCGGCTTTGCCTTTTTCTGTCTCTCATTCCAGATAATCTTCTTGATTTCATGCTGTGCTTCCTCTGAAATCTTTGGCTCCGGATAATATGTATCTTTTCTCTTCTCAGGATTCGGATCATTGTTTGACCTTGAGATGTTCATCTCTCTTGGAGCATCTATCATGAGACGTCCGTTCTTTCCACTTCCACCGGCATAGACCACTCTGATGTTGTCCCCGATATTTACATATTCTCCTTCTTTTAGCGATAATTTAAGCATTCTGTATACCTCCGTGCATTTGATTTAAGCTATTTCCATGCTTATGTGAAATGTAACAATTCTCTAAGAAATGTTGCATTTTGGAGCATATGAATTTATAAAATAAGGAAATTTTCAAAAATATGAAAGTCGCAGCAAGCGATTATGTCCAATAAAGTGCAAATAAATTTTTAAAATTTAATGTAATTAGGGGTAAAGTATTAGAATTGATGTCCGATATAGTAACTGTAAGAAAAAAATGCAACATTTCTTAGAGAAATGTTGCATTTTTCATTACTACATTTATTAAATTTGATAGTGCTATCATCGTATAATTTCAATTATTTTGCACTACGATTGTTTTTCACACACCTAGCTGTAGACGTTTAAAAGTTTCTTTTTCTTCAGGAATCGACAATATTCCTCCTTTTTTTTCTATGCACAGGCTTGCTACTGCATTTCCATACCTTGCAAATTTTTTTAATTCTTCAATAGAACAATCTTCAGGGTTGAGTTTGCTTTTTACAAATTGAGACATAAATCCGCCCCAAAATGAATCTCCTGCCCCTGTAGTATCTACTACTTGACTTGAAAAACCACTTACCTTTTGATGATCCTTCCTATTACATATTAACACACCTTCTTTTCCGAGTGTCACTGCAACTATTTTTATTCCATGGTCTAATAAATAGTTTGCTGCTTCATCCGGATTTTCATATGGCGTAAGTAAAGCAGTTTCTTCATCAGACAATTTAATCATATCTGCAAACGGAAGCATTGAACGCATACGTTCTATAGCAGTCTTCTCATTATTCCAAAGAGGTGCCCTGTAGTTGGGGTCATATGATATAACTGCACCTGCATTTTTTGCACATTTTACTGCCTGGAATGTAGTGGAACGTGCAGGTTCATCAGTAAGAGAGAGTGAACCCACATGAAAAACTTTTGTATTCTGTAATAATTCCGTATCGACTTCCTTGTACCCTATCATTGTATCTGCTCCGGGTTTCCTTGCAAACGCAAATGATCTTTCTCCATCTTTTGTAAGATTTACAAATGCAAGTGTAGTAAATACATTATCATCCAATATAATGCCATCGCTGTTAATATTTTGATTTTCAACAGCTTCTATTAAGAATTTACCATGCATGTCGTTTCCAACCTTGCCTATAAAGGCTGTTCTCAATCCTGCTTTAGCTGCTGCAGTAAGCATATTTACCGGTGCCCCTCCCGGATTACGTTCATAAAGACACATGCCGGTTTCTGAAACTCCTGCCGGTGTAAAATCAATTAATAATTCTCCCATCGCAACTATATCATATTCTTTTTCCATCCATGTCTCTCCCATTCGCAATTATTTTCCGGAAATGCTTAAATTATAGAATTCAACATTTGAATCCTGAGCAATTATACCGGTTTCAAATTCCGGTTTGGCATATATTCTATATGTGAACGCTATCTGTTCATCAATAAATGCCTCTATCATGTCATGATCCACAATAATCTTTACGTCTATTGCCTTTCCGTCTTCAATTTGCATTGTTTTCTCACAGACACGCACCCCATCCGGCCCAGGCTCGGTTGCCGGCGGAACCGCCTGACACGACTGTACCCAAAATGGATCCACTCCCATCGGAAGATTTAAAAATGAGACCCTTTGCATTGCTTTATCAAATTCAAGGAATAAACATCCACTTGCCTCTTTATCAGACTTTAAAAGAATACCAAACGTATCATATGTTTCTCTTGGTACTATTTTACATGTCAGCATATAGCTTTCTTCCGTATGTCTCAAAAATCCATATGAACAGCTTTCCAACGCATTCAATGTTATAGTTTTTTCACCATAATTCTTTGCATTTCCAAGAACTGATATATATTTCCAATTAACAGCTTTATCAAAAATATGCTCATATTCACATGGTAACTTTACATTTAACTCTCCATTTTCGGTTGGCACCACTTCATGTGGAATACAAAATGTTCCACCCCAATACCATTCACCTTTGTCACTCTGCTCTGCACGATCATGCGCCCATCCAAAATAAAAACGTCTTCCATCATCATTTTGCATTGACTTAGCAGCATAAAAGCGTCTTCCACCAATACCATCCTTTTTAGGTTTTCTCCACGGACCAAAAGGAGACTCTGATACACGGTATATTGTATTTACAAACTCTGAAAATCTCGAGTAAGACAAATACCAGTGACCTCCCATCTTGTACATTTCCGGACATTCCGGACAATTTGTATGCCCTGGTGAATATATTGGTCCATAATACGTCCAATCCTTTAAATTCTTTGAACGGTACAGCACTATACAGCCCCTTCGTGTAACCGGCATATCAAGTCTTCTCGCTGAAATCAAAATCCAATAATTTTCATCTTCTTCATTATAAAAAACATACGGATCTCTCCAATCAAGTTTTTCATAGAGCTCTGTCATCGGAGTAATAACAGGATTTGCGATATCTTTTGTCCACGTTATTCCATCATCGCTTGTTGCGTGACATATGGTCTGCTGAAACTCCGCTGTTAGACAATATCCTGTATAAAATGCATGATATTGTCCTTCACCATATATTACTGAACCGGTCCACACTCCAGAAGCATCCGGTTCATCTCCTTCCCCCGGATATAATGCCGTCGGAAGCTCCTGCCAATGCACTAAGTCATCCGATATACTATGACTCCAGGTTGTACGCAGTCTCTCCGGATAGACGGTCGTTCCCGGTGGAGATGTAAGTGAAAAAATATGATATTTTCCTTCGTGGTAAAACGGAATTGCATCTCCCGTAGAATCCGCGAAAGACATTTTACGAAAAATTTCCATTTGCTTATCTTTCTGTGTATTGTAAAAAACGAACAGATTTCCTTTCCAATTTATTTTGCAGCCCTTACCTTATTTTTTAACAACGCTATTTTATCCTTCTGACAATCCAGCAGAACTGCACATGCAATAATCAGACCCTTAATGATTAGCTGCCAATAAGATGAAACTCCTATCAGATTTAATCCATTGGAAATAATTCCAATTACCATCGCACCAAATACAGTTCCACTTATCCGGCCCTTTCCTCCGGTCATTGATGTTCCACCAAGTACACATGCAGCAATTGCATCCAATTCATATCCACTTCCTACTGATGGCTGTCCTGAATACATTCTTGAGCAAAGAACAAGTCCTGCGAAGGCTGCAAGCGCGCCTGAAAGCGTAAATACAATAATTTCTATTTTTTTAATAGGAACGCCAGATAATCTTGCAGCTTCCCTGTTTCCTCCAATTGCATATACATAAGTTCCAAATTTAGTTTTGCTTAAAAGGAAACTGAATATTGCAATCAAAATTACCATATATACTACCGGAAGCGGAATTACATTAAACAAATATCCTGTACCTATAGCTATAAACATCTTATCTGTAATACGTGTAGACTGTCCACCTGTATACACATATGCAATACCACTTGCAATATTCATCATTGCCATTGTAATAATAAATGCAGGTACCTTAAAATGAGATACTATAAATCCACTGATAAATCCAGCAAGAGTTCCTACTGCCAATCCAATAATTATTGCTACTATAAGTGGCATTCCCTGATTTACAGTAAGTCCAACCGTAAGGGTTCCCGACATCGCAACAATTGAACCAACCGACAAATCAATGTGTCCCAGTATAATTACGAGTGTCATTCCCAGTGCGATATATGTATTTATTGAAATTTGTCTTAAAACAGAAATTATATTATTGGTTGTAAGGAATTTATCCGTTGCAATTGACACTATTACGCACATAATAATCAATACTGCAATAATTCCTATATTGCCTTTTATAATTGAAGTGAATGGATTTCTTTTTCCAAATGCATTTACTTCTCTTTTCTTCTCACTCATATTACTCTACGCCTCCTGCAGCATACTTCATAATTTCTTCCTGATTCATCTGGTCTTTTCCGAGCTTTCCAACAAGCTTACCTGCTCTTATAACACAAACGTTATCACACATGTTGATAATCTCCGGCAATTCACTAGAAACCATAATAATTGCAATGCCTTCCTTTGCCAGTTCATTTATTACAGTATATATTTCATACTTGGCATTTACATCTACGCCTCTTGTAGGCTCATCCAGAATCAAGACGTCCGGCTTTGTTGCAAGCCATTTTCCAAGTACAACCTTCTGTTGATTTCCACCCGAAAGACTACCTGCTTCAATCTCCGGAGAAGCTGCTTTAATCCTAAGTCTTTTACTATAATGTTCAATAATCGAATCACGCTTTTTTTCACTGACAGCAATTCCATTCATACAAAAACGCAGACTCGATAAAGTTAAATTGAATGCAACGCTGTTTCCCAGTACAAGCCCCTGTTTTTTTCTGTCCTCAGGAACCAATGCAATTCCTGATTTAATTGCCTGCATAGGATTTTTAAAATGCACTTCATCTCCATTCAGGAAAATCTGACCGGCATCATATGGTCTTGCTCCGAAAACAGCTTCCATAATCTCACTTCTTCCAGCGCCTACCAGCCCTGCAAATCCAAGTATCTCGCCTTTATGCACCGAAAAGCTGATATCTTCGAATGTTCCCTGGTGTGATAGATTTTTTACTTCAAGTGCAATTGGAGCATGTTCCACATCGCAATAATCTCTTACATAGAAATTATCAAGATCTCTTCCAACCATCATTGCTACCAATTCATTCGCATTCGTCTCGACAGTTTTTTTGGTTCCTACATATGTTCCGTCTCTGATAACAGTAATTCGATCTGATATTCGGAATAACTCTTCCATTCTATGAGAAATATAAATAATACTTACTTTTTTCTTCCTTAGATTCTCAATAATTCCAAATAGCTGCTCCACCTCTTCGTTTGAAAGAGATGATGTAGGTTCATCCATAACAATTATTTTTCCGTTAAATGATACAGCTTTTACAATCTCTACCATTTGTTGTTGTGCGATAGTCAGCTTCTCAACTACTGTTTCAGCTTTTATATTGACCCCCAGGGCAGAGATCATATCTGCTGCCCTGCGGTTCATCTCCGCTTCATCCAAGGTTCCAAGTCTAGTTCTAATTTCTCTTCCCAAAAACAGATTTTGTGCAACTGTAAGGTAAGGCACCAATACTATTTCCTGGTGTATAATACCTATACCATTTGCTCTTGCTGCTGGGACTCCATCAATTTTTACTTCTTTTCCATTAACTTTTATCAATCCACAATCCGGCTGATAAATTCCGCCAAGCACTTTAATTAATGTTGACTTTCCTGCTCCATTCTCACCAAGCAGTGCATGTACTTCGCCCAGTTCCAAAGAAAAGTCAATTCCATTTAAAGCGTAAATACCCGCAAAGCTTTTCTTTATCCCTGTCATTTCTAATACTGTCTGTCCCATAATAACTCTCCCTTATTATTGCCATTCTTTAAGAGTTTTCTCAGCCTCATCCTTAGACACTAAATGCGAATCGAGATATACCTTTTTCTCATCAATTTTAGTATCTCCATTAACATACTTTACAGCTTCCTTAAAAGAATAATCTGCAATCTGTACAGGTACCTGACATGCAACAGCTGTAAATTCATCATCCAGTAATGCCTGTTTTCCATCCGGTGAGGCATCAATACTATATACACCAATTTTGCCTGTTTTATTTGCTGCTTTAATAGCAGCTGCAGCACCAAGTGCAGATGGATCATTGATACAGAAAAATGCATCCATATCAGGAGATGCTGTAATAATGTCTTCTGCCAGCTCCATTGATTTGTCTAAGGCTGCTCCGCCATCCTGCTGTGCTACTATCTTAAACTTATCTTTGCTGTCTCCAAGTCCATCAAGAAATCCATTTACACGATCAACACAGCTTTCATTTGAAGGGAAATCCAAAATTGCAATATTTCCTCCATCCGGATGATCCTTAACCATCTGTTCTCCAACAAGCTGGCCTGCCATATACGCATTAGTTCCAACAAATTGTGTTACAAAGCTCTCAAGGTCATCATCTATAACTGCAGTGTCTACATTAAATATAGGAATACCTGCTTCGCTTATTTCTGCCAGTCCCGATGTTATTCCTGCTGAATCAACAGGAATAACAAATACTGCATCATATCCATTATTTGCTACATCTGATAACTGGCTAAGCTGCTTATTCAAATCATAGTCAGGATCTAAACATGTATATGATATTCCATCTTTGTCACACAGTTCTTTTAGCTTTGAATCAATTGAGCTTTGAAATGTATTGTTTAAGGTATTAGTACAAAATGCAAACGATAATCCATCATTTGTATTCTTACCAGAATCCGTACCATTCTTTGATGACTTACTATTGCCACATCCTACAGTAATTCCCTGCTGCCATACACAGGCATAAGCCCAATGCTAATAATTTTTTTCATTTTTGCCATAGTTTTTTCCTCCATTTTTTAAATTTACTGTAAATTTATTTGTTTTTGTTTCGTTTCTGTGATTACTATTGATATATTTTTGCTCTATTATTTGTCAATAATTTTACGTAAAATCTTGTTTAATTCGTCGTTTTCAACAATTATACGATTGTGTTTTGCGCAAATTAACATTTCAAAAGTATTTTTTACGTAAATTTTTAGCAATTAAAAAAGAATATCAAAATGATATTCTTTTTCTTCACATATATTTCTTTTTAGATATTTAATTTTATCCGGCATTATTTCATTTCTTCAGGCATTCCCTCATGAAAAATATCCTTCCATGCTCTTCCTAGCTGCTTAGAATCCACAACATACGGCTGCACTCCAACATATTTGGGCACATCATTACTTAATAAAGATTTCGCTACCACATGCGCAGCTGTTCTTCCCTGCTCGTAAGGTCTTTGAGTACTTAATCCCTTTACAATACCACTTTCCATATATTGTGCAATTTTATAATCTAAATCAGTTGTAAATATAGCGATGTCTTCTCTATGCATCTCTTTCAACGCCTTAATTACCAACAGTGCCGGTCTATCCCAGCTGACATACAAGACTTTAATTTGTGGATTCTCAGTAATCATATCTTTACAAACCTGATATGCATTTTCAATTTCTCCAAAACCTCTTATTGCCTTAATATCTATATTTTTGTATTGTTCTGAAATAATTTTTTCTGCTGCCTCATCTCTGGCACGCGTACCATAAAAGACCGCTCCATGTATGATAAATCCGGCTTCCACGTGTTTTCCTTTACAGTACTCCCCCATCATTCTGCCAACATTAACTCCATTTTCAATCTCATTAACAGACACACAGCAAACATAACTATTTTTTTCCATATTCTCAGGGACATTACTCAGGAAAACAAGCTTTGACACCTTTGCCAATTCACGGAATTGTTCTTTTGTTTCTTTATCATCAGCCGGAATTGCAATTACAGCATCCGGTTTCTGTAAACGAATACCTTCAAGCTGTGCATTTTGCAAAGATGCATCAAAATGTGCATCTGTTACTGATATAATATCAATTCCATATTGTTCCAATTCATCGCGGATTCCCTTTTCGTGTAATTCCGCCCATGATGTTCCTGTATAATGAAACGAAATTGCCACACGGAAATTTCCAGCACGCAAACGGCTCTTTTCCTCTTTTGTTATGACTATTGATTCCGGTGTAGCTGCTTCTTCTCCAAAAGGTCCATTATCCAACATTCTTGTGGATTTTCTTATTATCAACTCTACATCGGCATAATAATCCTGTTCAATCACATGTCCTGTATTTATCTTTTCAAAAAGCATATTTACTGCTCGTCTGCTCAGCCCTTCAACATCTCTCTTTAAAATCGTCAATGGTGGATACGTTAACTCCGACCATCCCTCATCACCAGATCCAACAACCGATATCTCTTCAGGACATTCAATTCCTCTATCCCTCATAGTTTTCATAAGATATAAAGTAATTCTATTTCCTCCTGCCATAATTGCAGTTGGCATATATCGTCTCATTGCCTTTTGTATTTCCAAAATACAGTTATCAGCTCCGGATTCGATATTAATGTCTGAAATATTTGCATCATTTGTATTGATTCCATGTTCTTCTAATGCAAGGAGAAAGCCTCGTGTTCTTTCATCTCTCGTCGTACTCTTCAAGCTTTCTCTTAAAAACAAAATATTCTTATGACCACATTCTAACAGATAATCAGTTCCCTTGAAAATGGCTTCTCTATCTCGAAATTCAACAGAGTCTATACCATCTCCCAAAATATTTCTTTCCATGCAGACAAATGGAATTCCAGATTCAATCAGCTTTTTATAATCTGCCGCAACATCACTGACTGGTACATGTATAATACCTGCTGTTTTTTTATTCTGTATCAGTCCTTCCAGTACCTGAGCCTCTTCTTTAATATCATTGTCCGTAATTGCAATATAAAACTGATAACCCTGAATGCTAACATATTTTTTAAATATCCCACCATATCACGATAAATGGTGCTTTCAACATTTGGAATAACTGCAACTATTTCCGACTGCCTTCCAACCTTGAGTCGTCTTTCTTTTTCTTCTATTTTTTTATGATATCCGGTTTCTATAATAATATTTTCTATTTTTTCAACAAGGTCCGGGCTCACATATCTTGTTCTGTTTATAACATGCGAAACGGTTGCGATTGAAACCCCTGCCATATCAGCTATATCTTTTATAGTAACCTTTTTTGCCATAATGATATTCCCTCTTCTTTTAAAATTTATATCGTATAATTGTTATATACATTCCCTTATATTCCCATAGTTCTATTGCATTTGATAATGTCCTGACTTTACTATAAGCATCATTTTACACCATATCTACTGTATTTAGTAGTCCAACTTCATACAGATTTTTATATTTTTTATAAATTCATTGCTTATAATACAGAAAAAGACCTTGAGTTCATTATAAACTCAAGGTCTTTCGTTCTCCCCCATAATACCATACCCTTTATCGGCCAAAATCATATACTTCATTCAATTCAGGTATAGATGGTGCTGCTCCCTGTCTTGAAACAGCTATAGCCGATGCCTTTGCTGCCATCTGCATTGCTTCCTTCGGTGAAAGTCCTTTTGCGATACTTCCGATAAAAAATCCGGTAAATGTATCTCCTGCCGCTGTTGTATCAACGACCGGTACCTTCACTATCGGCTGGTGAATTTTTTGTTTTTCATCTTTATAGATTGAGCCGTATTCTCCTAAAGTCAACACAACCTTACTTTTCGGGAAATGACTGCATACTGCATCAAGGAGTTCATCAGTTTCAATACACCTGACTTCTCCAACGGAATCGCCTAATCCTGTCAAATCCTTAGCTTCTATCTCATTAAGGAGGAAATAATCCACATACTCAAGCGGATATGTAAAAATTTTTTCATCCATCGGCGACGGATTGAGTACTATTATCATGCCCTTCTCATGCGCCCGTTCCATGATATATGAAATCTCGTTTATCTCATTTTGCAGAATCAGATAATCGCCTTTCTCAAAATGGGATAATACCTCATCCACCTGTATCTTTGTGTTCTGCCTGTTTGAACCACCATACAACAGTATGCAGTTCTGACCATTTGGCTGTTTTTGTATGATGGCATGGCCATTTCTGCCCGGCAGACGTGTGATGAAATCTGTATGTGCTCCCGCTTTTTGCAGTATCTCTGCAAGAAACTCTCCATCTTCGCCGATATTACCTGCGTGCCAGGTGTCTATGCCACTTTTGGCAAGGGCTACAGACTGATTAAGTCCTTTTCCTCCCGCAAATATTGCCATGTTCTGTGAGGATATGGTTTCTCCGCTTCTCACAAAATGCTCCACATTGTATACAAAATCAATATTTAACGATCCATAATTTAATGCTTTCACGTCTGCAGCCCTCCAAATAATATATTTCTTTCAAATATAATCACATACTTTCCTATAGGAATATTACCATAGAAAGTACAAACATTACCACTGTTCCTGCAATCATTGGTACAGAAGTTCTTTTTACTATTTCAAGCGGCTCGCGTTTTACGCTTCCAGCCACAATCATTACTACTGCCGATACCGGTGAAACCGCACGGAGAAGGTTTCCGGCAAGTCCCATTGGAATAGATACCGCAAGCGCTGAAATTCCTGCTGCTGCCGCAAGCGGCACCATAAGCGGAACCATTGCGAAGAATAATGCTGTACCACTTCCACTTAAAAGTACGATAAGTGCTGTAAGCGCAACCAGTATGAGTGGAAGTACAAATCCAAGTCCTCCGCCTGAAAGACCTGTCATGGCACTCTGTAATGCTGTGATAAGTCCGATTGATTTTAAGCCTGTTACAAATACTGTTCCTGCAACAAGGAGAGCAACTATCGGCATTGAGCCACCCATTCCCTTGAAAAATGCCTCTGTCTCTTTAAGAGTTTCTCCGGCATTACGTTTTCTGATGATTTCACAGATAATTGCTACGATAAATGAGAATAATGTTGCTACTTCCACGCTTATATCAATCTGTGCTCCTGTAATCTTCTGTACAGCAAATGAACCGATAAGCAAAATAATAGGAAGTAATGGTAAAATAGCATATACCGTCTTGTACAATAACCCACCTTTAATTTTCTCAACATCTTTGCTCTCTACTGCCTTAGACTCAATCACGCCTGCTTTTTTATCACATCTTTTCTGCCAGAAGAAATGGATTGCTGCCATGATAAGCAGTGTAGGTATTGATACTATTGCATGATATTTGAATACATAATCTGTTGCTGTCAGTCCTGCAAATTCTGTTGTATTCGCAAGCTCCGCTGCAATCGCTACATTATCACTTCCGAGTGGTGTAGGTACAATAGTAGCTGTTGTAGCAATGATGCCTGCCGCTGTAAGTGAGCTCATTCCAGCCTTTATAAGGATTGGGTAAAGTGTTGCAAGCAGGATAACTGCAAGGTTTGATGCACTTGGTATAACAAGTGAAAGCAGGTTTCCGAGTAAAAATACGATCGGTACCAATATATATACTGATTTGATTTTTGCTATCGGCTTTGTAAGCACGTTTACTGTTACGCTGTTTGCATTTATGGCACTCATATATGCTGAGTAACCGCCAAGTATCAGTATGATAAATCCTGCTGATGATATAGTGCTCTTAAACTGATCTGCTATTACCTTTAAAGGATCTAAAAACACCGACCCTGTCGATACAAAATCCTCGCCTCCAAGCGGATTTCCCAGTGCGCATCCCACAAACATAAGTACAATTCCCATCAAAAAGAGCGTTATCTTAATATCCATCTTTTTGATAAGCATAAAAATTACTATCACCACAGATATAATGGCTGCGGCATACATGACAAATGTAGTCATAGTCCTTCCTCCTTAAATAAAATTTATATACATCTTGAAATTGACTGCTTGAACCATTCTCTGAATTTCTCACCGTCAATATCTGTACATACTTTAGCATTCGGTTTCTTTTTAAGATAACCCTTCAGGTCAACCACGGTACATCCCGTAGTCATAGTGCCATTAAGTTCAACTCCTACGTAGGTTTCCTCAACTGTATAAAGCTCCGGGCAAAGCAGGTATGCTATTGCACAGCTGTCATACATTTTAAGTCCTGTATTAAAGCTGCCGCCTCTGTAGTGTTTGAAAAGATGATATGCCATATCTCCGACTTTTCCCATCTTTTTGATTTCTTCACTATCCTGCGGCATAACAAGTGCTTTCCAGCCAACATCAAGTCCGGCCATTACAATCGGAACACCTGAATTAAATACCATTGCAGCAGCCTCCGGATCTGTTGCCACGTTAAACTCTGACATAACACCTTTATTTCCTCTGGTGACTGAACCGCCCATCATGACGATTTCTCTGATATTTGATTTCACCTCAGGATAAAGTGCAAATAACAATGCTATATTTGTCATGGCAGCTATCGGCACTATAGTTATAGGCTCGTCGCTTTCCATTATCACTCTTCGCATTGCGTTTACGGCATGTTCCTGTAATAAAAGCTCTGTTTTCGGCTCCGGGAAATCATATCCCTCCATTCCACTTTTACCATGAATATCCGAAGCATCCACAAACTCCGCCAGAAGCGGCTGTGCACAGCCTTTCGCTACCGGTACATCCTTTTCATAAAATTTTAAAAGCTTAAGCGCATTTTCTGTCACCTGCTCCAGTGAAACATTTCCGGCTACAGTGGTAATCAGCTTAACATCCAGTTCCTCTGAAAATAATGCTATCGCAATCGCAAGGGCATCATCTATGCCCGGATCGGTGTCAATTATAATTGGTCGTTTACTCATGTGATTCTCCTTTTCTACATGTATGATCTTTTGATATAAATTTGATATATGCGGTACCTCATATGCCTTTATATCAATGTTATAAAATATAAAATACAAATAGCTGTCACGATGTACATAACAGGCTGTATCTCTTTCGCTTTTTCTGAAATCAGCTTCATAAGTACATACACCGGGATTGCTATACAGATCCCATTTGCTATGTTGTTTGCAAATATAGTAAAGCCAATACATAAAAATGCCGGCAGATACTCTGTCATATCAGAGTAATCAATATTTTTCATCGCACCAAGCATATGTATTCCAATATATATAAGCACCGGTGCTGTTGCCGCTGTCGGTATCATCAGCACAATCGGCGAGAAAAATAGCATGAGCAGAAAGAATATTCCTGTAAATATAACGGTAAGCCCTGTTTTTCCGCCTGCCTCAACACCGGCTGATGACTCCAGGTATGTAGTCATGCTCGGTATTCCAAACAATGCGCCTACACTCGTTGACACTGCATCCACCTGAAAACATTTCTCAATTCCCGGCAGATTTCCCTTTTCATCCAGATATCCTGCTTTTGCCCCAACGCCCAGCACCGTGCCAAATGTAGAGAAGAAATCCGGTATGAACAGTGCTATCAAAAATGGAATATATGCTGTATTCAATGCACCCTTTATATCAATGTTCAAAAATATATCATCCATTTTTCCCGGAAATGAAATTATCCTATCCGGCAGTTTGGTCACACCAAGCGCAATTCCGGCTATCGTTGTAATAAGTATAGATAAAATAATGCCTCCCGGTATATTCTTTATCTTTACCAAGAGCATCAGGCAAAATCCTATCAGACAAAGAATAACTTCTGGTGACCTTAAATCACCAAATGTAAGACAATTCTTTTTCTCGCTGGCAGATATAAGTCCACAGCTTTTTGCCCCCAGCAGAGCTATGAACAGCCCTATTCCTGCACTTACTGCATGTTTGAGACTGACCGGTATCACTTTTACCACAGCCTCTCGCAGTCCAAGAAAAGAGATTGCGATAAAAAGTATTCCACTTAGGAATATCACTCCTGCCGCTTTCTCCGGCGAAATGCCTTCATTTGTTATCATGGATACCACTATTCCTGTACTTCCAAGCCCAGGTGCCAGTGCAAACGGTCTGTTTGTATAAAAGGCCATTGCACATGTGGTAATGACTATCAACAGTATAACCGCTGTCATTACGGCACTTTTATTTAATCCTGCACTGCCAAGCATATTCGGAACTGTTGCAAGAACATATGCCATCGTAACAAATGTTGTAATTCCTGCGATCATCTCAGTTTTTATGTTCGTATCATATTGTGACAGTCGAAATACCTTCTCTAAATATTTCCCCATATACATCACCTTTCTCTTGCCCTTTCGACAATTTAATAGTAATATAAAACATATCATGTGTCTAATTCATTGTTTTCATCAATTCTATACCTTTATGGCATAGTTTTAGATTTATGTAATTACATATACGGAGGATATGTCATGGAATATACTGACCTTGAATACTTTATAGCGATAGCTGAACATCATAACCTCACACGTGCTGCAGAGGCACTCTATGTTTCTCAGCCAACATTAACTAAATATCTGCACAAACTTGAAAAAGAACTCGGTGGAAAAGTCTTTAGACGAAATGGATACCAGTATGATCTTACTTTTTTGGGCCAGCGTTATCTGGATTATGCAAGAAGAGTACTGGCACTCGATCAGGACTGGAAAAAAGAGCTTTCAGATATGCGCTCTTACTATAATGGCGAGCTGAATATTGCGCTTCCGCCAATGCGCAGCACCAGCCTTATACCACAGCTGCTGCCTGCTTTTAACGAAAAACACCCAGGTGTCTGCATTAATTTTTTCGAATATGGCCATTCGATACAGGACAAGCTGATATCCGATACCAATCTGGATTTTGCCATTTTAAGCAACTGGCAGGAGCATCCCAAACTAAATTATGAGCTGCTGTGCCATGAAGAAATATTATTAGTACTGCCCGTCGGACATCCTCTTGCCCAAAAAGCAGTAACAAAAAAAGAGTGCCGCTACCCATGGCTTGACTTAAGCCTGTTCGCTGACACTCCTTTTATATTACATTTTCCGGATCAGAATACCGGACGTTCCGCCCAAAGACTGTTTGACCAGTATGGAATACAACCACCTGTTCCGTACCGTACAAGAAATAATCAAACCTGCATACAGCTTGCATCACAAAACCTTGGTGTAACCATTGCCCCGGAGGGATATGTACGATATGCTGCTCCATTTTGGCCTGTGGAGGTATTCTCTGTAGGGAATCCTATTCTACAAAATGATTTAGTAATTGCATACCGCAAAAATTCATACCTTTCCACTTATGCACAGAGCTTTATTTCGCTTTCAAAAAATATATGTGCCCCTCTGTTTTAACCTCTATACTTTCATACCTTTCCCCCACATTTTATGTTATGATTAAAGGGTCAAAAGGTATCATCGATGCATGCTTGCATGCAATTCGATGTATACCTTAGTGACCCGCATATCATTTTATAATCATCTGTCGGAGGTATATCATGAAAATAACTACTTTATGCTACATAGAACACGATGGACAATATCTCATGCTTCATCGTATTAAGAAGGAAAATGATATAAACGAAGGTAAATGGATCGGTGTTGGCGGTCACGCCGAGAATGGTGAATCACCCGAAGAATGCTTGCTCCGCGAAGTCAAAGAGGAAACAGGGCTCACACTCACATCATACCGTTTCCGCGCACTCATAACTTTTATAAGTGATAAACAGGAGCCTGAATTGATGTGTCTTTTCACCGCTGATGAATTTTCCGGCAAGCTTATAACATGCAACGAAGGTGACCTCAAATGGGTGGATAAAACTATCGTGCCCACACTTCCTACCTGGGAAGGCGACGCTATCTTCTTAAAGCTCCTGCTTGAAAATGAAGAAAATTTCTTCACACTTAAGCTTGTATATGAAGGTGAATCACTGGTTGAACAGAAGCTTGAGATTTATTAGTATTATCCTGCCACAAGGCTATTTACAAGCTTCTGCATATCTGCCTCCCAGTTTCTTTCCCTGCTATAATAAACACAGCCATATATTTCCGGGTATTTGAGATTCACGCTGGAGCAGAGAATTACAGGTATTGTGATTTTGTTCTTAATCACTCTGTCAATCAGAACATCTCCTGATTGTTCCTCTCTGCCACCCGGCTCGTCGGGATAATACATATCAGTAATTATCAGATCATACGGATTATTACTATCTATTGAGTTTTTAATCTGTTTCCACCCATCCGCGAGATTATTCGACCATTCGATATCTTTAATCCCACATTCTGACAGGGCTTTGCATATATCATTGTGTTTAAATGTATCATCTTCGATATTCAGTACTCTCATGTGAATCCTCCTGACTTTTTCTGTTTAAGTATTCATTCCATCTTACATTTGTCTCCTCAAGCTCATGCTTTTGCATTATGCGGTTGCGGTCGTTCAGTATCGCAAGCATTTCATCAGCGATTTCTTCCATGGGCAGCTTTTTATAGTGTGACAGATATCCTATCATCCTCTGAGCTGTCCAGTCGGTATTTAGATTTTTTGTTATTTCATCGCAAAACGGCTCCGGGTAGCCGCGCCTAAGCAATATATCATATAGCTCCATGCTCTTTGCTGTCCTGGGTTTCATATAGTGCCTCTCCAATCTTATCAATCAATGTCACATCCGCCGGCAGCAATTTGCGTATCCAGCTCCTCCATTATCTCCCGTCTCAGCGCCTGCTGCGGTGTTTAAGCCCTTCTATTAACAATTTATTCTTTATTTTCATGCCATCTTATCCACTCATCACATTTTGCCTCAAGCAACTCAAAATCTGGCGTTGCATTTTTTATGTAACCAATATCCATTCTGCCCTTTTTTCTATTTACATACACGACATTAGCATGCTTTTTTAATATATCATCTTGGTTCTTTCTTATGAACTGAACTTGTTTTTGTAAAAGAGTTTTATATGCTATATCAGTAATTCCCTCTATATTGATTTTTGTCAATTCAGACTCTGGTGCCGGAATCATATTATTACACTGAATTTTACCGAAAAAATCTATTTCTCCTGATTCTTTTTTCTCATACATATAGACAACTGGAACATTTGTATCTTTTAGCAAAATAATTCTATCAGCATATGCTACAAAAGAAAAATCTTCTGGAAGATTCTCCCCTTGATAATCTCTAATTTTATAATCCTTTTTATATTTGGGTGAACTTAATGGAATGACATACTTATATCCATTTTTCTGTACTATCACACCCAAAAACTTACGTTGTTCTTTTCCATCTGCATTTGACATAATCTTCGTGGGTTCAAATTTTCGTAAATATTTTACATATTCAACGGTTACTTCGTATAGTTCCATTCATTCCTCCATAATAGTAAAATAGGACAAAGACTTAATCTTTGTCCTATTTGCCATACTTAACGGTGATGACAACCAAATATTTTCATCTCACACTTAACGGTAGTGACTCTCCGAATATTTTCATCTCACACTTAACGGTAGTGACTCTCCGAATATTTTCATCTCACACTTAACGGTAGTGACTCTCCGAATACAAGGAACATCTCCTTGTACTTGTATTATATGCAGTTTTCAAAAAAAAATCAACATATTTCTGTGGAAAGTTCAAAAACCGTCTTTGAGATTTAGCACCAGTATTTTTTTGATTCCAAACCTTGCATATAGTCTTTCCAACCAGCATAAATGCTTTTTTAAATTATTTATGAGTTCTCACATTTTATTGTTTGTTTTGCCATTTTACACGCTATCATTATCTGATAAGAAGTTCTATCATCAATGCACCCTTGAAAAGTAATCCATCAATATTCCTTTGATATGATTATATCTTCTCGCATATGAGTTTTCCACCCGGATAATTTCCATGTTGTGTGCCTTACATATCGCATTTTTCTTTCTGTCCCGCTCTTTCACCACGGCATCCTCAAAGTGCTCTTTGCCATCCAATTCTATGGCAAGTATTGGCAATTCGCTTCTGCCTTGTTTTTCGTATACAACAAAATCAAAACGACCCATGTAAAACAAGTCATCATAGGTTATGTTATCTCTGAATACCTGTGATATGGCAACCTCCTTGTGTATTACATATTTACTCTGCGAAAGCCAGATATTTTCAAGAGCATGGGTTAGATTTTCAAGGAACGCATTTTCTGTAGCTGTCGAAAACGGCTGTATCCCCAGTGCTCGTGAGCTTATATGCTTTTCAGTAATTTTTGAATGGCCATTTGTCTTTATATACTGCGCCAGCTCGTACAAATCATCATCAGTTTGTCCCGCATGCAGTCTTTCCAGCTCTTTTCCGTTTGTGAGAAGCACCAGCTTCTCCTTTGCTCTGGATGTCGCAACATTTATGAGCTCCTTATTATTTTTAAGCCAGTTATATGTACCTGAGCTTGTCCTCTCAGAGATTGCTGTAGAAAACAGTACTACATCCTTCTCATCGCCCTGAAATGCATGAACCGTTCCACAAACAAGATTGCTCAGCTTATTCTGCTTTATTGCATTTTCAATCAATTGCTTTTGATTGACAAACGGCGTAATCACGGCAATGCTTTTATCCTTATTTAAAAGCGCATATTCCACCACTTCCTCAACCTCAGCCGGAGAAGTATTTTTTATCTGTGTGTTATCGCTTTTCACATCCATATAGACAAGCGGTTCAGGCTCCTTACTCTTTGACTGTATCTTGAGCTTTGAGTTATAGTATTTTTTATTGTTAAAACCTATTATTTCTTTATTGCATCTGTAGTGATTTCTCAGAAGTACCTCATCACTTACTGCATCACATGCAAGATACGTTTTATAGATTGAATTTTCCCTATAATCATACTCATCCGATACATGATACCTGCGACGAAGCTTTTTGTTTGTCAGCTCTCCAAGCAGGATAACCGGATTTAGCTGCTGCGGGTCTCCCACCAGCATCAGTTTTTCTCCTCTGATTATAGGCACAAGTGAGATTGCCACATTACACTGACTTGCCTCATCCATAATTGTCATATCAAATAAAGGCTCAGGCTCACCTATTTTGTGCGCAGAAATGCATGTCGTTATGATTATAGGAAAAACTCGCTGAAGCTTTCTTACATTTTCAGATTTACGCATATATTTGTTAAACTCATTCACCAGCTTCTCTGGTGTCTCATCAGAATCCAGTATTTGTCTAAGCTCTTGGAATTTAGGTTCCTCGAGTGCCTTTATATACCGCGCAGACGTGTAAAACAGATACTGATAAAATTCATCCTCATTTCTATCCAGAAGCTGCATAGCATCAGTATCCGATATCTCACCGATAGCAGCTATCCTTTTATCAAGCTTCTGCATCTGATAGCCTTGCAGATCTGTCTGAAACGGCAATAGCTTCATAGTATTTTTCATATGTTCCTGATATTTCATCAGATGTGTAAGTGTCTCTTTTCTCTCCTTTAAATCCAGAATTTCCTCATATTCCTTTAGACGCGCAGACAAACGCTTTGCCCTGTCTATACGATCATCCTTCCGCTTATCAAGTGTAGAAGCAAAAATCTGCAATGACTGCACCTGTGTACGCAGCTCATTAATATATTTAATTGCCTCCATTACTTTTTCTGTATTCCCCAGGCGAAGCACTGGAAAAGGGATTGTCTTCCCACGATACTTCATGGATGAGAGCTTTTCAAAAACATTATCTATCGGGACGTTATTATATGATGCAAACAGCACTGTAACATTGTTAAAAAATGCTGTTACTATCGTGTTTATTATAGTATTGGTTTTGCCTGTGCCGGGTGGTCCCTGAATATATGCAAGAGGATATTTCATAGCATTGTTTATCGCAAGCAGCTGATCCAGATTTATATTTTTATTAATCAGAGCAATCGGATATGCTTTTGTCCGCCTTGGTCTCTCAAGAAGCTCTCCAAAAAATGCCTTTATTGGATATGTCACATTATCAGCCTCAAACATATCCATAATTGCCTTATATTCTTCGTGCAGATTGAGAACCACATCCATGCCAAGTCCTATAACATATGGCATATCATCTACTATAGATTTGTTGCCGCCATGCTCTGTTATTGCATCCTTTATTTTTTCCAGATTTTTCTCAAAATCCTCTAAAAGCTCATATTCATCGGCATCTAGAAATTTTCTTGCATTTTCCTGTTTTCCATCTATAGAAAACTGCGTACACACCGTAATCTCCTCATCCGGTTTAAAAATATGATTTTTTACATCAAGATTTAGATTTCTATATGCAAGAACATAGAGTCCTTTATTAGTGTTTATACTCAGGACATTTATTGCCAGCCTCTTAACTTTTAATGATCCGCTTTTTCTTTTTTCCCGCGATGAAAAATACTGAAATTGAGCAACCACTTCCCTGAACTGCTGGTCTGTAAGCTGATACATACCACAGTTAATCCGCTCTCTGTCAATGTAATGAATCAAGTCGTAATCTGTGATATACGGAGTCGTATCAAGCTTATTACATATCTCAAGATAATTTAGTATTTTTAAATTTGCTGAGCTGTCAAATATATTTTTGTAACGCTCTGGATGCATCTCAATATCTTCAACAAGTAACCTATTTTCAGGGCAGTATGTCCCCTCTATTATCTCAGTAGACAATATTGAATCGATAAATATCCTGTCATATTCTCCAATCGTAAGCTGTCCCAGATGAAGTCCATCAACCTTCATAGTTCGGCTTCTCGGATCAAGGTCTCTTATCCCTATCCAATATTTCGTCACCTGATCTGCCTTGTTTCGATATTCTATTTTCAGCCATTTACCCTCATGTATGGCTCTGAAAATATCCCTGCAAATTTGGTTCATACTGCCTCCCACAGCTCATTCCATCCTGCATATCCCATCGATACAAAGTATCTAAACCATATGCGCCATGCCTCATAAAACAAGCAGTCCTTGTTCTCCTCTGCCAATATCACCAAGTCAGCACACCTTACTACATAGTCCTTATCCTTTGTGAAACGACCTGTTAATATGCCTTTTTTGTAAAGCTCATACAGATTTTCAAGGGCTGCCTTTGCTGTAGCCAGGTCAAAATTATCGACCTTGCTTTCGTTGATTTCATTGAATTTAAGGCACTCCCTATAATTTTTTTCTATAACGTTATCTGATACTTTATTTTCCATGTTATCACATTCATCCCTTTAGCACCATCTCATGCCACTCTTCTCCGCCCCAGGTAGAGTCAGCAATCCCCAGATCCTGCAATCCAAACTTCTTATACATCTCTACCTTCTGCTCTAAGCATGTCAGAAACAGATTTTTTCGTCCGTTTGCCCTTTCGCGCAGGCTGTAGCGGTGCACGAGCTCTCTGGCAAGGCCCTGTCCACGGTACTCCGGCAGCACGTCAAGGCCCAGAAGCATCACATTTTTACCGTTTTCATCGCATAAATCAATGTCCGTGAAGAACTCATCCCTGAACTTTTCCTCGTCTGTTGCCACACCATTTAAAAAGCCGGCCAGCTTACCGGTTGATTTGTCAATTGCCACGAGAAATAGCTGTGGTACCTTTGCAATTCTCTCTGTCATTGCCTTTGGAGAACATGCCTCATTCGGTGGGAAACATATCTGCTCAATTGCTATTGCCTGTTCTACCTCGTCTGGGTTTATACTTCTAAACTCAAAATTGTCTGTCATTTTTTAATACCTCATTCTTCTTTTTATCATATAATACGTGTTTTTTCCGATATAATCAATAATCCTGTAAATACCAAAATCAGCCACAAAAGCATTTTACTGCTTTTATGACTGATTTACGTTGCAAATTCAATTATGATTACCTGCCATTAATTATGAAAGAATGATAATGCTTCCTTCAATCCATCAGACTCATCATTCATATTTCCTGCCATTTCTGAGACTCCGTTCATCATGGCATTGAGCTCCTCGATGTTGGCATTCATCTCTTCGGTTGCTGCGGCATTTGCTGCGCTGACATCTGTCAGGCTGTTGCTGCTCTTAGTGATGTCATCGTTCAGCTCAATCATCGCAGTGACTAGCTCTTCGATTTCATCAGCTTTTTCTGCTGTCTTTTGAATCTGCTCATCAAGTGAGCCAAATTCATCAAGTACTGCCTTAATCTCTTCCTTCTGCTTGGCATTATCCTCGACGATGGTACCGGATGCCTGAACACAATACCTGCACTCTTCAACCAGTGATGATATTATCTGCTTGATATTCTCAAGCTCCGTATTGGTATTGTCTGAAAGCACTCGAATCTCCTGTGCCACCACTGCGAAGCCTTTTCCTGCATCACCGGCTCTGGCTGCCTCTATAGATGCATTGAGTGACAAAAGATTGGTTTCACTGGATATTTCCTCAATGACAGAGACAATATTGCTCACCTTGTCAACCGTAGTATTTACAGTTTCTATGCGTTTTGAAATTGCTGAGATACCCTCATCCATCTTGTGACTGCTATCCTGCATGGATTTAATCTTATCATTCATGATTTTACTGCTATCCTGCACTGCTGTCGTCTGATTTCTGATTTCATTGACAGATTCGTTTATATCCTTTGTCTCATTGCTCATCTCCAGAAGATTTTCATTAATCTTGGAAATAGATGCTGCCATGCCTGTAGAGCCCTCTGCAACATCCTCGACTGCCTTGGATATCTCGTTATTTGCAGCAAGTGTCTGACTGCTTGTGTCATTGAGCTCATAGCTGTTTGCTGACATTGTGTCACTGGAATTTCTTATCTTTCCGACTATATTTCCAAGTGACTGCGTGAGCTCCTTCATCTTTTCTATAATCAGGCCTATCTCATCATTTGTCTCCTTGACCATGCCAAAATCTGCGTTGATATCACCATTGGCAATTTCTTCAATTATTGTGCTGACCTTTACGAGCGGTCTCATAAGCCTGCGTCCCAGTATGAAGCATATAATAATAGCAAGCAGCACAACAATAGCACTGATTCCAACGGCAACTCCTGTTACAGTAGTGATTCCTGCAAGTGCCTCAGACTCGTCTGCTGTAAGCACAAGTATATTTTCATTGTTCAAAATCGTATATGCCGAATACTTTGTTGTTCCATTGAAATCATATTCTACAACAGCCGTGCCCGGTTTTTTGCCATCCTGAAGCTGTTGTACAACGCCTTTAATTACAGCATTCTCAACAGGCTGTCCAACCTTTTCCTTTGTAGGATGATAAAGCATTGTGCCATCATTTTGAACCACATACATGTATGCACTGTCCATGCCTTCAAGCTTTACATCTGAAAGATTATTGGCATAACCATCATAATCCAGATCATCAACACCTGAATTACTAATCTCATTTTCCATGATTTTTGACGTTGTATTAATAACATCTACCATTGTATGCTTGACACTGTCTGTAATTTGTTTTTTGGAGCTTTCAAGAATAAATACCATACAAATTACATTTGAAACTATAACAGCTAAAATCACCATTACTATGATTTTGGTTGCAAATGTACCTCTTTTTTTATTTGCCCCCTGCTTCATATTTAATCACCTCTCATAAATTATAGTTACGTTATTACTTTGGTTTTTAACTTATGAGACAATACTACCATTTTTAGTGCAATTATACAACAGTTTGCCAATAATTAATTATTTTTGTATACTTTTACCTATTCCACATTCTTTAGTGCCACGTCCATAGGGATTTTCTTTATTCTCCTGAAATCAAATACTGTCACTATAATATATCCAATGAGCACAAATGCAAACATTTTTGCATAGCCGACAGGTGTCATATGGAATGAAAACCAGCCACTGAAGGTTTGCAGCATTATGCGCCATACAATGTCCATCACTTTTGCACCAAGCACTACGCTGATGATATCTGATATAACCACCACGATGGATGTTGAGAACAGATAAAGACTTGCAATTTCTCTGTTGTCGTAGCCTAAAATCTTGGTCATCGATATGGCTGTCTCATTTTTCTCGATGATGAGCTTCGTGAGCAGATATATCATGACGGCTGAGAGCAGTATGCAAAGCACCTGGAAGTACTGCATGTATGAGCCCATGGAATGATCGAGCTGGTCTGCCATTTTGGTGATGTCGCGTATCGTGATTGTTGTCGCGATATTGCTCTCATCGATATCCTTTATCCTTGTGTCTGACAAAAATCCGCTGAATCTGCCATCAGCAAAATCAAAGGTATCCGCAAAATGCTCTATCGGCATAAATACCGCAATGCTCTGGGATTTATTGTAGATTCCCTTCACCTTGAATTTGTATGTTTTTTTCTCGTACTGTGCATCGAGCTTTATTGTATCGCCGGGTTTTATACTATATTTGTCTGCAAATGAATCTGATATGTATACCTCATTATCCTTAAGCGAATCCATGTCCTTAAGCTCTACATATGCACTATCTGTTTCCACTCCGTAGACAGACACCTCCTCGTCAAACTCATCTGTTCTCCTTAAGAGCGATGTCATGTCAAATTTCTCTGCATCACTGTTGTCGGTTTCAAGCACGTTTCCATCTGCATCGACATAGGATTTGAGTACGTACTGATATTTTGCAAACATCATACTGTCGGTATTTTTCTTGTAATAATCAAGTGTATCCGGCATGCCGACTGCCATCGCGAGCATTACCATGATGAAAAATATTCCCACAAAAAGTATCAGATAGTTTGCCACATTCTGGAACATGATTCGCAGTCTGAAACGGCTCATGAAGCTCCAGCGCGGAAGCCGCATTGCTTTTTTGCGCTTTGTTTTCTTAAGGTCATGACGCAGAAACTGAAGCGGTGTGTGCTGCATCATGCGGATTATTACGATAAGATTTACAACCAGCATGATAATCACCGGAGCAAGCGTTGTTTTTATGAATGCGCCCGGATTCCAGATTGTGTGATATGTCGGCAGGCTGTAGCTGTTGTAATACATGCCCACAACCACATCCTTGAATACCGTATAGCCCAGTATATTTCCTACTACTGCTGCCAGAAATGTCACAATGACAGGCATTGAAAGGTAATGCCTGATAAGCTCGCCCTTTGTGTAGCCCGACGCGCGAAGCGTGCCTATCGCTGATGATTCATTTGCTATCGTATTGCTTATGGTCACTGCAAAAATGAATGCGATTATCACGATAAGAATGTCTAAAAGCACTCCTCCCATGGCCTTGTCTGAGCCCATATCGTCCGTGGCAAAATTGATTGCCGGATTTGAGTAGCGCGGTGTATAGTCCTCCACCTCATTGCCCGCTGCCATCACCTGTGAGACCATCGCCTCAAGAAAATTATCTGATTTTTCCTTCTGCTCTATGTCGTCCTTTGGCTCATCCTCGTATTTCCATGCATATGTATAGTGAATGCTCTTGTCCAGGCGCTCAAAGCCCTCCTTTGTCACCATTGCCACATCAAACTTTATCGCATCAAACATCATATCGGTCTTCTTTTCATGCAGTGTGGAGTAATTGACATATGCGATAAGGCCCGATACCTTGAATTCTTTTCCGCTGACCTTTATTGTGTCACCGACCTTCATGCCCACGTTGTCTGCATGCATTCTGTCCACAGCGATTTCGTTCTCATTTTGTGGAAAAGAGCCCTCGATGAGACATGCGAGGTTGATATCCTCGGTCTTTGTGTATACACGGATGGTTCCATCCTTTTTGCCGTCTGCGTCGTAGTCCTCAGTCTCATTGCGATAGAAATTCTCGTAGAGCGTGACAGGAGTTTTGCTGCTATCGCTTTCTTTTTCATCCTGGGCTGTTTTTACCTCGCCTGATTCGATAGCCTTAACAAGCTTGCTGTCGGCCTTATCCTTCAGCTCAAAATGTCCATCCTCCTGCTTATACTTACTTACCCCCTCATCCGCAGAGGTGAGCATACTGTCGTTTGCCACATACATTCCCGATACAAAGCCGATTGTCAGCACGAGGAAAAGAAATACAACGAGATATTTCTTCCAGTCACCGATAATTTCCTTTGGTATACGCTTTATCAGAGGATTTTTTATCTTTTTCCTGCTCATAGGTCAAATCCTCCTTACCACTCAAGCTCTTCGGCCGAAACCTTATTTGTATTGATATCGTTGTGGCGCACGGCTCCGTCTCGTAGCTTTATCACGTGGTCTGCCATGTTTTTGATGGCCTCATTGTGTGTGACCATGATGATTGTGTTGCCGTACTTTTTATTGACATCTTCTATGAGCTTCAAAATCTCCTTTGAGGTGTTGTAATCAAGTGCTCCTGTCGGCTCGTCGCAGAGCAGTATATCCGGATTTTTCACGATTGCACGCCCTATTGACACACGCTGCTGCTGTCCGCCGGATAGCTGATTTGGAAGCTTATAGCGGTGCTCGTAAAGCCCCAGCGTGTGAAGCAGCTCATCGATATCCAGTGCGTTGTCTGACAGGTATGCGCCCACCTCAATATTTTCCTTTACATTCAGGTTGGCAATCAGATTGTACATCTGAAATACATATCCCAGATGCTTTCTTCGGTACTGTGTGAGCTTTTTCTCACTCATATCCTTCAGCTTGTCGCCATTTATGCTGATATATCCCGAATCGGCGCTGTCGATACCTCCGATGATATTGAGCAGTGTGGACTTTCCGGAGCCTGACGGCCCAAGCAGCACACAGAACTCTCCCTTTGCCACGGAAAAATTCATGCCGCGCAGCACCTCCTGGCGCGTCTCATCGCTTCCGAAGCCCTTTTTCAAATCCACTATTTCTAAGAACTTTCTCTCTTCTTCTGACATATGATATCCTCTCTTTCAACATTTCATATTACATCTACCTTATGTAAGGTTGTACCTTTAAAAGCAATTGTTGGTCAGACTTCACTTACCATGGTTACCTGTTGTTTATTCACGTTAGTGTTATCTAACTTTATGCAATAAGAGTACTGCTTTTTTGCCTTTCTTGTCAATAAAAATTTTTGATTAGTTTGGTAAAATCTCTTTTTATTTTCTGACCGGATTAACAGCTACAAGGCGTATGCATAATATAAATTAAACCTGTTTTTACGGAGATATGAAATTTTATGTGTGGTATCGCCGGATTCTGTAACTTTAAAGAAGACTTTGAAGAGAACACCGATTACTGGAACTTTCGTCTTGAGAAGATGCGTGCTGTGCTCGCCCACCGCGGCAACGATGCCAGAGGACGCTACCTTAAAAAGCATATTGGTCTGTCGCACAGCCGTCTTGCCATCCGTGATATCCTGTGTGGCGACCAGCCCATGACGCGCACCCACAATGGCTATGATTACACTATCTGCTATAACGGAGAAATTTACAACACTGATGAGCTGATTCCCGAGCTGTCCGAAAACGGCTTTGTATGCTCCACAACCTCAGACACAGAGGTTATTCTATACGCCTACATCCATTGGGGCGCTGATTTTGTCAATCGTTTAAACGGCATTTTTGCATTTGCCATATGGGATGCGGCTAAAAACCGGCTGCTATTATATCGCGACCGCGTAGGTGTCAAACCGCTTTTTTATGCCATCCGAGGGGATTCTCTGGTGTTTGGCTCCGAGCCAAAGGCCTGCTTTGCTCACCCTGCAGTAAAGCCTGAGCTTGACAAACAGGGCTTACAGGAGCTTCTTGCTATCGGGCCTGCGCACACGAGCGGACTTTCCCTGTTTAAGGATTTGTTTGAGGTTTTACCGGGACACTTCATGATTTACTCACGGGATGGGCTGCATGATGAAACCTACTGGGAGCTTACAAGCCGGGAACACACCGAAAGCTATCGGGATACCGTTGCTCACACACGTTTTCTGGTGGAGGATGCTGTAAAAAGGCAGATGGTTTCCGATGTGCCGGTATGTACTTTTCTGTCAGGCGGCATCGATTCAAGCATCGTGACCGCCATCGCCGCAAACTATATGAACACACGCGGTAAAACGCTCAACACTTTTTCCTTCGACTTTAAGGACAATGACAGGTATTTTAAGGCAAACGCCTTCCAGCCGGAGAGGGATCTGCCCTATGTCAATCGTATGCTTGAGGAGTATGAGACAGCCCACTCCTATCTCGAGTGTGATGAGAACTCTCTCTTCAAGGCGCTCTTTGCCGCAGTCGATGCAAAGGATATGCCCGGCATGACCGATGTGGACTCGTCACTTTTGTATTTCTGCAGCCTCGTCAGCCGAAAAAACAAGGTAGCTCTTACCGGTGAGTGTGCGGATGAAATCTTTGGCGGATATCCGTGGTTTTACCGCAAAGAGCTGCTTGAAAGATATGGCTTCCCATGGTCATCGGATGTCGCTCCACGCCTTGCTCTTTTGCGCGATGATGTGGGTTTGGAGCTTGATTTATCCGGTTATCAGGCTTTACGATATGAAGAATCCAGGTCAAAAGCACCCCTCCTTTACGGCGAAACCGGTGAGGACGAAAGCCGCCGCATAATCGGTTATCTCAATATCAAATGGTTCATGCAGACACTTCTTGACCGCATGGATCGCACCAGCATGTACTCCGAGCTTGAGGCCCGCGTGCCTTTTGCCGACCATCGTATCATTGAGTATGTCTTTAATGTGCCATGGCATATGAAATATCAAAACGGCGTGGAAAAGACTCTGCTTCGCGATGCATTTTCAGATGTCCTGCCGCCTGAGCTTTTGCACAGAAAAAAGAGCCCATATCCAAAGACTTATCATCCCGGATATGAAGCTCTCCTTATAAAGGGTATGGAGGAGATATTAGACTCCCCTAACGCCCCCGTGCGCACTCTCATTGACGCTGACAAAACGCGCGAATTTTTAAAGGCACCGGCAGAATACGGCAGTCCGTGGTTTGGCCAGCTCATGGCAGGTCCGCAGCTTATCGCATATTTCATCCAGATTAATTACTGGATGGAGAAGTATCGGCTTAGTGCCTAGTTCTTAATGCTTAGTTCTTAGTACCTAATGCTCATATATGATTAATTGACCTTGCGCTCTATATCAATGATGTTGTTCTCTATGATGTTGTTTTCTGTAATGCTGTTATCTATGCTCTCTGCCGAAGAGGTGCTTTCACTCTCCTGCTCCTTCGGTGTAAATCTTCTCACCTTATCCATGAGCTGAGTCTTCTTCAGCTCATGCTTAAGCTCAACACGCTCACTCTTCTGTTTACGCTTTTTCTCCTTAAGCTCGTACTTGGCCTGTTTCTTTGCGAGCTTATTCTGCCTCTTCTGCTCCTTTATGGCAGCCTTTGTCTCTCTCTTAGCCTGCTTTGCCGCAAGCTTTGCTTCTTTTGCCTCACTCTTTATGCGGCTCTTTTTGTTTTTCTTTACACTCTTTTTGGCTACCTTATGTAGTTCCTTGAGGTCTGACTTTGCAGCCTTTATATTCTTTCTGTCCTTGCGGTATGGATTGTGCACGAAATATCCCACAGTGCCTATCATCATAAGAAGCAGTGCCAGTGCCTCTCCCGCCATCGTGACATACTCCAGATACTGTGGATACAGCTTGTAGCCTGCCATCTCCACTGCTATCAGGATAAGTGGGATGAAAAACAGGATATTCTTTCGCTTTTGGGACAATAACGCTCCCTCCGCGCCTACACACATGAGTATATACAGACACAGCTGCGAAGTCGGTCCATAGGCATATGCCACAATCGCAGCCATTATTACAGATATGCAAAACACTATGAATGCTTCTCCGCGGAACAGGGCATTCCTGTACTCTTTTATGCCCTCCAGCTTGTCTACCGATATGCCATGCAGTGAATATACCTGGTCTGTGATATCCTCCATACAGCCCTCATGGTACCGCTTCAGCTCCCTGTTGCTGTTTATATCAGCATCTATGGAGCGCCTGCGCTCTGTAAGCAGCTTCTGTTCCTCCATGATCTTCTCCCAGGCCTCATCCTCTGCCTCACGCTGTAGCTTCACCTGCTCGTGAATCCACTCAGCCCGCTGGATGCGCTCGCTCTCCTGCGGTATAACCATCTGCTGCGGTGTTTGAGTCTCCTGCGTCATGCTGTTATTTTCCTTTTCTTTATTTATCATTCCGCTTTTCTGCCTCTTTCTTCTAGACATTTTCTTTTCCTCTTCAGTCATTATCCTGCTACCCAAATGTTATCTGATTATTTTTTCATGTACTCTTCTATAATACACTGATGCTTCTTTGTCTTCTTATCATAGCTTATGCCGACAAGCAAAATATTACCTGTATATTGCTCTATCGACTTCATGTATTGTTTTTCCCTTATTTGATTAATCGCTGTTTTTGCTGTCTTATTCCATTTCAGTTCAACAACCATTGCCGGATAATCTATCGCAAATTCCGGCTTAGGGATATAAACAAAATCCGCAAAACCTCTGCCTGTAGGCAATTCCCTCACCGGCTTAAAATAATAGTTCATTGCACCCAGATACGCTATAGTAAGGACGCTGCTTAGAGAATTCTCATTGTTATACTGAATTCCTGATGCATACTCATCATGAATTCGTCCTATCATTTCAGCCACAATATCATTTTCCATGTCAAGTGTCGCATCCAAAAGGAAAAGCGATTCATTTTCAAATGTAATAAGCTCCTGCCAGCTTGTACTCTCAACAGCGGTTGTCAGCTCCTGCCGTATCTCCTCATTTGGAATAAACGCACAACTCTTTTTCTGATCAAATCCCAGATACCCTAAATGAACAAGATATGTTAAAACATCATCTTTATTTTTAAAGCTAACCGTATCATTCATAAAACTGCCGGTGTTCACCTTTATTTCTCCACCGGACAGCATCTGAATTATTGCGGTCTTTAATCCATCAAAATCCAAATTTATAAGTGGAACTATGACATCATAAGACCCGGTCTCTGACCAATAACTCTTTAAGTCTCCCTGAAGCATGTAATTTACTACTGCACGCGGATTGTATACATGGCAATCTCCCAGCATATATCCATCATACCATCGCTCTACCTGGCTAAAATCCCTGCCATAGCGATCACATATGTCTCTGACCTCATCCTCAGTAAAGCCAATATATGGTGACAAACGTCCCGCATATAACATGGTATATTCATCAAAATTATTAAGTGCCGACTGCGTCTTTAGCTTTTTTATCGGTAAAATTCCTGTTAGAAATGCAAGCTCTATATACTTTGTTGGTTCACTTCCCTTAAACATTCCTCGCAGGAAATTGATATATTCCTCCTGAACTGAGGAATTTGCTGCTTCATCACGTATCAAAACATCCCACTCATCGATTATAATTACAAATTTATTGTTCGTCATGCTGTTAATAACCGATAGAGCACCATACAATGTTTTCTGATCTCTTAAATCAATATCCTTGTACAGATCTGCCAACTCTGATATAACATTTTTATTTATATATCCTGATATTCTTTCCGGCGCACCGGCATCCATTAGTATCCACTGCATATCGAGATGAATAACATCATACTTGTTGAGATATTTCTCAAAGTATTCTGTCTGTGCAATGTTATAGTTCATAAATAATTCTCTGGAATCACAGCCCTTGCTGTAATATGCTGTGAGCATGTCGGCTGTAATAGACTTTCCAAACCTTCTCGGACGGCTATTACATATATATGCCTGCTTTGTTCCAAGCACACTATTGGTAAAATCGAGCAAGCCTGTTTTGTCTATATATATCTCGGAAGCTAATGCTACCTTGAATGCACTGTTTCCGGGATTTACAAATCTTCCCATTGCGTCCATCTCCTTTACTGCCATATATCTCTATTAAAGCATATTTCAGCGGAATTTTCCATAGAATATGCTCATGATATCCGCAATTTTTATAAACTGCAAAAATCCCGGAAATCCGCTTACCTGCAGACTCCGGGATTTTATAATTACATATGATGTGCCACATCTATTCTGATAAGTGCCTTCCTGAGTGCAAACTCTGCTCTCTTTACATCAATCTCTGCTGTGTGGTTTGAAAGGCGCTGCTCTGCCCGCTCCTTTGCGGCCTGTGCGCGGTCTATGTCTATCTCATCAGGCCACTCTGCAAGCTCTGCTAGAAATGTGACCTTGTCTCCAAGTATTTCCGCAAAGCCTGAATGGATTGCGGCTATTTTCTCCTCGTCGCCGTTATGGATAGTCACGATTCCCGGTGCAAGCACTGTCGTGAGCGGTATATGGTTTTTGTATACACCAATCTCTCCGTTTTGGGTATTGAACTCGAGGAAATCTGTCTCTCCCTTGTAGAACACCCTGTCCGGTGTGATTATTTCTATGTCAAAAATGTTATCTGCCATGAAATCACCTCACATTACTGCATCTTGGCACGGACTTCATCTATGCTTCCAACGTTTAAGAAATAGCTCTCCGGTACATCATCATGCTTTCCTTCGAGTATCTCCTTAAAGCCTCTGATGGTCTCGGCGATAGGCACATATTTGCCCTCGAGTCCTGTAAACTGTCCTGCTACGAAGAACGGCTGTGACAGGAAACGCTGCACCTTACGTGCACGGCTTACTACAAGCTTATCCTCCTCTGAGAGCTCATCCATACCGAGGATTGCGATGATATCCTGCAGCTCCTTGTACTTCTGGAGTATCTCCTGGACAGCGTGTGCCACCTCAAAATGCTCCTGTCCCACGATACGCGGATCAAGTATACGCGATGTGGATGCCAGTGGGTCTACAGCCGGATAAATACCAAGCTCTGCGATAGAACGCTCAAGTACTGTCGTGGCATCGAGGTGTGCGAAGGTAGTCGCCGGTGCCGGGTCTGTAAGGTCATCTGCAGGCACATATACGGCCTGAACCGATGTGATTGAACCGTTCTTTGTTGATGTGATACGCTCCTGAAGAGCTCCCATCTCTGTCTGCAGTGTCGGCTGGTAACCAACGGCTGAAGGCATACGTCCTAAAAGCGCTGATACCTCTGAACCTGCCTGGGTGAAACGGAAGATATTGTCCACAAAGAGAAGTACATCCTTGCCGCCTCTGTCACGGAAATACTCTGCCATCGTAAGTCCTGCCAGGGCAACTCTCATACGTGCTCCAGGTGGCTCGTTCATCTGTCCGAACACCATGGTGGTCTTGTCGATAACACCTGACTCCTTCATCTCATAGTACAGGTCATTTCCCTCTCGTGTACGCTCTCCTACACCGGTAAATACTGAGTATCCACCATGCTGTGTAGCGATGTTGTGAATAAGCTCCTGGATGAGCACCGTCTTTCCTACTCCGGCACCTCCGAAGAGTCCGATTTTTCCACCCTTCTGGTATGGGCAGAGCAAATCTACAACCTTTATTCCTGTCTCAAGCATCTCCTGCGATGTAGCCTGCTCCTCAAAGCTAGGCGCAGGTCTGTGGATTGCCCATTTCTCCTCTGTCTGTGGAGGCTCAACCTCATCGATAGGCTCTCCGAGCACATTGAACATTCTTCCAAGTGTATTCTCCCCCACCGGCACAGAAATAGGTGCTCCTGTTGCGATAGCATCCATGCCGCGGACGAGACCATCAGTAGGTCCCATGGCGATACATCTGACTGTATCGTCGCCCAGATGCTGTGCAACCTCAACGACCAGCTTTCCGCCGTTTTTCAGCGGCACCTCGACTGCATCGTTTATCTCAGGCAGATTACCCTCTGAAAACTTGATATCCAGAACGGCACTGATAACCTGTATGATTTTACCTACATTTTTATCTGCCATTTATAGTTTCTCCTTCTTTTTTAATTCATATGATACACTTGCCTTTTTGGCCATTCACAGACACACATGCCTGCCTTCCCATGACCGGATATGCATGTATCACTCTATAGCATTAGCTCCTGCAATTATCTCAGTAAGCTCCTGCGTGATTGAGCCCTGACGCGCTCTGTTATATTTCAATGTCAGATCACTGATCATATCCTCTGCATTGCTCGTAGCAGAATCCATCGCCTGCATTCTGGCTCCGTTTTCACTGGCATATGACTCCACCAGTGCTCCGTAAAACAGGCTTGTCACATATTTTGGAATAATAAGCTCCAAAGCCTCCTCCGGATTCGGTTCAAAATTCATGAGAATATTGGAGTCCTCTTTCTCATCTGCCCCATTCTCATCCAGCTCCACCGGCAAAAGCTTTATGAGCTTCGCCTCCTGTGTAACTGTGTTTTTGAAATGGGTATATGCGAGGTAAATCTCCCCCACCTGACCGTCTGTAAATGCCTTTAACACTCTTTTGCAAAGTGCCGCAGCATCCTCGTAGGTCGGGTCCTCCATCATCTCCGGTGCACTCTCAACTATATGATAGCCCTTTGACGTAAGCAGCTCCTCGCCCTTTGCTCCCACAGCGTATATGTCGAGCTCTTCTTTTTTGAAGTCTCCGTGTGTGATGAGCTTTACTATATTGCTGTTGTATCCGCCTGCCAGTCCACGGTTTGATGTCAAAACGACTACCGCCTTCCTTGGCGAATCACCGGCCTTTAAGTATGGGTGCTCCAGATTGCCGCTCTTTGCAAGCATCGAGCTGACTGTCCTGTACATATAGTTGAAATACGGATCTGTTGCCTCCGCATGTGCTCTCGCCTTTTGCAGCTTGACGGTAGAAACGAGCTTCATGGCCTTTGTGATCTGCTGAGTACTTGTAATACTGCTTTTTCTGCGCTTTATGTCTCGCATCGAAGCCATTTTACCACCTGCCTTCTACTAATATCCAACCGTCTAACGGAACTGCTTTTTGCATTCCTCGATTGCCTTTATAAGTGCCTGCTCCGTATCATCGTCCATCACCTTTTTCTCCCTGATTGCTTCAGGAATCTCAGGATATCTGGTATCAATGAAATCAAACAGCTCTGCCTCAAATCTTAAAATATCCTCGATTTTGATATCGATAAGATACTTCTTTGTCGCAGCATAGATTATGATAACCTGCTTCTCTACAGGCATCGGCTTGTACTGCGGCTGCTTTAAAATCTCCTTGATTCGTGCTCCCTGTGCGAGCTGCTCTGCTGTGCTTGCATCAAGCTCTGATCCAAACTGTGAGAACGCTGCAAGCTCTCTGTACTGAGCCAGCTCTACTCGGATAGGTGCTGCAATCTTTTTCATTGCCTTTATCTGCGCCGAGCCTCCAACTCGTGAAACTGATAGTCCTGCATTTATGGCAGGTCTGAAGCCCGCGTTGAACATCTCTGTCTCGAGATATATCTGACCGTCTGTGATTGAGATAACATTGGTCGGGATATATGCCGATACATCACCCGCCTGTGTCTCAATGATAGGAAGGGCTGTGAGTGAGCCTCCACCCAGCTTGTCTGACAGTCTCGCTGCTCTCTCCAGAAGCCTTGAATGGAGATAGAAAACATCTCCCGGATAAGCCTCTCGTCCAGGCGCTCTCTTTAAAAGGAGTGAAAGTGTACGGTATGCTGCTGCATGCTTACTGAGATCATCGTAAACTATGAGCACATCCTGTCCGTTTTCCATCCATTCCTCACCTATAGCGCAGCCTGAGTATGGCGCTATATACTGTAACGGTGCAAGCTCTGATGCTGTCGCAGCCACTACTGTCGTGTAGCTCATGGCTCCGAACTCCTCGAGCTCATTTACTATGGATGCAACCGTAGAAGCCTTCTGACCGATAGCTACATAGATACATTTCACACCCTGTCCCTTCTGGTTGATTATGGTATCTATCGCGATAGCCGTCTTTCCGGTCTGTCTGTCTCCGATAATAAGCTCTCTTTGTCCTCGTCCGATAGGAACCATTGAGTCAATAGCCTTTATACCGGTCTGAAGCGGTGTATCTACTGACTTTCTCGAGATAACTCCCGATGCTACTCTCTCTATCTGACGATATTTGTCCGACTGGATAGGTCCCTTTCCGTCGATTGGCTGTCCGAGCGCATTTACTACTCGGCCGAGCATTGCATCGCCTACCGGCACCTCTACCACTCGTCCTGTGGTCTTAACTGTATCTCCCTCGTTGATATTGCGCTGCTGTCCAAGTAAAACAGCACCGACATTGTCCTCCTCGAGGTTTAATACCATTCCATATACTTCCCCTGGAAATTCCAAAAGCTCTCCCTGCATCGCATTCTCAAGACCATGAATACGTGCGATTCCGTCTGCCACCTGAATGACTGTTCCTACATCAGCGACTTCGAGCTGGGAAGCGTATCTTTTAATCTGCTCCTTTATTACTGAGCTGATTTCTTCCGGTTTTAGATTCATGGAGCGCATTCACCTACTTTCAATTGTATTTTTGTCAAATCGCGGGTGAGTCTTTCTAATCTGCTGCTGACAGATGAATCCACCACTCTGTCCCCGATTCTGATTTTCATACCGCCTATGAGCGCGGTATCCACCTCAAAATGCATCTCAAATTTCACGTATTTTGTCGTGTCAAGAAGTCGTTTCTCCACAGCAAGCTTCTGCTCCTTTGACAGCTCAAATGCAGATGTGACGTATGCTGTTCCGATATTTTGGTACTCCTTGACTCTGTCAAGAAAGTAGTCGAAGACTAAGGTAAGCTCTTTGTAATGATTCTTTTCTATAATCATCCTCATAAGCCCTACCAGCTCCGCTGAAACTCTTCCCCCAAATATTTCTTCGATGATTCTGACCTTTTCTTCTTTATCAATCTGCGGATGATCCATCAGCTTTGAGAGGTCATCATTTGCAGCAATGATTTCCTTTACTGCCGTTACCTCGTCAGACAGGCTATCAAGCCTGTTGTCCTCAAGGGCAGCCTCAAACAATGCATCACCGTATACCTTAGATACTAGCTTAGCCATGTTGATTCTCCCATTTCCTTAAGTGTCTCTTCAACGAGTGTATCCTGAATGTCTGTGGTGATCGAAGCTGCGACAGCCTTTTGTGCCATAAGCGATGCTATCTGTATCATCTCCTGCTTCATATCATCCATGGCATGCTTCTTCTCAAGCTCTGCCTCTTCTCTGGCTCTCTTTATGATGCGTGAAGCCTCTTCCTTTGCATCATCCACAATCTTGTTCTGGTTTTTAAGCGCCTTCTGTCTCGCCTCTGTGAGAATAGCCTCGGCCTCTTTATCGATATCCTTAAGCTTTCCCTCGTACTCTGCCTTTAGTGCTGCGGCACTTTCCTTGTCGGCAACAGCTGTGTTTATATCGCTTTCTATCCTGTCCTGTCTGTCCTTTAACAGCTTCCTTGCAGGATTGAAAAGCAGATACGACATCAGCATGAAAAGGAAAAATACTGCAACTGCCAAAAGTACTGTATCAAAGAGCAACTGCGCATCCAGATTAAACAAAAATGTATATCCCTGTGCTAACAACTTTTACTCTCCTTTCCGTTGGCTGTATCGCCGCACGGTAATCCTCTGCGGCAAACCGTAATATACTATCCGAGCGGATGAACGAAAAGTAAAAGTAATGCAACAACGAGACCATAAAGACCTGTTGTCTCTGCAACCGCCTGTCCTAAAAGCATGGTTGACATAATCTGTCCTCTTGCCCCCGGATTACGTCCTACGGCTGCTGCACCATGTCCTGCTGCGATACCCTGTCCAACACCAGGTCCGATTCCGGCGATAACTGCCAAACCTGCACCGATTGCTGAGCATGCTCTGATTAAATCCTGTCCATTGATATCCATAATTGAATCCTCCTAAAAATACATCTTATAGTTTTACTCATCCGTCTCACATGCCTGTGTAACGTATGTCATTGTCAGCATACAGAATACATATGTCTGAATTGCTCCTGAGAACAAATCAAAGTATACATGCAGTACTGACGGCCACGCTATGGCTATAAACCTTAGCAGACCATATACCAGCGCCATGATAACAGTTCCTGACAACACATTGGCGAACAAACGCAATGATAATGAGATAGGAATTGCAATCTCACTGATAATGTTGATTGGCGCCCATATAGGCAGCCACGGCGGCAGTGGTGAACACATACCGGTCCAGATATCCTTTGCGCTTTGATGCTTAGCCTTATTGAATCTGATCATGAAAAATGTAATAAGTGCAAGCGCCAGTGTGGTTCCGTAGTCGGCTGTCGGTGGTCTTAAGCCAAACAAGCCTGAGATATTACTCATCAGTATAAATATAAAAATCGTGCTGATGTAGTTTACAAACCTCGGAGCCCACTTACCCATGGTTCCCTCAACCATCTTGTCGAGCATCTCTACGATGAGCTCGATGATATTCTGAAAGCCGTCCGGTACTTCCTTTGCTTTTTTAAGCTTCCTGTTTGCCACTATAGCGAATATGACCATAAGAGCCATCACTATGAGGATACAGGCATGCGATGTGGTAATCCAGACCTCCTGACCGAATACCTTTATCGAAAAAATACCATGGATCATAAAGTCGATATTGTCTGCGTTACTTTCCAGTAAAATCGCCTGATTCACATTATCACCTCCTCCTTATTAAGTTTACCTGCTGTTTTGCTACTCTGTCTCCATTTCGCCGGCGGAAGATGCATCACTTCTCCCGGAAAATCTGTCTGTCACCTTCATAAATAAAGGCTGTAAATACGCTGAAATCTTGAGCCCCAGCATACCGACAAATGCCATTATCAGATTTCCAAAATTAAATAGCCCCAATATAAATAACAGGACCGCAACAACAATATACCTTAAAAGTGATTTTGCTACGATCCTGCGATTGGCATCCTTTTGTCCATATATGGCGGTCGCGTCATATATGACTGTGGCGATATTGACAGCCATACCAACAGCTATCGCTATCCCATACCATAAGCCGATAGAATATGAAATTTTGTCTGTGACAAACCATACCCCGATAAGCTGCACAACAATCCCGTAAAAAACTATCCCAAATACAAGTCCCGGCAATGCGTCATTTATTCTTTTTAACATCCTTCTCTACCCTGCTAATACTGTCTGATATCTCTGTTTCCGTAGTACTCTGCCTGCCCGGTATCTGTCTGACGGCTCTGCCATCATCCTCTGACTTCAGGAATTTTTGAACCATGCGGTATATATTGTTTGCCCCCGCAAACGCTCCAATGAAAAACAATGGAACAGTTACCCAGTCCGCTCCGGTCTTTTTCCCAATCCACACACCGGCCAGTGTGCAGAGAAATATCGGCACAATCATGTTGATTCCAAACTGGAAAACCATGATAAGTGCGTTCATTACCTCTTTCTTATTATCTCTTTTCATATACAAATTATTATATCATTTTTATTGCTTTTGTCTACATTTTTATGTGTAAAATGCATAAAAAGTACATGCGTTTCATGTCAAATCACGTCAATTTGACACAATAATTGCAGTATTATCACTATCCACAACGAATGCTCCCATGTCAAAAGCCTCTGTGTACACCACAAGTGCTACAGCACAAGCGTCACCTCACGGCCTGTGTGCTCATACCTGCGAATTGTAACCCCCGCTGCCTTAAGCATCCTCTTTGAAGCTGTCACGCTGGCTGTGCCCTCATACTTGTCACAGTCGTAGACTACTTCCCTGATGCCGGACTGTATGATTGCCTTAGCGCACTCATTGCACGGAAACAATGTGACATATATGGTCGCTCCCTCAAGGCTTCCGCCCCTGTAGTTTAAGATGGCATTGAGCTCGCTGTGTGTAGAATAGAAATACTTGTTATCCTCTCCCTCTCTGGCCCAGGTGAACTCATCATCTGAGCAGCCAAGAGGAAAGCCGTTATAACCCATGGAGAGTATCTTGTGCTCCGGGTCCACTATGCACGCACCCACCTGGGTATTCGGATCCTTCGAGCGCATGCCTGAAAGCATCGCTATGCCCATAAAATACTCATCCCATGAGATATAATCCTTTCTCTTTTCCGAAGCTCCCATATATACGCCTCCATTCAATATTGTCTATCACATATTTTATTACTTGGTTCCGAAAATTCTGTCTCCTGCATCTCCGAGTCCCGGCACAATATATTTGTGCTCATTGAGATGATCATCGAGCGCTCCTATATATACATCCACATCAGGATGTGCCTCTGTGAGTCTCTTTACTCCCTCAGGAGCTGCAATTATGCACATAAAGTGGATGTTTTTCACACCGCGCTTTTTGAGCATATCAAGTGCTGCCACTGCTGAACCGCCTGTTGCAAGCATCGGATCTACCACAAATACCTCTCTGTTTGCGCAGTCTGCCGGAAGCTTGCAATAGTACTCGATAGGCTCTGCTGTCTCCGGGTCACGATACATGCCGATGTGTCCAACCTTTGCGGCAGGGATGAGCTCAAGCATGCCCTCCACCATACCAAGTCCGGCTCTTAAGATAGGAACAACTGCAAGCTTTTTGCCCTTTAATTCCTTTACAGTGGCCTTACAGATAGGAGTCTCAATCTCCACATCTGTAAGCTCCAGATCTCTTGTTGCCTCGTAGCACTCAAGCATCGCAACCTCGCTGACGAGTGTTCTGAAATCCTTTGAACCTGTGTCGGTTCTTCTCATAATTCCAATCTTGTGCTGAATCAGCGGATGATCCATAACTACTACCTTACCCATAATATTTGTTCTCCTTTGTCTTATATTGTGTTATATTTGTTTGTCTTTTATGTATTTGCATTTAAGCGCTTTACCAGCTTCTTAAGCGTAGCCCTGAGGCTTTCATAGCACAGTCCGTAACTTTGAAGTGTGCCGCCATAAGGATCCAGTATCTCAAGCTCATCGCCCACATACTGTGAAAGCACAAAGACCTGCTCCGGGTCGATATCGGCAAAGCTTTCTATAATGCGCTCGCGCTGTGATGACTCCATGGTAAATACCATAGTACTCTCCGTGATATCCGATTCCTCAAGCTGCGTTGACACCATGCCCTCCGTGGAAATGCCATTGCTTATGAGCACTGCCTCTGCCTTCTGATTGACCGGCTCCGGAAACTGGACAACAAGTCCTCTCGCCTCAATCTCCATCGGCACCTTGAGTACAAAGTCGTTCATGATGCCCTTTGCCATCTGCTCCCTGCATGTGCCGGTCTGTGCGACAAAAATGATTTTGTCATACTTCACATGTGTGTCTATCACCTGATGGCCTGCCGCCTTTAGCATACGGTTCATGATGGCCTGTCCTATACGCGGTGTGGAGAAGCTCTCCGAGAAAATCACATCCACATCAAGCTCATCACAATCCCTTAATATACGGTAAAGCTCATGGGCTATCGAATCCTCATCCGCCCTGCTTCCCATCGACAGGACAACATCTGCATCGTAAAACTGCTTTGTCTCCTCTGTCGCAATGACTGCTATCTTTTTGCCATCATCCCTGTGCGAAGCCACAAGCTCATTTATCTTCGCAATCACATGCTTTCTGGTACCGTCCACGATGACCATGTCAGCCTTTGGCGCATAGTGCTTGTACTTCATGCCGGGTGCCTTTGGCTTTCTAGTATCATCTGCCGCTATGATTCCCGGATCTATGACGACCTCTTTGCCTAATACCTTTGAAAGCATCTGTGGTGTGATATAGCCCGGGCGCAGCACCATAGGTGTATCCTCTGTCAGGTCAATGATGGTGGACTCTATTCCTATGCCAACCGGTCCTCCGTCTATAATCATGGCTATTTTGCCGCTTAGATCCTCAGCCACATGTGCAGCCTCTGTAGGGCTCGGTCTGCCGGATGTGTTGGCGCTTGGCGCCGCGATAAGGCAACCGCTTCTTCTTATAAGATCTAGCGCTATAGGATGATTCGGCATGCGCACAGCCACCGTGTCCATGCCGCCTGTTGTGGCATAAGGCACTGCATCGCCCTTCTCCACTATCATGGTAAGAGGTCCCGGCCAGAAAGCATCCGAAAGCTTCCTTGCATCCTCCGGCACCGTCTTTGCAATGCGCTCCAAATCCGAAAAATCTGATATGTGTACGATAAGCGGATTGTCCGACGGACGTCCCTTTGCACTGTATATCTTCTTTGATGCCTCCGGATCTAAAGCATCACCGCCAAGCCCATACACTGTCTCTGTCGGAAACGCTACAAGCTCACCGGCTGCAATCAAATCACCTGCCTCCTGCATGAGCTTATGGTCTAAATTGTCCTGATCTATTTTTATAATTTTTGTTTCCATTTTATATCCTCACCGCACATACTACAGTAATATACCATGTGCAAACACCAGTTTTTCTAAATAATCATGTGTTTTTATTGTAACTCTTCAGAGCAACCTCGAAAGCAGGAAAATCTGCTGCTTACATGTAAACATGACGTATCAGCTTTTGTTCTCGGAGGTTCTGAATTGTTTTCTATTTATTATACAATAGTAACAATAGCATTTCAAGTTTTACTCAATATTTGGTAATTTTTATATAAGATTGTGTAAAAGTAAGTACAATTTTATTTGGCATTGCATTATTCTGTGTTTTGTACTACAATGCAGATAAGCCAATAACGGCGAATAATGATCATTATTTTATAAGGAGGATTTCATTATGGCATACGTAATTTCTGATTCATGCGTTAGCTGTGGTACATGTGCTGGTGAGTGCCCAGTAGGAGCTATCTCTGCTGGTGATTCACAGTACGTAATCGATGCAGATTCTTGTCTCGATTGTGGTACATGTGCTGGTGTTTGCCCAACTGGAGCAATCAGCCAGGGCTAATTTTTAGCATACTGTAAGAAATAAAGACGACCTGTTATGGGTCGTCTTTTTTTGTGTTGTAATCGTCTTTGTATTGTAATCAATTTTATGCTGTAAGCGTTTTTTGCAGTAACTATTTTTATAGTGTAAGCGTTGTCATGCATGCTCTACAGTCTCACCGGATTAAGCTCATGCGTATGCGTCTTGTCGCGTCCCTTCTTTCCCTTGGTGTCTGCAGCGCTTATTTTTTTATCTGCGGGCATGTCCGCGTTCCTTTTCCTGGAAAAAAGCCCCTTTCTGCGCAGATTTCCGCGTATGGCAGCATCCAGCTTTTTATATCTCTCCTCCTGCGCAATATCCTGTTCGCGCATCAGATAGTTCATTTCCTTTAATATCCGCTCCTGCACCTCAGTGGATATCTGCTGACTCAGCTCCTCATTGTTCAGTGCTATGGCTCTCCCCACGATATTGCTCATCAGCTCGCGAAACTCATCCATACGCTCATCTGCCGTGCGGCTTCGATATGTATGATTGTATCCCGGCAGTTCATCGTGATATGCCGGATTATACCCTGACATCTCCTGTTTCACCGTCTGATTTGTGATATTCGTGTAATTTACAGGCTGCACGGATTTTTCCATAGCCGCAGGATTCGGTGGATTTAATGGCTCACCTGGTGCATCCGAATGAAGCATATCACGGATTGCGCGAAGCTGATACCCCTTCTCCTTAAGCTCCTTTATCCTCAAAAACTGTTTTATATTATCTCTCGTATAGTATCTGTGACCAAGTTCATTTCTAGGCACATCAAGTCCCAGCTCATCCTCCCAGTAACGCAACACATGAGTCTCCACATCCACGGCAGCTGCCGCATCGGAAATCATGTAACGTACTTTCTCCAAATTGAAGTCCTCCTGTCTGAAATTATATTTTATTCGCTATACGCTTTTGGCACATCGAAAAGAACCAGCACTGCGAAAAAAGTTATATCGCTGTACTGGTTCAATTATAGCCTTGATAGAACTCTCATTCAATTGGTTTCGGTCGCAACTTTCGACATATAACTCTCTGTCTTAAGCTATCCAAACAGCTCCTTGAGAGCCTGTGCATTCTGTGCATCCGCAGATTTCCTGTTCTCCTGCTGTATCTGCGTATAAACCTCCTTGCGGTAAATCGGCACCTCCTTCGGTGCACTTACACCGAGCTTAATCTGGTCGCCTCTGATTTCCAGAATAGTAATCTCGATGTCATTATTAATCACCAGAGATTCACCCTTTTTTCTTGTAAGAGCCAGCATACTATTCACCCGCCCTTTCTTTTTTCCCTTTTATGATGTCATAAATCGGGAAATGCACCTTGTAGTCATCCTCAACTATAAGCTGTGCTGCTTTGTTGCTGTCGGTATTGACCACAATAGGAGCCTTTAAATTGCAGGCAATCTTTGTGATGTCGCTAGGCACATTTACAGTGACGATCACATACATATTCTCCCCATTCAGATCTCCAAGAGGTGCAAGAAGCTCCTCGTTGACCGTCGGCTTGTAGTCCGGCATGATGATATCCGGTGTCATGACAGGAAATGCAATGTCTCCATCATCCATCGATTGAAGCCACATGATAGACTTCTTATCATTCTCCTTCTCCGAATTGTATATCAGAGTGTAGTTTTTCAGCTCCGAAAAGCCTATCATCCCCTTCTCCATTGTGATGATTTTGTCCTGTGGGATATCAATTTCCCCAAATATTCTCGTTTTTGCCCTCATGGCTTCCTCCTTTTCGCCCGCTCCGCGAGCGTTATATAACCCGGTAGCTGTGTACCGTTTTTAAAATTCTTACAGATAATCAAGCAATGTCTGTGAGTTTGCCTTTGATGCCGCTGTCAGACTGGACTGATATGCATTGTACATAGCGTAAAAATCAATGATTATATCAGAAATATCCCTATCCTCATTGGTCGATTTAAGCTCCTCTATGGTCGTCTGCTGCTCATCAACTCTGTTCTTGATGAGAGTGAGGCGGCTCTTTGTGCTTCCCGAATTGGTGAGTGCCAGATTTACCTTATTCAAATGATCATCAAAGCGTGTGATGTACTGGCTGTAGGTCTTTTGCAAATTGTTGTCGGCATAGTCAGCCTCCTGCTCTGCAGCCTCTAAATATGTCTTAAGCTTTGCCTGTGAATCCTTGTCAGAGTACTGCTGTTGCTGCATCATCTTCTTTATCTGTGAGACCTTGTCGTGAGCATTGACAGCATTCTGCACTACATCAATCAACTCATCCACATCGCGCTTGATGCCTGTATCCATGACGTCCTTCGCCTGTGTATTGACAGTGATATCGGTGCTGTTTGCCACTGTGTATTTGATTTCCTGACTTGAAAACTTAAAATCCACTACCTTTGATGGATCGGAGTATATGATATCTCCTGCTGCATCATGAGGTACATTGCCACCTGCATCGAGTGTCACAGCATTTGTAATATCCTTGCAGTTGTAATAATACTCAGGTCTAGCATCACTGCTGTCAAAGCCTGTCTTTACATATGTGACAGACAGCTTCTTTTCATTATTCTTAATTGAAGCAGCTACATTTTTACCAAAAACAAATTCACCGGTTTCCTGTATATATGCCGTATCATCAGCAGAGAGCTTTGATGGGTCAAAATCAGACACACTCTTGTATACAGTATAATCTGTGCCCTGTGTCAGCTCTTTTCCATCGATAGAAAGCTTCACATCATCTGTCGTATTACCGTAGCCCAGACGGATTCTCTGGAAGCTGTGCTCTGTGACATCTGTGGTACAGTCAGGTGTTGCCGCATTTATACTATTTGGAACAGTCACGCCATTTGTATAATACCGCTTCTCTGACAAATCAGCGGCAGAAAACTCCTGTGTTATCTGATATGTGCTCTTTGTGTCCTTCTGGAATGTGAGCTTTGATGATGTGCGGTAGCCCGTAAATACCGTTCTTCCTGCGTAGTCTGCATTGCCCTCTGTATACACCTGCTCTGACAGCGCTGTAAGCTGCTGTAATATAGTGTTTCTGACATCAGCTGTGAGCGTATCTGTAGAGCCGTTTACACACTGTGTACGGATATCTGTGAGGAGTGATTTCATGTTGCTAAGGGCTGTCTGTGTGACATCCATCCACGAAGAAGCATCCGGGATATTGTTGTCCTTGTACTGGTCAAGATGCGACAGGCTGGTCGACAAGCGAAGCGATCTGATTGCGATAACCGGATCCTCTGATGCCTTGGATATCTTCTTTTGAGTAGTCATCTGGGTATTGTATTTGTCCACCAAAACCTTTGTTGAATTGATATTTGTCTTGGTATTTCCCATTATCATATTGTTTGTGATTCTCATATTATGCCTCCCGCTTCTATGCCACGCCCGTATCGTTTATGAGCTTATCAAGCATCTGGTTCATAACCGATATGATTTTAGATGCCATATTGTATGAATACTGGAACTTCACGAGGTTTAATGCCTCCTCATCCTCATCCACACCTGATACCGATGTTCTTTGGTTTGCAATAGTCTGCTCCAGATTGCTATAGAGCTTGTTGTAGGTCTCTGCCTTTTCCGTATCCACTGACACATTGGAGATGATTGTCTCAAGGAATGATTCCGCTTTATCGCCTCTGTATACTGTTTTCTCCGACTGCAGCTTCTTTAACTCATCAACTATATCACATGAATCTGTCTTGACATAGTCTGTGGAAGTCGCAAAAAGCGATACATCGTTCATCACATCCTTGTTTACGGAGAAATTGGCCGCTGTCATCCTGTAATACGTGTTGGAGCTGCTGTTTATTGTGGCAGTCTGTCCATCAGGCAGCTTGCTGTAAGCCTCTGATTCCGAGAAATCATATACCTTGGCTGTGTTTGTGATTGCTTCAAAAAATGTAGGTGGTGTATCCCCATTCAGATTCTGTCCTTTGCTCTCTATCTGATTGAACATCTCTGAAAAATTTCTGACAAACTCGTTGAGCTGTGTCATATAGTAAGGGATTCCCCTCGCATTTATTGCAGAGCCCGCATTTAAAAGATATCCCTCTGCCACAGTCTTTTCAGGGTCTGCTATGGCCTTGTCCTTGCTCAGATTAAATGTTACAGACTTGATATTGCCCTGCGCATCCACCTGTGCCTCCCAGCTGTCATAGCTGTAGCTGATATTATTTACAGTGATTTTGCCGTCCTTGTCCGGCAGATTGAGTGATTTTATATTGTCTATTGATATATTCTCCACTGTGAGCGAATACGAATCAGCCTTTGTGACCTTACCCTTGAAATTCTCCAGATTATCACCGTCTCTCACCTCAAAGAGAGCTTTCAGGCTTCCCCCTGCGGTTCCGGCTGTCGCGGAAAACTCCATCTTAGTATCTTCCCAATATATTTTATACAGATCGTCGTTGTCTGTCTGATTGTTTTTCGTCTTTGACGACTCACAGATGAGCTTTCGGTAATCCTTGCCCTCCACAACCTTCTCTCCATTTATATAGAGCGAGAAATTTGTGCCGCCCAAGTTGTCTCCATTGGTGTTTTGCACCTCTGTCTCATTATAAGATACATTAACAATCTTGGACAGGCTGTCGATGAGATTCGCCCTCTCATCCCTAAGTGAGCCGGCCTCGACACCGGTTCCTGTCTCTATCTGGTTAATCTCCTTATTTAACAGTGAAATTTTCTCACTGATTGAATTGATTTTGTCTACGTTGTTTCTGATTTCTTCGTTGCAGTCATCCTGCAGCTTTGAGAGATTGTCACTCATCTGGTTGAAATATGTACAAAGACTCTGTGCACTGCTGATAAACTGATTTCTCACTGTCTTGTCGGACGGCTTGCTGCGCAGTGTATCAAGGTCTGAAAACATCTGTGAAAAAACACTTGAAAATCCCTTTACCGATGAACCGTTATCCTTAAAATAGTTCTGAATCTGGTTCATGTAATAAAGCTTCTGCTCATAGCGTCCATAGCATGAATTATTTTCCCAGTATTTATTGTCATAGTACAGGTCGCGCTGCTGCTTGATTGAGGTGACTGTAACACCTGTGCCGACGCTGCCGTAGCGGGCTGTGACATTTATGGCATCCTTTGCCTGCAGGGTAGCCTCCTGCCTGGTGTATCCGGTCGTCTTGACATTGGCTATGTTGTTGGCTGTTGTATTGGTCGCTACCTGAAATGAGCTCAGAGCGCTTGACCCTATATGTAATCCAAAAAATGTTGAAGCCATATCGACTCCTCCTGTTCATACTCTCTTGTCGTATCCTAAAACTATATGAGCTGTACTATGAGCTCCGTCATCTGGCTGATTACAGTGATAAAACGGCTTGATGCGTTGTATGCTGACTGATACTTGATCATGTTCGTCAGCTCCTCGTCACTCGACACACCCATTATCTGGTTTCTCTGGTTGTCTATGGCCGCTGCTGTCGATGTCATAGTGTCTGATGACGCCTTATATATGCTGCCGTTTGTTCCGAGATGCGAGATTATCTTGTCATAATATCCCTCAAAATTGCACTTCGACGTATCCTTTGGGTTGATGTATAGATTCTCTGCTGACCACGCCTTTGTAATCTGGTCTGCAAGGCCATAGTTTGCGGCTCCGTCCTGCTTGTATGACGGCATCAGTGTCACCTGTGCCGCAAGCTTTGGATTTACTGAAACATTTCCAAGCTTGTACCATGATGAGTTGTTAGCCTTTGTCTCATCATTGTATACATAAAACTGTTTGCCATCTATTTCCATCTGCGTGTAACGGTCATATCCTTCTCTTGCAAAGAGCTCATGCGGTGGCAGGCTGCCATCAGCTCCTACCGAGCAGTTTGCCGTATCCAAAACCGTGTATGTGGTACCGTCTGCCGCTGTGTATGTGGTATTCGGACAAAATATATCGTTCATGGCCATCATGATGTTTCGCGCCAGATATGATATCTCGGCCTGTGTTTCCATGACCACATTGTCCTCCACCCTACTGTAATTCTCCTCGCTCATGAAATCATAGGTGCCATACTCTGAGCCTCTTGATACAAGGAGTGCCTTCAGGCTTCCTATATCATTATTCAGGCTGGTTGCTATGTTGGTGGTCTGCGTGCAGCCGACTCTTTCAGCCAGCGCTGACGGCAGCGCAACGTCGCTAAACACCGGCATATAGCTCTCCTGTGTAGTAATATGAGGCCAGTAAGGTGTATAAAAGCCTGTACCCTTTTCCTCGGTGAGGCCTATATGGTTGCACTTGTTATCCTGTACAAACTGCTGTCCCTCGAGCTTGATACGCACGTAGCCTGTGGAATCCTCCTCAGCCTCTATCTTAGCGTAACCTGCGAGCTCATCAATCAGACTGTCCCTGGCATCGCGCGCTGTCATGGCAGTCTCTACACCGCCTGACTCTGTCTTTTGAATCTCAAGGTTGAGCGCATAAATCTTGTCACCGATTTCGTTGATTCTGTCAACCTGGTCTTTAATTTGTAAGTTGATATTTGACTGGTATTTCTGAAGATCAGAATAAACCGTATTGCATCTGGTCAGAAAAAGCTCGCTCTTTTGGATGATAAGGTTCTGATTCGTCGAATTCGTCGGATCCTTGCCATACTCCTGAAAAGCCTGCCATAGCTCTGATATACTCTCCTTAAACTCAGCACCGTTCATCTCCTGCATGATATCCTCCACATATGATGTGGTGCTGTAAAGTGTCGAGTAAAAGCCCTTTCGACCATTCTCCTGCCTATACGATTTATCTAAGAATATATCCCTGACATGTGCCACATCCGATACGGAAACACCCAGTCCGCTCTGCTGGATGTTAGTGCCCGCTGTAGGGTTATTTCTGGTGATATAATGTTTATCTGAAAATCTTACCTGCTGGCGCACATAGCCTGTCGTATTGACATTGGCCATGTTGTTTGCTGTTGTATTAAGAGCATTCTGCGAGTTTTTAAGTCCGGAACTGCCTACGTAAAAACTTCCGAATCCATTTGCCATGTCCCTGTCCTCCCGGTTAATGATTATTGCTTTGCATCAAAACCGCTGCTGCCTAAGATATCGCCTGTGTTATATGCATTTCTGTCATAATTGGCGGTCTCCGGCGCCTGTTTCATGCTCTTGAACAGGGTGATGTCAAACTCTGTAAGCTCTATTGCCTGAGCAAGTAATTGTGAGTTTAAATCGTTGATTTCTTTCATCTGTGCAGCTGCTTCAATCAGACTGTCGCGCGCTGCCGTAAGCTTCGCCTGAATATCCGGCTGTGTGCCGAGATATCCAATCAGCCTTGTGACTGTCATCTTCTCATCTGATTTGCCCAATACATTGGCAATATCTGTGAGAAGTGAAACCTGCTTATTGCTCATAATAAGAAGCTCATCGCCTGCCTGCTGATCCAAATCAGTTATTGCTTCAAGCGCAGGGATATCGGCATCTATGATTATCTGACGTTTCTTCTCCCCATTTGCAGCGAGTGTTCTGTATACTTTTTCTTCCTCTGTGAGCACATTTATAAGCTCTTCCACTAAACTAGCCACTATAAAATCCTCTTTTACCTTTGATATATGATATGATTATCATATTATAGAGAGTTGTACCTCTCTAACAGCTTGCTGGCGAAATCATCTCCACTGACCTGATACTGTCCGGAGTCTACCATGTTCTTAAGCAAAGCGACTTTATCTTCCCTGATGTCCGAAGCCTCTGATACTGCTTTTTTCGCAATCTGGTAATCTCTACCGGCCTGCGAAATTGATACCTGATCAGACATCCTAGACGCGCTTTGTGTCTTTGCTGTCTTTGTTGTTCTTGATACGCCATACAACTGGGCTATCTGATTATATGCATCTATACGCATAACAGGATCTCCTTTCTATTTATATTTCATCCTTGAAATATGTAAATTTTGCTTCCTGACATATTTATCGGATGTTTTTTTTATTTCTTTATAGACCGTGGAAAATTTTTGGTTACCGATCGCATCCTCCTGTGAGAATCGTTGTGATGTGAGTGGATTTAATCCCCTCTGTCACTGTCTGCAAAAGTATGCGGTATGTATCCTCCACAAGCTCACAGTCCGACGGTTCAATCCCAAGCTCTGCTGCTTTTTTAAGAATGAACCTGACCTTGTCATCATCATGCTCCACCGCATAGATGTCATCAAACATACCTGCATAGTATCTTTCTAAAAATCTGCGCTTTGCAGCTGTCTCGATTTTAGTGCCTGATGTGGTAAGCACATACAACTTCGTGCCTTTTTCCTTTGCCTTCATGGCATACTCCTTTACCTGCATCACAGGACGGCACCACTCATATGTATCCTCACCATGCTTACTGCAGTAGTCTGCCCACTGCACATCTGACATTCCTATCTGAAATTTTCCGTTTACCTTGTAGCACGGACTGCTTAAAGTGCCGTCTACGTCTATGAACATTGCCTGCATAGTGTCTGCTCCTATATAGTTAGTTTATGCAGCTATAATAACATAAATCCCGGGGGATTTTCCTTAATCCTACCTGCTCATATCATAATAGCGCGCATATATTCCGTCCTGTGCCAAAAGTTCCTCGTGTGTGCCTCTTTCAGCAATGCCACAGTCAGCTACCACGAGAATTTCATCCGCATTTCTGATTGTCGAAAGCCTGTGGGCGATGGTGATAGTCGTTCTGTCCTTTGCCAGCTCCTCCAGACTTTTCTGGATAAAGCGCTCGCTCTCATTGTCAAGGGCACTGGTTGCCTCATCAAGTATTAGCACAGGCGGATTTTTAAGGAACACCCTCGCAATGGAAATCCTCTGTTTCTGCCCTCCTGACAATCGGGTGCCTCTCTCACCGACAAACGTATCGTATTTATCCGGCAGCTCCATGATAAAATCGTGTATATTCGCCTTTTTGGCCGCATCTACAATCTCATCCATCGTCGCATCCGGTTTTCCATAGGCGATATTGTCCTTTATACTTCCGCCAAACAGATAAACATCCTGCGAAACCAGTCCAATCTGCGAGCGAAGGCTCTCAAGCGTGAGCTTTCTCACATCATTTCCATCTATTGTGACCCTGCCATCAGTTACATCATAAAACCGAGGAAGCAATGAGCATATTGTCGTCTTTCCGCTTCCTGACGGTCCAACAAGCGCAATTGATTTTCCTGCCGGTATCTCAAAGGATACATGCGAAAGCACCGGTGTATCATCATCGCTATAGTGGAACGAAACATCCTCGTAACAGACATTTCCATTTACATTTTTAAGCGGTTTTGCATCAGCAGCATCAACTATCTCCGGCTCAGTTTCCACCACCTCTAAGAATCTTCTAAAGCCCGAAAGTCCCTTCTGCATCATCTCAGTCAGCTCTACAAGTATCTGGATAGGACTGATAAAGATGCCTATATACAGCGCATACATGGCAAGATCGGATGCCTCCATCCTTCCATGCGCTATCAAAAAACCACCGAATACCAGTGTGACAAGATACATCATCCCCTGGAAAAATGCATTTCCGCTCATAAAGCTTCCCATACATCTGTAATTTGCATCCTTTGAAATCAGGAAATTTTCATTACTTCTGTTAAATTTTTCCTGCTCGATACGCTCATTGGCAAATGACTGCACCACCCTTATGCCCGCCAGAGTATCCTGAAGACTCGAATTAATATCACCGATTTTTCGCCTGTTATCCATAAAGGTTTCCTGCATTTTCTTATTCTGTCCATATGAAAATACAAGCATAAGCACCACAAGAATAAGCATAGGAACCGCAAGCATACGGTTTATCATAAACAGAAAAATGAACGAACCGATTATCTTTATAAGCGATATAAAAAGATTCTCCGGTCCGTGATGTGCAAGCTCCGATATATCAAACAAATCAGATACGAGCTTGCTCATCATCTGTCCTGAATTATTCTGATCATAATACGAAAAAGAAAGCTTTTCATATTGGTCGAAAAGCTCCTTTCTCATGTCGCGCTCCATCCTCGCTCCCATCATGTGCCCCGCATATGTCACATAATACCTGCACGCAGTCTGTATGATATATGCCACCAAAAGGCCTATTGTAATAGGAATCAGCGCAGAAATGATTTTTCCCGGTGCTCCTGCAAAAAGGGTTTTGGTCAGCGTGCGAAGCAGCTGCGGAAACGCCAGATCTATGGCACTGATTATTGTTGCGCAAAGCAGGTCTATGAAAAAGACTGCTTTGTAGGGTTTGTAGTATTTGATGAATTTCTTTAATGTTTGCATGGTGTTCTCCTGGGATGTTCTTTTTGAAACAATTTGTTTCTCAACGTACATCATTATATATAGGTAAACCTATATATGCAATAGGATAACCAATGAAAACACAGGATAACACCTGATAAATAACATAGCATTTCGTCTATAGACGAAATCTATGCGAAATTTTCACCTTGTTATGCGAAATCCATGTGAAATCACAGTTGTTATATTTCGCATAATGACATATAATATAATCAAAGTATTGCTATTAAATTATTATGCGGAGGTGCCACATGGAATATTTATCTTGCTCAGATGCATCAAAAGCAATGGGATTTTCTGTACGAAGAATCCAGCAGATGTGCAAAAACGGTGAATTGCCCGGTGCAATAAAGGAAGGACGTAAATGGTTAATCCCTGACGAAACCATACACATGAATCATTTCGCGAAAAATAAATCTCTGCCAATAGGTGTATCTGATTTTAAGCTTGCAACCACCGGCTATTATTATGTAGATAAGACTCTGATGATACGTGATTTTCTGGATAAAAAACCGATGGTATCTCTTTTCACACGCCCAAGGCGTTTTGGAAAAACTCTGAATATGGATATGCTGCGCGTATTTTTTGAAAAAACAAACGAGGATACATCTGTTTATTTCAAAGACAAACAGATATGGCAATGCGGCGATTACTACACTAAACATCAAGGACGGTATCCTGTCATTTTTTTGACCTTCAAAGATGTTAAAAGCATGACCTGGGAAGAAACCTTTCAAAAAATCTGCAGGCTTATATCTCTAGAATTTATACGACATAACGAGCTTGAGACAAGTTCTGTTTTAACCGCTTACGAAAAAGAACAATATCATCTTCTTGCCGGAGACAGCGGGGATGAAGTCGATTGTCAGATGGGTCTGCAGCTTTTATCATTACTGCTTCATAAGCATTATGGAAGGGAATGTATCATTATCATTGATGAATATGACACACCCATCCAGCAGGGGCATACCTGCAATTTCTATCCGGAAATAGTAAATTTCATGCGCAATTTTTTCTCAGGAGGACTCAAGGACAATCCACACCTTGCCTTTGGCTTTCTTACAGGAATACTGCGTGTAGCAAAGGAAAGTATCTTCAGCGGCATGAACAATCTGAAAACCTATTCTATTCTCGATGATGGCTACAGCTCTTATTTTGGTTTTACTGAAAAAGAGGTAAAAGACATGCTGCGATACTATGGAAAAGATGATAAATATAATGAGCTCAGCGAATGGTACGATGGATATCGTTTTGGCAATACAGAAATCTTTAATCCATGGTCTGTAATCAATTATATCTCTGACAACTGCTTTCCGAAAGCATTCTGGCAATCCACCGGCAGCAATGAGATAATCGGAGAAATTATCCAGGCAGCTACGCCTGAAATTACCAAAGACCTTTATAAGCTGCTCTGTGGTGAAAAAATCGCAGCCTATATTGATACCGGTGTTATCTATCCCGAGGTTCAGAATAATCCATATAGTATATACAGCTTTCTTCTGGTAGCCGGATACCTGAAGGTTGCCAATATTTATCCGCAAAGCGATGGAAATTTCATGTGTGACGTTGCTATTCCGAACAAAGAAATTACTTTTGTTTACGAAAAGGAGGTTCTAAACCGCACCAACCAAAATAGCCTTGCCATATCTATCAGTCAGGCTATCTTTTCCAAGGACACGCAAAAACTCCAGGCTCTGCTGGAGGATTTTATGGTAAAAAGCATTTCTTCTATTGATGGAGCTAATGAAGGCTTCTATCACGGAATGATGCTTGGTCTTTGTGCCATACTTGGAAACCGCTACAAGATACGCTCAAACCGCGAATCAGGCCTCGGTCGATTTGATATTCAGCTTATGCCTTTAACAAAGGGAATGCCCGGATTTATCTTTGAATTTAAACACACTAAAGATGAACATACCGATTTATCTGCATTAGCCGACAGCGCCCTGCAACAGATAGAAGCAAAGAAATACGACACAGAGCTGCGCGATAATGGTGTGAATTCAATTATAAGCATCGGTATTGCTTTTAGAGGGAAAAGTGCTGTGGTGAGGAGAGGCTAAAAATCTCACCGAATATTAGTATAATCCAAAAAGAAGCACATGCAGCTTGCCACCCTATCACCATCATTGCGATACAAATGAGGCTGATCGGTCTCAAACTTATACACCTGTCCCCTATGGATTTCCTGCACATGGTCGTGACACTCGACCGTTAGCACACCGTCTGTGACTGTAAGATATTCGCGTGTTTTCTCGCCGTGCCCACCGCTTGTATACACGCCGCCCGGCTCCACATCGATACGGTATACCTCAACCTCCCTTGAGTCCTCGTATGGGAAGCAGGTCCATACCCTGTACTGTCCCAAAAGCTCCTTTGTCGGGACCAGATCATCCGGAGATATGAGCGCATAGTCCACTCTTGGCGGATCTATAAGTCTTTGAAACTCAATTCGCAGACCGCTTGTGATTTTACCAAGCACTCCGATAGATGGATTTGCTGTGCCCTTTTCTATCTGAGCAAGCATGCTTTTACTCACACCGGTCTGTTCCGCTACCTGATCTAAGCTCATGCCCTTTGACTGGCGTATTCTTTTTAAATTTTCAGATACATTGTGTGACAGATAATCCATACTCATATCTCCGTTTGCTTTTAATTCTCTAACTATACTGTTGATAATCATATAAGGTAACTATTCGTAATAGTTACCTTACATGTTGTATTTTATAAGTTTTACAGTGCCCTGCGATACAGCATCTCGATATCGCACTGGCGTGAAGCCCTTGGATTGACAGCAATGTTGCCGCTCTTCATGGCATCGACAGCCATCGGCTCTATCTTGCTTTCTATCTCTTCCTTTGTGACTGTTCCGGTTTTGCTGGCATTGTTGATTGCGATAGTCAGATTCTCAGGGATTCCGATGTCTGTGCAAAGCTCCCTGATTGCATCTACAAGCATCATCGGCTCAAATTCGTCCGCATACGCAGGAATCGGGCTTATATCATTGTAGATGGTCAGATACTTTCCATGATCTGCAAGTGCATTGTACTCTGCGATTACAGGAAGCAGCACTGCGTTTGCCACTCCGTGAGGCACATCGAAAAATGCGCTGACCGGATGACTCATCGCATGCACATTTCCAAGCCTTGCAAATGAGAATGCTATTCCTGCAAAAAGCGAGCCTGTCATCATGGCTTCTGCAGCCTCGATATCGTTTCTGTTTGCTACAAATCTGCGGATATTTTTTCCGATAAGTGCCATCGCTTTTTCTGCCAGTGCATCAGAAAATGGCGAAGCTGCTGTGGATACATACGCCTCCTCGGCATGGATAAATGCATCAATTCCGCATGCTGCCGCTACGCTTGCCGGTGCTGTTGTGATGAGTTCTGCATCTAGTATTGCATATTTTGGCAATATCTCGTAGCTGAATACTGTGAGCTTATAGTTTCTGCTATGATCTGTGATTACAGAGAATGCTGTCACCTCTGAGCCGGTTCCTGCGGTGGTTGGTATCGCAATGAGCGGTACGATTGGTCCCGGCACCTTGTGTGCTCCCTCATAGTCTGTGACGCTTCCGCCATATTTGGCAACCACACCCACTGCTTTTGCCACATCCATCGGTGAACCGCCTCCAAATGCCACGATAAAGTCTGCGCCCGACTCCAGATATTTTGCTGTGGCTTTCTCCACTGTTGCGACAGATGGATTTGCCTCTATATCTGTAAAAGTGTCTGCTTTTATGTCAACTGATGCCAGATAATCTGCTGCCTTTTTTACAAGTCCCATCTTCTCAAGATGAGGTCCTGAAATGATGAGTGCATGCTTACCTCCAAGCTTTTTGGCTATTTCCGGCAGCTTTGATAGACTGCCCTTTCCCACTGTGATGTCCTGTGGCACCGAGAAATTAAATGTTTCCATATATAATCTGTCCTTTCCGAATTTTTGTATCTCATTTCATGTATATAATTTTACGTCTTAAGGTATTTTAGCCTAAATGTACTAGCTTGCTTTCTTGGCAAGTACCCTGTCTATTGCAGCATCGATAACCTTATCCAGCTCAACCTCATCTGCCTCCGGCATAAGTGTTGCAGCATCCTCATCTGAAATAAGCTCAACAAGTGTACCAAATGACTCCTTGTATTTCTTTTTACAGAAGACGAAGAATACCACGCCGAGCGCACACCATGCAAGCACGATGCCCCACTCATGAGCGATAAGTGTTCCGCCGCTTCCCGGTATACAGTACATGGCAACCATGAAGCCTGACATGATAACTGCCATTGTTCCAAAGAACTTGTATGCGGGAACCTTGTAAGGTCTTGGCATATCCGGCTCCTTCTTGCGAAGAATAATGAATGAAAGAGCAACCATGCAATATGCCACACAGCAGCCAAAGTTGCCGGCATCACTGATCCATACAAGCATTTTTCTGCCTGCAAAAGGTGCAAGCATTGTGAGAGATCCGATGAGAATCAGTGCATTGATTGGTGTCTTGTGCTTTGAATGAAGCTTTGCAAAAAACTTTGGAATCATATATGACTCTGCCATTGAGTACATGGCACGCGAGCCACCGAGCAAAAATGAGTTCCATGAGGTTACGATACCGCACATTCCGCCGACTATTATAACCTTTGCCATTATCTTTGTGTTGAATGCGGCAGCCATTGCATCTGCTGTGACAAGTCCTGTTGCCTGCTCTGAATCAACAATTGCCTGTGGCCCCATGACAAGACCTACCGCAACAATGACAAGTGCATAGAACACAACTGCCAGAACTACTGATAAGATAAGTATTGAGCCGATTTTCTTTGCCGGAACATTGATCTCCTCAGCCGCCTGAGGTATTACGTCAAATCCGATAAAGTAAAATGGTGACAGAGCTGCCACTCCGATAATTGCCTTTACGTTCAGACCTGCAGAGCTGCCTGCAAACATCTGTCCATCCAGGTTATCAACTGTTCCATTGATTACCGATGCAATTATCAACAAAATTCCGGCGCCACCAATAATACATGTGAGCACAGTCTGCAAAATCGCTGCTGTCTTTGCACCGATAATGTTTATCATCATAATTAAAAATGCCACAACTATCGCCACAATAAGCCATGAAGCATAGATATCAAAGCCTGCTACCGTATACAGATAGCCCTTCAAAAAGCCCGGCCACAGATATGTGATGATTGTTGGGAAAGCGCACGCCTCAAAGCATGCCACACTGACATATCCAAGGATAATCATCCACGTACATATGAATGAACCTGTCGAACCCATTGCCTTGTAGCTGAATACATGCTCGCCACCGCACTGAGGCATGGCTGCTGTCAGCTCCGCGTAGGTCATTCCCACGAAAAATATCATGATACCGCCGATTACGAAGCCGATTGCGGCACCGAGCACTCCGCCCTTTTCAATCCAGCCTCCGGTTGAGACAACCCAGCCCCAGCCAATCATGGCTCCAAATGCAATTACAAGTACGTCCCAGGCATTCAGGACTTTGTTAAATTCTGATTTTTTCTGTTCCATTACTTGTCACCTCCAGCTTCTGTCTTACTTTCATTCTCTATCACTTTTCTTGCCAGAGACTCAATAAGCTCCGCTGTGCCATCCACTCCTAACAGGCTGCTGTCTATAAGCATATCTCTGTTGTGTCTGTCGCCTCGGTTGCTTCCTGTCAGCGCCATATGACGCTTATGATAACGCTTATCCTTTTCAGTGATAAAAAGCTTTGCATCATCCTCCGACAAATTGTGGCTCTTCATTACGTTTTCAATCCTCACTTCATCCGGTGAATATATGAAAATACGTAAAATCGGTTTGTGTTCCTTTAGTATATAGTCTGCTGAACGACCGATAATCACGCATGACTCACGGTCTGATAATTTTCTGATTATGGTTTTCTGGACGTGAATTGCACGCTCTGTGAGGTCTGCATATTTGGAGAAAGAGCCTCTGACATCACCCTCTGCACCTTTTCCGGCGATGGTGATACCTTCCTCAACCTTTTCCATGATATCCTTCGGAATACCGACCGCTTTTATGATTTCATCTACAGTATCCCTGTCATAAAATTTGATTCCCAGGTCTTTAGCAACCTTTTTGCCAATCTGGTTTCCTTTAGCGCCATATTCGCATCCTATTGTAATAACAAGATGTGCCATTTCGTTCCCCTCGCTTTTCTTATATATACATCTTTATACTATGTTGATATGAAAGTTGCTAAGGTATGCATCGACGATACCTTTTGACACTTTAATCATATGTTGTTATATAAACTTGTTCCGCTTAGTTACCTATATTCTTTGTTTAAAAGAAGGGCGCACGAAGCTAATCGTGACGCCCTTGTCCTTTTATCCGGCTCGTAAAATCTGCCGCAATATATTCTGTTACCTGCCTCAAATATAATTCAAACCTTCTATGAAAGTGACTCAACAGTTTCCTTTATAATATCAAATGCCTTGTCGCACTCTTCCTCGCTTACGATAAGCGGTGGAACCATACGGATGATATGGCTTCCGATTGCTGTGATAAGCATATGACGGTCGAAGCAGCCATGCTTTACATCTACACCTGAGATTGTATCGTCAAACTCAACACCAACTAAGAGTCCCTGATGTCTTACCTCTTTTACGTGTGGAAGCTTCTCAAGCTTAGCTGCGAAATAATCACCAACCTTCTTTGCATTTCCGGCAAGATCTCTGTCAAGCAGCTCGTTTACTTCTGCAAGTGCTGCTGCACAGCATACAGGATGTCCACCAAAGGTTGTACCGTGTGAACCGGCTGAGAATGCTTTTGAAACCTCCTCTGTAGCACATATAGCACCGATTGGCATTCCACCGCCAAGACCCTTTGCCATAGAAACGATATCAGGTTTGATGCCGTAGTTCATGTAGCTCATTACAGCTCCGGTTCTGCACCATCCTGTCTGAACCTCATCGATAAGGAGGAGCATGCCCTTCTCATCACAGAACTCGCGAAGTCCCTTCATGAATTCAGGTGTTGCAGGATGAACACCGCCCTCGCCCTGTACAGGCTCAATCATGATAGCGATTGTGTTCTCTGTGCAAGCATCCTTGAAAGCCTTTAAATCATTGTAAGGAGCGTATGAGAAACCGTATGTCATAGGACCAAAGCCCACCTGGCATCCGTTTCCAGGCTGTCCTGTAGCTGACATAGCACCGAAGGTTCTGCCATGGAAGCCGTCCTTTGCAGTTACGATGTGATATCTGTTTGGACCATATTTCTCTATACCATATTTACGAGCCATCTTAATCATAGCCTCATTGGCCTCAGTTCCTGAGTTCTGGTAGAAAATCTTGTCCATTCCGATAGTCTTGCAGACCTTCTCAGCAAGCAGCGCCTGTGGAATGGTGTATGGATAGTTGAATGTATGCATGATGTCATCCACCTGATCCTTGACTGCTGCAACAACCTTAGGGTTTCTGCTGCCGGCATTGTTTACGGCGATTCCTGCGTAAAAGTCAAGGTATGGTGTGCCATTCTCATCATACAGATACATGCCCTCAGCAGTCTCAGCGATGAAATCGAAACGCTCATATGTCTCAATCATATACTTCTTTACTTTGTCTTTGATGTCCTGTGCTGTTAATCCTGTGTCTTTTAATTTCATAATATATTGCCTCCTAATTTAAATATCCTTGTGATTTTGATAAATAAAAAAGAGCAAAGTGCTTCACCGGTTAGCGTCTTTGCTCTTAAATATTCATAATTAATATGTAGTTGTTTGTTCGTTTTCTTTTGTGTATTATTTTGAACAAGTAAACAATATCACGTTCAATATATTGTGTCAACAATTTTCATTAAAAATGCGAAATACCTCACAATTATCAGTTTAAAGACACTTATACTTAAAATTATAAATAAAAACTGTCATTTAACACTTAAAATATTATTTTATTGTAATATTTTGTGCATTATATTGTCTGTGCATTATTCTGTTGCTATGTTCCTTTTCATCATTTATATATATTATAAAGAACATGATACACATACCACATTATACGTATTTCTTTCCATTAAATAAAAAATCCGGGTACTCTCATTTGAGTACCCGGTCCATTGACCTGTTGCTATGCATTCTTTACAAGCTCCTGTTTACGGAAGGTGCGGAACAATCCTATCTGCTCCAGTGCCTTTGCAATGCCGAAAAAGACAATTGAATCTATCGGCCACATAATAAGATTCTTCAGTGCACGCATTGGAAGGATTGCCATCAATGCCTGTCCATACAGTACCTGCAGACACAGAGTATTAAGAATGACATTGCAGATGAGCATTACTACAAACTTCGCAGCAAGCACTCTCCATATGGTAAGCTTTTTCTTATAAAAGAAACATCCATATAAAACACCTGCAAGCATTACAACAAGTGTAAGCTGTGGACAAAATGGTCCTGTAGGCTTCATCAGATACTTGATGATGTCAAGCGCTCCGTGGAAAACAGCTCCGGCAACCGGCCCAAACAGGTAATCAACGATACCATTTGGAATACCGGAAAAACCGATACGGATAAACTGTCCATATTCGATGGAGAAATATCCAAGGATAACGGCAACTGCAGCAAGCATTGCCATAGTTGTGATGGTTCTGACCGATTTAAGCTCTCGGGCAGAATCGGTGAACAAAGTAACGAATTTTTTCATTAAAAAATTACCTCCTTTGCAGACCTCACCGAACTACAACAGGAGATAATTAATATCTTCGGATGCAGCGGGATGCGACTCATGTACCGCAAGATTTTCTTTTCGTCCGGGTGACAACTCCCTGTTCATCCGGCACTTAACGCACATGTGTCTACTCTGCTAAAATTTATTTATTTGTAACGTATTAAAGTATATCACACTCTAATATCAAATCAAGTCTTTTTATTCAATATAATAATTAAAGGGTCAAAACACCTTTTGACCCTCATATCTTATCATATCCTATTATTTTATTTACTCTATCTTGGATCCGGACGATGCTTCATGTCACGGATAGGAATATTGGCAACAAGTGCCGGAACCATTCCGTTGTTAGAATCAGACTCGGTCTCTGTGATTTTCACATCAAGAGCTTCCGCATCAATATCCATATAGCGGGAAATAACCTCAATGATATCCCTTTTCATCATCTCCATCATCTCCGATGAGCAGTTTGCACGGTCAGAAACCAGCACCAGCTTCAGGCGATCCTTTGCAACATTACCAGAAGATTTCTTTTTAAATAAATCCATTATACCCATGGTACGTATCCCCCTTTAATTTTTCTTAAACATATCCTTTAGCTTTTCAAAGACACCATGCTTCTGGTTTAAATCAAGGAAAGGAACCTCCTCGCCCATGATACGGCGACAGATATTCATATATGCCTTTCCTGCAAGGCTGTCTGAGCCAACTAACGGCTCACCACGGTTTGTAGAAATAACAATCTGCTCATCATCCGGTACTGCTCCGATTAAGTTGACTGCAAGGATCTCTGTTACATCATCCACATTCATCATATCACCGCGCTTAACCATATCGACACGCAGACGGTTGACAATCAGATCAATGCGCTTCATCTCATTTGCCTCGAGAAGGCCAACAATACGGTCAGCGTCACGGATTGCTGATACCTCAGGTGTAGTGACAACAAGTGCACGGTCAGCTCCTGCAACGGCATTCTTGAAGCCCTGCTCGATACCTGCCGGGCAATCAAGCAGAATATAGTCAAACTCCTCACGAAGCTCATTGATAAGCTCAACCATCTGCTCCGGTGTAACAGCATCCTTGTCCCTTGTCTGAGCTGATGGAAGCAGACACAGATCAGGATATTTCTTATCCTTGATAAGGGCCTGACGTATACGACATTTGCCCTCAACGACGTCTACGAGATTGTATACAATACGATTCTCAAGTCCCATAACAACATCCAGGTTACGCAGTCCGATGTCAGTATCAATCATAACAACCTTTTTATTTAACTGTGCAAGACCTGTACCAATATTTGCTGTGGTTGTGGTCTTGCCCACACCACCCTTTCCTGATGTGATAACGATTACTTCGCTCATGAACTTTATTCCTCCTACGTTCCTAAATGCTATTTAAAATATTTTTAGTAATTGGTTCGATGTAAATATATCCATCCTTTGCGATGGCTATCTGTGCCTGCTCCTGTGCCGGCTTTTCCTTGCGCCTTACCCTGTGCTTTGGCTGAGGCTCGTCCGGACTCTTCGCAATCAAATCACCAATCTGAATCTGAATCGGCTGCATATCAAGTGCAAATACAAAACAGCTCCTGTCACCTGTGCATCCGGCGTGAACATTGCCCTTTAATGCACCAAGAATAACGATATTGCCCTGAGCTATAATCTTGGCTCCCGGATTGACATCACCTATGATTGTGACCGAAGACTCGCTGGTAATCACCTGGCCTGACCTAAGCGTACCACGGTAAAACTGCTCGGGAACACTGACTGTCGCAACATTCTCGCACTGCTTCTGCACTGCCTCATTAAATGCCTCAACCTGCTCCTTCATAATGGCTTCCTGCTCGGTACCACTCTCCACAATGCACAAAATCTCAATTGTGGTATTTTCCTCAATAGCTGCAATTATCTGCTGCTGCTCTTCATCTGAAAGATGCCTTCCCTCAAATGAAATAGCAAGCTTTGCGTTTTTAAAAAAATTGGCGGATGCCTTAAACTTCTCCACAACTGCCTTTATCAAATCAGCAAATGGCATATCCGCATCTAAAATTAAATTGATTCCATATTTATTACTCTTTATCGTAACCGACTGTGACATGAGTACCTCCAATATCATTTAATATGAAATTCATTACTCCTAATTATACATTTTTATGTGGCTTCACGCAACCTTTTTCTGTAGGCTTCATTAGGCTATACTGCCCAACAGACCTTTTATAATCTATTTCTGTTCTGTTTCCTTATCTTCTTTATCCTACTGCCGAAGACAAAACATCAGATTGTCTACACACCATGTCGATAATTTCAAGGAAGTCTTATAAACTACTTCTTAAATTTATATTTCCCTTTTCCGTGACCGGATACCGGTTCAATAATATCTGCCTTTACCAAATTGGAAAGAAGTTTTGAAGCACCTGAACCTTTCAGCTCAAGAAGTTCCATAACTGCACTTCTTCCAAACACCTCATCAAAGCCAAACTTCTCAAAAAGTCTATGGATATGAATCGTCGTTTTTACCGAGAAATCGCTGCCTTTTTGAGAAAGTACACTTTCAATATCCACTTTCCCATCTTGAATGTCCACTTTTTCTTCATTCAAAAGTCCACTTATATGAAGATTTCGATTATGAAGTTCATTTTTCTCGTTCAAAAGTAGATTTCTGAGAAACGCTTCCAGATACTCTGTTGTTTCGTGAATACCTTTTTGCAGATAGGATAATCAGATAATCCAAAGCACTCCTGCCGCCAATACCTCTCGACCACCTTCCTTAAAATAAAAATTAGCCACCTGATTTTTTTGAAAACCAAGTGGCTATATAATATTAAATTTTGTGTCTATGTTTTATGAAAGAATCTTTTCTTAATCAATTTTTCTTTCCTGTAGCTTTACTTTTTCAGTTTTAACCCATCTTTGAAAGCTTCACCCACACGCTCTGTAACCTTGTAGTAACCATGAGTATAAGGGTCAAATGCAATGGCATTTACCTTGGAAATATCAATTTTACCGTCTACCATAACGCTCTCATCGGCAGTTACATTCACTACCTTTCCAATAACGCCACAACCGTATTCATTATCTTGATACTCAATAAATTTACATTCTAAACAGATTGGAAACTCATTGATAATAGGAGCATCTACGACTTCAGCCTTACTTGCAGTCAATCCGCTACGTGTAAATTTATCTGTTACACGATTACCAGACTCTACGCCAAAATAATCTGCTTCTACCAAGTGTTCAACATCTGCGATACTAACAGTAAATGCACCTCGTGCCTTAATATTTTGCACGGTTTTATGTGTTTCGCTAAGATTCAATGCAACTATGTCCCTTGCTTGCATTGTCCCCCAAGCAGCATTCATTACATTCACACTGTTGTCCTCATTATAAGTTGCCACCATCAACACTGGCATAGGAAAAATTCCTTCCGTAATTTTCAACTTTGTTCTCATAATAATCTCTCCTTAAAATTAGATTGACAGAATTATTTATCCTGCTTATAATTATATTCAATCAATTCAGAATTTCAAGTACTGGTAAAAATGATAGGTACTATCCAAGGAGAAAGTATAATGATACAAAACTACATTGAAAATGCCAATTTTGAAGATACAGGCTTTGCTTACACTTTGTCCCTGATTTCCGGCAAACATAAAATGGTCATTCTTTATTGTTTAATGGAATTTTAAAACTGTAAGGTTCAATGAGCTGAAGCGTTATCTGAAAACAATTTCCGATAAAACATTAAGTACCAATCTCAAGGAACTAGAGTCTGACAAACTGATTATCCGTACTGAATATCCTCAAATTCCACCCAAGGTGGAATACTGTCTTTCGGAACGTGGCAAGTCACTAATGGTAGTATTAGATCAGCTTTGTGTTTGGGGTGAAGAAAACAAACTGACAGATTAACATCTTCTAGCCAATGTTAAAAGCAAAGTTTTTGAGTTGTTTTGGCTTTTATTGAAAATTTCTGCCTATATAGGCTTTTTTACTCAATATATCCATTTTCAAATGTTCTCCCACTCGTGTCCTTTCTCACATCTCCAAATCACTTTCTTATGAGAGCCAATAGAAATCTCTGTCGGTTTTATCTTATTCTTTTTCGACCACTCCGAAACAAGCTCTGGGTGTACTTCTGCTAAACTGTTATTCATAGAATATAATTGTGCCCCTTCCTCATAACGGACAACTTTCTTCCGACCTGCACCAGCTTTTCCAATTCTGGAATTTCTTTTCTGACTTTAGGCATGAAAAAACCTCCTTCCTTCGTACATAAAAAATATCCTTCATATATACAAAAGAAGGAGGGTGAAAATACAGCCTCTGATATGCAAGTTTTTTTTATTTTTAACAAATCGAGCAGCGTATATTCACCTTTTTGGAATCTTA